>ERZ780157.378-NODE-378-length-61386-cov-20.417864_pt1 | contig 61386 bp, 62 predicted proteins | sample MGYA00511169_ERZ780157 | MGnify/ENA primary metagenome ERZ780157 (study PRJEB29588, sample SAMEA1965149) | human gut metagenome | biome: human gut; feature: human-associated habitat; material: faeces | place: Denmark | collected 2008/2010 ...
TACCGGTACCAGATAATATATAATAAGAAAAATACTGTAGAAAACCTAAAACGTGAATTTTTGTTTTATTTTTCAAAGAAACGTTCGTTTTTGAAAAATGTTTATTATATAATTTTTTCAGAAAGGGAGTATTTTTTTAAAGGAGTAAGATATGAAATTTTTTGTTAAAAAAGAAGATTTATATAACGGAATTAAAATAGTCGAGCGCGCAACCAGCATGAAAGCCCTCCAGCCGGTACTTTTGAACATCTTAATAGAAACCGTCGACAAAGGTACAATCAGACTCGTTGCAACGGATTTGGATTTGACAGTCGTTGCCCTTGTCGACGCGCAGGTTGAAGAAGAAGGAAGAATAACACTTCCTTCAAAGACCCTCAACGAGATAGTTTCAAAGCTTGGCGATAAACTAATTACCTTCGATATGAACGAAGGCGAAAATATCGTAAATATTACATGCCAAAACTCAAAGTTTGATATAATCGGTATTTCAGCCAACGAATTTCCTCCGGAAGTTTACAATGTCGAAACCGATGAAGCAAACAGCTTTGATATCGCAATCAAGCCTTTGACCAAAGCTGTGCGCCAAGCCGGTTTTGCAGCTGCAAACTACGAATCCTCAAACCTTCTCTCAGGTATTGTCTGCGACATCTCTGGTGAAACTTTAGAGATTGCTTCAACTGACGGAAACCGCCTTGCCAGGGTTCGCGAAAAGATTGAAAACAAAGACGGCCGCACAAGCCAGCTTATTATTCCTTCAAAAACTCTCAATGAATTCATCAAGATGAGCGCCTTTATTGAAGAAGAAACCGTAAAACTTTACACCGAACGCACAAAATTAATTATCAAAAGTGAAAGAACAATGACCGTTTCAAGACTTCTTGAAGGCCAGTATCCGAAATACAACCAGCTTATCCCGAACGAAAGTCCGAAAGAAGCGCTTGTTTCTGTTTCTTCGCTGATTTCGGCGCTTGAACGTGTTTCAATTATGGTTAACGACAAAACAAGCATTGTTAAACTTGCTTTCTCTCAAGGCAAACTTAAACTTTCTGCCGACACGCCTGACAGCGGTAAGTCTGAAGAAGAATTAGAAATTGTTTACAATTCTGAAGATTTGGACATTGCTTTCAACTACAAGTTTGTGCTTGAAGCTTTGAAAAATATGGACTGCGACAACGTGAAAATAGGCTTGAATACAAGCTTATCGGCAACAGTATTAAGACCGGACTGCGAAGATGATTTTGTTTGTTTAATAATGCCTGTTCAAATTCGATAATTTGTGTTATAATATAAAAAAAATATCAAAAATATTTGTGGCAAGGTCCCGATTACGCATTTTGTGTTTTCGGGATTCTTTTTTAAATTTAATTTCTTTAACAAAATTTTACTTTTAAAAAGATTTTGATAGGATTATAATAAATAAAGAACAATAATTTTGAACAGGGGACATTTTTAATGGAAGGTTACAGTTTTGAACTTATAACAGGGCCGATGAGCTGCGGAAAAACCGAGGAGCTTTTGAGGCGTGTAAGACGCTGTATTATTGCAAAGAAAAAGGTGAAGGTTATATCACCGGAGGTTGATACGCGTGCAAAAGGCGATTATATAGAATCCCGCAACGGTCTCTGGCTTGAAGCAATAAAAGTGAAACATTCCATCCAAATTTTGAGCCTTGTTAAGCCTGAAGATGAAGTAGTCGCAATTGATGAACTTCAATTTTTTGACAGCAACATTACAAAAGTTATTGCAAAATTAATGGAGGAAGGCAAAAAGGTTATTGGAACAGGGCTTGAACTTGACTTCAAAGCGGAACCTTTCGGACAAATGCCTCAGCTTTTGTGCCTTGCAACAACCGTTGATAAACTTCACGCTGTCTGCATGAAATGCGGCTGTGAGCATGCTACACGTACTCAAAGACTTATTGACGGAAAGCCGGCTGATAAAAGTTCACCGCTTATCATGATTGGCGGGGACGAAACTTACGAAGCACGCTGCGTCAAATGTTACGAACTTCCTGACAAAAATCACGACAAGCAAAAAACAGGCTTGAAAATACTTCCTTTCAGCCATAGATAAAGTTTTAGGCATTTTCAAACTATAGCGACGCGAAAGTTTGTTTTAAAAGCAGAGCGTCTTCTTCAATGTTTGGGCTTTCGCATACTAGCGCACCTTTAACATTGAATTCTTTTAAAACCTTCAACAAATCAACATAATTCATATCTGATTCTTCCAGATTCAAATGCTGGCGTTCGCCTTTTGCAGTGTATTCTATTCCGGCAAGGTGGCCGTGGAAGTTTTCGAGAGCATAACTTCCGAGTTTTGTGCCGATTTCATCAAGAATATATGAAAATTCGTCGTAAGTATTGAAATCACCGGCTGAGCGGGCGTGAAGGTGAGAAAAATCTATGCAAGGTAAAACATATTCAAATTCTTTCGACAGATTAATTATCTCCTCCAAATCACCCCACTGGGTTGCTTTTCCGGTAGTTTCCGGCCTAATCCATACCTTGAAATTCTCTTTCTCCATCCGGTCAATAATTCTTGAAATCTGTGTTTTAACCTGATTGTAGACAAAATCTTTTTCCAAACCCAGATAATACGCCGCATGGAAGGTTATGCTGAAAGCGCCTGTATCACGCGCTGCAACGGCTGTTTCAAAAACTCTTGAAGCACTTGCGTCAACTTTTTCTTCTTCTTTTGCGTTCAAATTTACGTAAAAAGGCGCATGGGCTGTTAAAATAAGATTTTTTTCCTTAACTGTTTTGTTAACGAAACTTCTTGTTTCATCGCTCATTCTGACGCCATGGACAAATTCCAGTTCCATCCCGTCTAGGTTCATTTCATTTAGTATTTCAAAAGCTCTTGGATAACTGCCTTTTCCGGTAGAAAGAGGCATTCCGGCTGTAAGAAAATTCAGTTTATCAAATTTAAAAGACTTTAGCAAAATTTACTCCAATCCAAACTGCCGCAAGCCCGGCAATTATGCTTAATAACAAATAAACAGAAAAATTTATAAATTGAGAATTGTTAATCATCTCAAACAATTCAAGAGAAAATGTGCTGAAGGTGGTTAAGCCGCCACAAAAACCGGCAGTCAGAGCAAGTTTCAGCGTGGTATTTATTTCGGGTTTGTCGATAAACAGCGCATATAAAATTCCAAGAATGAAGCAGCCGGTAATGTTGACTGCAAACGTTGCCAAAGGCAGATTTACACTCAAAAATCTAAGTGCAAAAACTCCTGTCATATATCTTAGAACCGCGCCGATACCGCCGCCGATAAATACAGCTAAAATATTTTGCATAACTTTAAACCTTCACCTTCAAAGCCTGTTCCAAAATCTCGCAGGCGTCAGCAACATATTTCGAACAGCGTTCCTTGCGTGCAGCACCTGTTAAGCCGCCTGACAGAACTCTGCAACATGTAACTTTGTTGCGTTTTTTGAATTCCTCAACGATAAATGCAGCCTTTTCGCGTGCGCAAACCTCGTTTCCAAAAGCGTTTCCGCGTCCAAAGTGCAATCCTGAAATCATTTGAGCGGCCGCAACTGTTCCGCAAAGACATCCCGATGACATTCCGCCTGAAAACGCAGTTGCTGCAGAAAGAAATGAATTGTCGCACAAACCTTCTTCTATTGCGGCTTTTATAATGCTTTCACTGCATGAATAACCGTTATTAAAATATTCTACTGCTTTATTTTTCATTTTAACTCCCCTTTTTAATACTATTGTATCACAACAATGCTTTCGGGGTTAAACTTCTTTTGGCTAATGAATTTTAAACGAGGAATTAAATCCCAAAACTTTGTCTTTAAGCCGCTTCCAGCCTTTGCCGTAGAAGTATCGGAGCTGTTCCGGGAATTGTTCTTCAATGTCAATTAAATACATATCATGGACAATAAATTCCTTTATCAAAAAAACAATATCGGTATTTTTTGTCCAAATTGAAGTTACATTTTCATTTTTTTTAGATTCTATTTTTCCGAAAAGCCCCTCGGAGTTATCAGCCGCAATAAAGACCATGCGGCCGCCGATTGAATGTTCAATTTCTCTTGCGCCTGAATGTTTGAAAACAGTTCCGAACATACATTCAAAATTATCATAGCCGACAATTTTTATATCAAGCCCGCGGTTGTAACCGTCAAGCAAATCGTTTTCAATATACTTGAAATCCTGTGACCAAATCTCAAGATAAATTTCTTTTCTGGCATTTTTAATTATTTCAATAAGTTTTTCTCTGATGTCGAGGCTTCCGTTTACCGTCAAAATAGGTTCAGTGTAGTCTTCTTTGACATTAGGAAGTTTTTTTTCGAGAAAATCCAGAGTTGAAGTTATTTTTCTTTTGTAGCGCTTTGTAAGTTCTTTTGGCTTGATTGGCGTGTAAGTTACGGGTTTTGTGTTTGAACTCATTACTATTTGCGAGTTTTCAAGAGCTTTCAGGGTATCGTAAGCGCGCGACTGCGGAATATCAGCAAGCTTGCTGATTTCATACCCTGTTGCCGGATATTTTTTTAAAAGCGCAACATAAACTTTGGCTTCATAACTGTTTAATCCTATTTCCTTTAAGCTTTCGATTAAATCACCCATAAGTGAATTTTAGCAAATTTTCAGGTTTCGCACAAGTTATTTTCTTTTAAATAATTTTTTGCACCTGTTTTTAAAAGACCGCTGTTCTTTTAATTCCTGCGAAAATTGAGCCTGGCTTACATTGCAGCCGAAGGGCCTTAAGTCTGATTGTTTTCTTCCTTGTTTTTCTATTTTGTCAAGCTTTTTGTAATCTTCACGTCTAAGCTTTTGAATCATTTCGTATTTGTTTTTTTGCTCGTTGTTCAAAAGTTTTTCAAAACATTTGTCATGTTTTTCACTTATTCTTTTTATCTGTTTTGAAAGCTTGTTTATTTTTCTTTCAACAGCGCAAATTTCTTTTTTTGAAGCTTTTTGTGTGCATAACTCTTTAAGTTTTTTCTTACAAAGCATTAACTCATCAATTAGAGGTGAAATTTCTTCAAATCTTGATTTTTCAATCTCTCTTGTTTTGCAAATCTGTGAAGGTGTAAGATTTAAAACATTATAAATTGTGTTTCTGTCTTTTCTTATACCGTTAAGCATTGTGTAAGCCTGGTTTGGTTTTTCAATACGAATAACCTCTTCTTCAATGCTGCTTGCAGGCATAATCATTTCTGCAGAAGCTGTATTTGAAAGGGCAAAGATAAATACCGCAAATAGCAATAATTTTTTCATAATTTCTCTCTCCAAAGTCTTTAGTAACCTTATACTCTCACAGTTTTGATAAATTTTCAATACGGGTTGTGTTGATGGTGGGGAGTGAAAAGTGAAAAGTGAAAAGGCCATTTCCTTTATGCTGTTATTGTAGAAGTTTAATGATATTCATATATAAAAAACAAATCTTAGCGTCCTTGTGATTTCCTAAAAACCGTAACGGACTTTTCACCTTTCACCTTTCACTTTTCACTTTTCACTCCCCTCTTTTTTGTTGTAAACTAAATATATGGAAGAAATGAATTTGCGCAATTATGCATACCTCGGCGACGCAGTTTGGGAACTTCATATAAGAAAAAAGACTGTGCATTTGACTAATAATGCCAAAAAACTTCACGGACTGACAACTGAAAAAGTTAAAGGCAGTTTTCAGGCACAGCTTTTGAATGAGCTGGAGGAAATTTTAACAGAAGAAGAAAAAGAAATTGCCCGCCGCGGCCGTAATTTGCCAATCCCAGTCGGCCGCCGCTCTAATCAGTCTGAATACCGTCAGGCAACAGCTTTTGAAACATTAATCGGATGGTGGTATCTGAATGATATTGAAAGATACAATTTTATTATAAATATTATAGATAATATAAAAAGTGAATAGCGATTTTAAGAAATTCCTGTATTAATCCTATTATTACAAAACAATTTTCTATTTTCACCTTTACCAAATTGCCTTTTTGAATTACCGATTACGGTAATGTTAGCAGCGTGCAATAACGTACATAATCAGGTATAAGTTTGTTTTTTAAAGAAACTTTCAGGGTTTTTCGCTGTAAAAACCCTCAAACACAAGGAGGTAAAAATGACTATTAAAAAACTTACTGTGGCAGCTGCAATTGCCGTTGGAATAGCAACGTGTTCCTTGAATCAAGCAATGGCGGCTTGCCCCTGCGAACAACCGATGCCGACAGTGACAGGCCCGGCTTGTCCGTGCGAAGAGGCATTACCGGTTGTCACCGGACCTGCATGTCCGTGTGAAACAAAGGCTCCATGCCCAAAATGTAAAAAAGCATTGCCTGACTGTGAATGCGAGAAAAAAGACCCTTGCCCGCCTGATCCGTGCGATCCATGCGAGAAGAAAAAATCAGACTGCGGATGCAACGATGAAATCAGCTGTGATGAACCTGCTGAACCCGCTTGCGCAGTTTGCCCCGGAACAGGCAAACCTGACAGAAAAGATATGAAACAGGTTTACGGTTATCCGAATGCAATCTACGGTACAAATAATTACGTAGGGCAGCCTGCAAACTCTATTTTTTCAACAGACACACCGCTTGCAGGAACTCCAAGAACTCTTTCTCAGGAAATTAGCGGTACAACAGTCGCAACTGATGGACAAATTACAGGTGCGGCTTCTCAACTTCCATGTCTGAATGAAGCTCCGACAAGGCACAATGGTATTCCGATTGAAAGAAATGAAAAAATTATGGATGGTAACAATTGCCCTATAGACATTCAAACGGAAAACTCTCTTGATGCTGTTAGAAAAAGTTTTGTTCCGTACGAAATTACGGGAGAAAGCTGCACAGGAGCTGCAAGCCCTTTATCAAGTAATTCTTGTATGTTCCCGGATGTTCCAAATAATTACTGGGCTTCCTGCGACATCGACAAACTTGCTATCAATGATGTTGTTGTAGGTTACCCTGACGGTATGTTTAAACCTAACAGAAATATTTCACGTGCAGAATTCGCAACAATGCTTGTTAAAGGTTTTAACCTTGACAACTGCGGCTTAACCCGTGAAAATATGTTCAAAGACGTTCCTGCTTCAAACTGGGCTAATGCTGCTATCGCAAAAGCAGTTGATGAAAATTTGCTTGCAGGTTATCCAAACGGCAAATTTGAGCCGAATCACCCAGTAACCCGTGCTGAAGCATTAACAACAATTGCAAAAGGTATGACCTGCGATATGGATCAGTGCAAAGCTGATGAAATCTTAAGCAAATATGCTGACGGTAACACTGTTCCGAACTGGGCAAAAATCCCTATTGCTAAGTCTTTGATGAACGGTGCTTTGAAGGACAGCCCGAATCCGAATATGATTATGCCTAACCGCGACGCAACCCGTGCTGAAATTGCTTCAATGATGCAAACAGTTCGTGTAGCGCTCGGCTACGACACAAATCCGAAAACAGCCAACAATGTTTGTCCGGCTTGCCCTGTAAACAAAAATGCTTTTGTTGAACAGGAAGAAATTGTTAAAATTCCGACACTTAAAGTTAAAATGATTGACCAGTTAACTGCAAAATCTTCTCATGTCGGCCAATATTTCAGAGCTAACACTCTTGAAGATATTACAATCAATGGCGTATGTTATCCTTGCGGTTCAACTGTTACAGGTCAGGTTGTTGAAGTTATCAGACCTTCAGGCTGTGACAAAGGCGCTTTGAAATTGTCCTTCACCTCAATCAAGAACGGCGATTGTAAAGCTAACTTGCCGAAACAAATTTTGAAAGCACAGGTTAACAAATCAAAACAGGTTAACCCTGTCGCAAGACTTGTTGAAGCACCGTTTACACTGGCAGGTTCATTAGTTGGTATTACCGGCCGTACAGTCGGTGGTGTTATTACAAACGTTGGTAACGCAGCTGAAAATGTTTCTAATGATGCAGGTTATATGTTAGGACACGTATTCCAGGGTAAATTTGGTGCTGCAGCACGTAACCTTGGCGATGGTATCTGGGAAACAGTTAAAGCTCCAATTGACGTAACAAGAACTGCATTGTCCGGTACAATGGGCTTATTCCAGACTACAGGAGATGAATTTGCATATCTTGTTGACCCTAAAGGTTACAAAATTTCTGCGGTCAACCCGAGAGAACACATCACCATTGCCTTTGGTTGTGCCGAATAGGCGGATTTTCGGTAGGGTGGAGTGAGCGAATAGCGAGCGTAACCCGTTACATCCGCAGCTCCGTAGTGAGCGACAAAATTGCGAAAGCAATTAGAAGCGAACACTAGGAGCAGGATAGTCGAATAATCCGAACACACGAAGTGCTCCTACACAATGTGGCACTGAATTAGGTGAAAATCGCTTTAGAAAGTCGTTAGTGGAAACTGACGGCTTTCTTTTTATCGCTTGGAACGGTGCCCGTTTTGTAATGATGGCTGACATAAGTGACGGTTTTTGCACGAAGTTTGCTCCTACACAATGGCACTGAATTAGGTGAAAATCGTTTTAGAAGGCCGTTAGTGGAAACTGATGCTTTTTGATTACTGCTTTGAAGTGGATTTTTCAAAATCTATAAATTTCCCCTCCACTTGCGGGAGGGGCTAGGGGAGGGGTCTTAAGAAAAATCAAGATAAATTGAGTTTAAATAATCTGTCACAACACAAATATTACACAAAACTCTAAAAACCACCTTAATTTTCGCAATAAAAAATCCCCCTAAAACCTAGGAGGATTCTTTATATGGACCTTGACGTACGGTTTAACACTCCAAATTCGTCAAATCGCAGCATAGCTTAAGACTTGGATTGATTAAAAACCTGCAATTTTGATAACCCAAAATCCTGAAATCTTGTAGGTAAAAAACTGAAAAAATATATTTTATTCATAGAATTATATTTGAAATATTGTTTTAAAAAACAGGGCGCCCTGTTTTTTATTTTATGATATTATTAAAATAAAAGGAGTATGCAATGGAAAAAATAATTATAAAAGATAAAGATAAGATTATTGAAAATAAAAGTGATTTAAGACTTTACAGCATTAAATATAATAACATTCAAATTCCTATAGATTATTTTTATAATAGTAATAAGTATATTATTCATCCTGTATTTCAAAGGCATTTTGTATGGACTAAAAAACAAAAAAGCAGCCTTATAGAAACAATTTTAACCGGAATGCCAATGCCTAATATTTATACCTATCTGGATCTTTCTACAGATAAAGAACTTATTATTGATGGACAACAAAGACTCACTACTATAAATAAATTTATTAATAACGAATTTAAATTATCAGGATTAGAAAATAATAACTTAAATGGATTTTATTATTATACTTTACCTGAAGAATACAAGAATAGACTTAAAAATTATTTATTAAATATTACACAAATTGATAATCTTAACAATAATAACATTTTATATGAAATTTTTAAAAAATTTAATACTGGAGCTACAAAATTAAATCCTCAAGAGATTAGAAACTGTATATACCAAGGAAAATTTAACTCATTAGTAAAATCATTAACTCAGTATGAAGGATTTAATAAAATATTTAAAGATAAAGAAATTGACAGAATGGAAAAAGAAGAATACATTCTAAGATTTTTTGCTATGTATGAAAATTTTGATAATTATAAACCAGATATTAAAGCATTTTTAGATGAATTTTCAAATGAAAAAATTAAAATGAATGATATTTCTGATGAAATTTTTACAGTTAAAACTAATGAATCTGTTTTAAAATTCAAAAAGGCAGTAGATTTAAGTATTGCAGTATTTGGTACAAATGCATTCAAATATTGTGATAATAAAAATAAGACACATAAGGTGAATTATAAATCATTGTCTAAATCTGTCTATGATATGCAAATGTTAGGCTTTGCAGATTTTGATTCGGAATTAATTATAAGACTTAAGGATGAAATTAAAAAAAGATATGAAGAACTTGTATTAAAAGATGAAAATATGAGGCCAAGTTATAAAAAAATGAGTAAAAAAGCTTTTAAATATAGAATTTGTGAATGGAAAAAAGAAATTGATAATATAATAAAAAATCATTAATTTTTTTCTTATAAATATTTATAGTTTAAAAAGGCAGGAAGAAATTTTCTGTCTTTCACATTTATCTTGTATGATACACGCTACAACAATAATTACAAACATTGAGGTTATTTGTATATCTTGGCAACTTTTCCGTATCTCGCAATTATTCGTGCCTTCTGTTTATTATGCATTTCTATTTAAATAATAGTGTTATACATATAAAGACTTTTAATACCATTTATAATTGGTTAAATTAAACATAACAAAGATTTGAAAAATCATTAAGTTGTTTACTATAATTTATAAACCGTATTTAAGACATCTAAATGAATGATTTTCTGTTTTAAATATTATAATTATGTTTTTAATATGGTATATTCTAGAAAAATATGTCATTAATAAGGAATTTAACGGAGAGTAACTATGAAAAAGGTTTATAGTTTTTTATTTGCAGGCTTGATTGCTTTTATATCTTGTGGATGTACAACCCCTTTGCTAATGGCTCAAATACACAAATAGATGATATTAAACTTATTCAAGTTCATAACACGGATTATACTTATACATATAAAACACAGGATGGGAATATTATTTTTAGTAATTTGGAACAACAGTTATTTTTTATCGAGGGAATTGCAACAATAGCGAAAGCCGGAAAGTACGGTCTTGTTAATAAATCCGGAGAGTATATCGTAGAACCGATTTATGACTATATATCAGAATTTCATGACGATATGTGCGCATTTTTCATACAGGATATAACAAGTTTTGTAAAAATCGGGTATTTTAACAATAAAAGCGAAGTCGCTATTGAACCTATACCTGCGGATTTACAGTTAAATTCGGGGTATTCTTATGATTACAACTTTTATAACGGTATAGCAATGTATAGACAGCCTAAAACTTATAAATATGGGTTTATTGATAAAAGCGGTAAATTTATAATTGAACCTATATATACTTGGGCAGAACCGTTTAAAGGCAATCTTGCACCTGTAACTGATATATCGATAAATCAGGTAAATTAATTTTTCCTTACAAATATGTTTTTGCTGATGCGTTTTCTGACGGACTGGCAGCTGTGTATAACGGAACAAGTTGGGGATATATTGATGAAACAGGTAATTACATAATTCCACCTCAATTTGGAAGTTTTGAAGGTCATGACGGAGAAGAAATTGCATATCCGTTTATTGACGGTTATGCTGCAGTTTATCTCGGGAAAGATCAGGCGTACCGCTCAGATGTTCACAAAGGGCAGTTTGCTCTGATTGATAAGACAGGAAAAATTCTTAACGGTAAGAAATATGATTCGTTAAATCTTATATATCTTGAACCCATGAAACCATCATATGAGGCTCGTTTAGGTGATAAACTTTTAACCCTTGATACTAAAGGAAATATACTGAAAGAAGAAAAATATTAGGAGAAGAAAATGGAAAAGACATCAGCGTTTAGTAAAGTTATTTTATTTTTGTGCTTTATTGCATTAATTGTTAATGTGGTGGAAACAAATCAAATTCGTCTGCAAACACAATCCGCAAATGCAGAAACTTTAATCCAGAAAATAATGCACAAATTCCCTAAGGAAGTTAAGCTTAATCAAAAATTTATTAGTGAAAATATTGCAGAAATTATTATCAAAGATAAAAATATTGTTGAAAAGATTTCAGCCCCTAATGTAAAAGTTTTATATAATTACTGGGGAGAGCCATATAGCGAAAGTGCAAGGACATCAGAGAAGGTAAGCGTAGTAATTATTCAAACCAAAGCAAGGATATGAGCTACAACTTATTTAAGGGAATGATAACCTGCAAAAACTGTGGTTGTACTGTCACTCCTGAGCTTAAGAAGGGGAAATACGTGTACCTTAGACCAAACACTAAGGGAGATTGTGACTGCAAGCAGATAAATGAACAAGTTGCAGTAAAGTTGGTAGAAGATACGCTAAAATCTATGACCATTCCAGAAGACGTATTGTCTATGTATCTTGATAGATTGAAAGAGCGTTTTGACACACAAAAGCAGGAAATTACTATACAGAAGAAGCTAAAGCAGAAAGAACTAGCCTGTATCAAGGACAGTTTAGACGAGTTGTTAGACTTCTGTATCCGTAAACTTATTACCAAAGAACAATACTTAGAAAAGAAAGCTGAACTCGAACAGCATGCCAGTATTTTAAAAGAGCAGATTAGTAAATTTGACCAAAACTCCGAACAAGTAGAATTGAGCATGAAACACTTGCTAAAAGTAGGTTCTAGGGTGTTTGAATTGTATTCGAGTTCGGGAATTGAGAGAAAACGCTCAATTCTAAAATTGGTATTCCCGAACTTTTGACTAGATGGTCAAAAGCTAAGCTATGACATAAAAAAGCCCTTTGACACATTCGTCAAAGGTGCTATTTGTCTATTTAACTGGACGTTGACGTACGGTTTAACACTCCAAATTCGCCAAATTGCTGCGTAGCTTAGAATTTGGACTAGTTGAAAACCTACAATTTTTCTGACTGATTTTTCTGAACTCCTGTAGGCAAAAAACTGCAAAACTGTTGAAAGCTTGAATATGAGCGCAAAACAAATATCTTGCAACAAAATGAAAGGGATTTTTATGGCAAGGCTTAGTTCTAAAAAATTGAATGAGTTGAAAGAAGTTAATCTGCTGACAAATGAGGAGATCTCGAAATTGACAGGTATACCACTGTTTGCTGTTGAAAAGCTTTTCTCTGGACGAAATCTTTACCCTACTATGTGGATGCTTGTTGCTCTTATGGAATTGTTTAGCTGTGATATGAAAGATTTATTTGAGTATGAGGAAGATGAATTTGGCAACTATGAATGTTTTTCCAATAATTGTGTTATAGGTATTATAGCTAATATGCTCTAATGAATCTCAGTTAATTGCTTCTTACTTCTTTTTATGGTAATTTCTTATGCAATTAATAGAAATGGGGTATGCATGACAGACATTAATTATTTAGAAGAAGAACGAATTAAACTTTGGGAAGAAGTAACAAGACTAAAGGATGGTCTTCATGATTTATCCATTAGGACTCCAGAGGATTTGAGACAAGCAAGACAAAACTCTAAAGAAACTAGTATGTTTCGTAACAAAACCCAAAAAACTTCAGAAGAAGCAGCGAAGATACATCTTGAATTATCAAAGCTTTTGAATGAAATGCAAGCAAAAGCTACAAACTTAAGCTCTCAAATAGAAGATATTAACATTATTTATGATAGTGCAAAAGCAAATGGCAAAGGAACAAACGAAATTTATGAAGAAGTACAATCTTCATTAGAAGATTACAATAAAAATTTAGAACAAATAAAAGCTGAAATAGCCGAATGCCAAACATATTTAACAAAAGCAAAAAATATTTTTGAACAAATTCAACAACAAAGTACAGATTGCAGTAGCTACGAAACTAAAATAATTTTTTCTCATAAAAAAACCCTAGAATTACATAGACAAATTAAAAGTTTGTATGATGAGATTTTTGGTTACGATGAAGAAAATGTTGAGGAAGAAACAAAAAACTCTACACATGTTGAAGGCTTGAAAGATATATTGGACAAAACGTACGAAAAGTTAACTTCAGATTTTGGTAATCTTCGTATGGAATTTGACAATCTTAAAAAAGAAAAGTTTGATGAAATTAGCAAAGATTATGCGGAAAGAGTAAAAACATATGTGGAATTACAACAAAAAATTGAATCTTTGTTACCTGGAGCTATGTCTGCTGGATTGAGTTCTGCTTACTATGATAAAAGGGAAAATGAGCTAAAAGAACGTGATAAAGCTGATAAGACATTTATTACAGCTCTTGTTGTTTTGACTTTAATATCTTGTATCCCTTTTGGATTAGGTATTTATTTGTTTTTCTCAAAAGGCTTTGATATCCAAACAATTATTATGGATACTCCAAGAACAGTTCTCGCAACATTACCACTCTATGCTCCGGCTATGTGGTTAGCATATTCTGCTAACAGAAAATCCAATCTTTCTAAAAGACTTATTGAAGAATATACCCACAAAGAAGCTTTAAGCAAAACTTTTGAAGGGTTAGCAAAACAAATTGAAACTCTCGGAGATGATGAAATTTCGAATAATCTTAGAGTCAAACTTTTATATAATATGGTTAGTATGAGTTCTGAGAATCCTGGGGCATTAATTAAAGGATATAATAAATCAGACCATCCATTTATGGATATTATTGATAAAAGTACAAATTTAACAAATGCTCTTGAGAAACTCTCTCATTTTCCAGGTGTCAAAAGTATAGCAGCCTCTATTCTTGGAAAAGTAGAAACACATCAAGATGAAAAAATCAAAAAAGGTTTAACTACTAATTCTATTTTATCAGAAGATGAGAACTAGACATCTTTAAATGAAAATCTCCTTGAAATTTGTTTATTAGCAGAATGACAGGAGATTTTTTATGTATCATTTTCCAGATTTAGACGAACAAACAAGATTGAATATGCTTAGTGAATTAGAATTTGACATCCTCACAGGCTTATTTTATGAACCTGTATCTATGACAGCTTCCGGCATGATGAGCTACAAAAGACTACTGAAAGAATGCTTTGAAAAAAGTACTCCAGAGACTTTGCAACAAAAACTTACTTCTTCTTTCTTTAGAGAAACAGACCGCAATGGTCGCAAAATTCCGTCTAACTTTCGTGAAATGGTTGCCTTTTCTGACTTTAACCGTTATTATGTTCGTGCTTTACTCTTACGTGCGTTGAGTGAGGACAAAAAACTTTGTGTTTATCGTGCAAAACAAGTTATGCATGAACGCAAACAGTCTCATTTAGCCGTGAACAAGGTCTATTTTGACAAAAGGCAAATCGGACAAATGCTTGAATTGTTTAGGGATTATCGAAAACTATTCAGCTCAAAACATGAACTTTTGCAGCCAAATTCAGGACTTAGTCTTAGGTTTGTCGGCAAACCCTAAATTTTCATTTATGATTTTTAGTTATTCTGATTATTGACCTTTTCCACAACAAAGGCAAATGCATCTTTTATGATTTCGGGGTGATTTTCTAGCATGGTTTTTATGTCTGCAATAGCTGTTTTTTCTTCTTTTGTGAGTATTCTTTTTACCTCAAAGCTGAACAAATCCTTAGGTTCACAGTCAAAAGCAGCACATAGTTTCTGAATAGTTTTTCGCTTGCAAATTTCAGACCTCTTTCGATTTGAGAAATACCTATGAGCTTGAATCCTACAAGGTCGGCAAGCTGTTGCTGTGAAAGATGATGTTTCTTTCGCAACTCCGCAACTCTAGCACCAAACAACTCTTTCAGATTACTTTCCATAGTTATCTTTCTATGAATTTAGTGAGAACATCGCACAAAAGTTCGAGTTCTTCTGCGTTACATGTATTTAATCTTGAAAGCACTCTTTCTCTCCGCAAATCGTCTGCAATCTCTCCAGATGTCTCATTTGTGAGAAAAAGTTGGAACGGTTCGACTTCCAAAACCTCACATAGTTTCTCTTATTTATCTATCGCAATGAAACTTCTTCCCGTTTCGATAGGGCTTATCGATTTATCCCCTAAGTCGACAAATTCCGCAAGTTTTTCTTGTGAAAAACCTTTCCGAATTCTGTATTTTCTTACGTTTGAACCAAATATTTTCCGTATATCCATACCTTTTTATGTTATTACATTATCCTTTCTCTCTCTACAAATCTGTAGTCATATATACGAACGTATAGTAAATATTTAGCTTTTTACAATGTGTACAAACAAGAAAAGTATGGTATTTCTCTGTGGCTATTATTAAATACAGTGTTTAAACTAATTATATGGATATAAGGATAAGTTTTGGGAATAAAATAAGAGAACTTAGAAAACTACATAATATGTCTCAAGAAGATTTGTCAGGGGCTTTAGATATTAACACATCATCATTGAGTGCAATTGAAACAGGAAAATCCTTTGCTTCTTATACAACAATTATGAGATTATGCAAAGTATTCAACATTTTGCCTAAAGAACTTTTTGATTTTAATATGACTGTGATTGACTCTGAACAGCAAGATATCATTCATGAAATCAACACTGTTTTGCCGGAGTTGGACAGTGAAAAGCTTTATTATTTGAACAATATTGCCAGAATGTTTGCTAACAAACAGTAGTGTTTTCAGTGTTTTTATTTGATTTCATTGGTTTTAGCCACATGACAAATTTACTTTTGTTGTTATTCTTATAGAATAACTCATGTTCTTATCGAACAAATTAGATGAAACCCAATGAAAGGACATGATATGATGAAAAATTTACCCAAAAATGTTAGCTATGAAGTTGTGCTACCGAAATACCAAAAACTTGTTATGCTGAAAAAGGCTTTTATGATTAACAAAAATGAAGAAGTCAGTGAAAAAACGTTATTGGAAAAAGCAAAAGAACACAATTTGATTGAGTTATTTCTGATTGGATATTTAGTTGATATTGTCATGAACGCTCCCAAAGAAGTGAAAAGGCAAAATGATTTGTTGATTGAAAGTTCTAATATTCCGAGGGAATATGCAAAGGTAAAAAAGCAAACTGAAAAGATGTTCAAAACAAATCCAAAGTTCATGAGATATTCTGGAAAAATCTGTTCAGACTTAGATTTGATGAGCCAAAGAAATTGTGCAATAACAAATCTTACTTTATTTGGGCTTTGTCCTGAAATTATCCTGAAAAAGTCGGAACTTGAACCAACAAATGTTGTGATGAACTTTCACATCTTACAAGAATGGCTGAGTGAACAGAGAAAAGTCGATTTTTATTTGATGAGTGAGATTGAGAAAAAAGCGGTTTTGTATCTTGCAAACGGATATTCACCCAAAGACCTTTTAGAAGAAAATTTCTTGGGTGATGAAGAAAGAACGAAGTCTGTTCTTTTTGAGATATTACCAGCACGTTGCAATGTGCAATCTGTATGTCAGGTTATGGCTGTGATGTTTATGAGCAACTTGGATTTAGTAGATATTAACAAATCTATTGCAATGCTTGATGAATTCTCTGAAAATGAAGATTTTTGACATCTGTTTTATTAGAAACTCTGTCTTTGCTACTCTAATGCTCGTACTTGCTTTATTGAAAGGTTTTCTAAGTGATTTTAGATTTTCTACTCTAAAACTACACCTTTGCTACACTCTGACGACAGGAAAATTACACAACAGTGCATGGCTGAAATCTTTTCACAGCTCTAATTTTTAGCTTTTGACTACAGAAACTACACTTTTTGAGGACAAAACACAAATTTTTCTTAGAAGTTCTTTACCACAGGTTTGAAATTTGGGTTTAGTGTCATTTCGTGAAGAACTTCACCGATTTCGTTCTTTGGCAATATGGTTGAGGGATTTTTGTAGAGGATTTGCAGAAGAATTTTTATTGAAGATATGCTCATTTTATGGTCTTTGACAAGTATTCTAAGGCATTGAAGCCACTCAACATCGTACAAGCTATAGAGCCTTTTCTGAACTTTGCCTGTTTTTACCCTTTGAGTATTGATTAGCTTTTCAGTGTCGTACGTTCTTAGTCTGTCAGGAGTTATTCCCAGCCTTTTGGCTACAATACTTGTTGTTAGTAGTGGTTCGTCTTTCTCAAACTTGTTCTTGAGTACCATATTTTATCCTCATATCCTTTCAATGATAATACACAAGGCAAATTATAGCTATTTGCATGCAGCTATTCGACAAAAGACTAAATTCTTAATTTATGTAAACCATATTTACAAATTTATGGTTTACGTGTATTATGGTTTTGGTTATTGAATAGTAGATTTAATGAAAAGAAAGAGAGGTTCCATGCCTTCAATAGAGCAAAGTCTTTCTAAAAAACAGATACTTTGGAATGTCTTGCAAACTCTAATTATTGCTACTGCCAGCATATATATTTATTTGGCAAAACAAGAAAATCTGTTTGGTTATAGTTTAGCCGTTGTGTTATGCATTATCAGATTTTTTACTTGTCCATATTTGGGCGAGAAAAATCTTTTGAAAATTATTTTCAATATATATTTATTCATATTTGGTATCTCTTTAGCATGGGAAGCCCCTGTTTCAACATTTGACTGCCTTTTATTCTTTTATCTTAGTGTATTGATACTTTAGGATTAAAAAATTACGGTGGGAGACTTCCATATAATTTTCATTCAATCACAATAAACGGAATTCCAAGACTTAATGAATATGAAACAGTATACAGGATACAATTTACCAAGGAACCTTTAAAAGTAACACTTAACGGTCATTCAATGTTAGATAAAAAAATATGTCCACTTTCTACATATCAAAAAAAATCCTTATTGATATTTGCGAAGCTCCATACAAAGATTATCCATTAGCCAAATTTTCTCCAAACTCATCAACTGAAAATCGTGCAGCAGTAACTAAATTTAATAAGGTTATAAAAAACTTCTTATCAAAAATAGGATTAGATGAAGTTGATTTTTGGGTAAGTAAACGTAATGGGAATGCAGAATATCAAATTAGTGATAATTTTGAAATAGTTTAAAATATTTTTATATCATCTTTTTAAGACGCTGACTTTGCAAAATTCGCAAAGCTTTTAATCTTGCAGAAGGTAGTAAAATTCATCCAAAAGATATCCTATTTTCTGATATCAATATTATTTATAACAATCTAAACGAATTGACTGGAGGTGCTGTGTAATGAAAATTATCAATTATATCAAACAAAAAGGCATTTCTACAATTTTACATGATTGTGGTTATAACCTTGAAAATGTCCGAGGACATTTATTTAGGGAATGTGAGCTGCCAAAAGGTTATGATTTATCCAGAATCCTCAAAACTTTTGAGGATTATATGAGAAATAAACCAGCACAACCATTGCAAAAAATATTACTACAAGAACTTAAAATAAAATTAAAGGAGAATTAACATGGCATCAATTTATAAATCTATTAACGAACTTGGCTACCTTTTAGTCGGCTATTCAGCAATAAAAATTTTGGGTGCAGAACCCGCAATTTTATTATGCAGGCTTCTTGATGAGTGGAATTTTGCACTAAAGCATAAAAATAATTGCGGATGGTATTTTCTTGTCGATATCTATGATTTATCCGAATTACTGTATTTTTCTACAGAGTTAATTCAATCAATCCTAGACGAATTTTCTGAACTGAAATTCTTACAATATTGGCAATCTTGTATTACTGACTCATATATAATGTGTCTGGATATAAATAAAATAAAAGAACACATTAAAATTACAGAAAAAAAAGAAATGTTTACCACATGGGATTATGGATTGAATGACACGCAAATAGGCAAAAATCATAGTTTAAACTATTCTCCTTCTACAGAAAAATTGTTAGAAACTGTGTATGCAAATGACGAAAAAGCTAACACTACTTGCTTAGCATTGTGCGACTATCTTATAAAACAATTTGAAAAACAAAATCAAAAATCATTTTGGGATGTAAAAGGCAAAGATATTGAAAATTATTTTAAGAACTACGAATGCAGTGATGTTGAAGTCTTTAATTTAATTTGCAAATATACGAGAGAGCAAAATTCTTAGACAAATTAATTGTTTCAATCTATGTAACTGAGCTGTTATTTTAACAGCTCTTTTTTTGAGGAAATCTACCGCTGCTTGCAACTCAACAATTCTCATTTTCAAACATTTGATTATTCGTAAATTTTCATACAACCTGCCGTCATTTTCAATAATTGAGTTCAAATTTTCCAATTCTGTTTTTAATTGCTTTAATTCTTGCGTTAATTCAGTTATATTTTTTACCATATTGCTTCCCCAATTCTTTTTTTCTTAAGATATCTTCTCATAAAAGTCTGAAATTGCAGCATAAACTTTCTTGACGAAATCAAGTCCCAAATGATATAATAAATCTGTACAAATTAATAAGGTATATATCTTTGTTAAAAAATGTTTTCCTCTCATCCTTAATAACAATATTTTTAGTTCAGCCTGTATTAGCCTTCGGAACATACAAAAAGCTGAACTTTAACGATGACAAACCAAACCCGCAGGCAAGTAAAATCCTTTATGAATATGTTTTAAAATCACAAAACATGTCGCCGGCTGAAATTAAAGACCTCGCAGGAATTGAGCCGAAATCAGCAAAGGCTTTTGAGGTTGATTTAAACGAAGACGGAATTAAAGAAATTATCGGACTTGTGTATTCAACATTTTACTGGGGAACCGCCGGATATTCCTTATTTATTTTACAGAAACAGCCAAACGGATATAAAGATATATCGACTTTAGTGTTTGAACCGCAGGAAATAGTCGATATCAGAAGTGAAAAAACTAATGGTTATCACGATATAAAACTGACAGGTTCAAACGGAGACAATGTACAATATGTGGCAAAGTACAAAGATGGTATGTATCAGTGGGCATACAAACAATAAGTTTAAATAAGAAACTTTGCTAATGAGTAGAAATATAAGTAGCACGCAAAAAGGTACAAAAAGTACCTTCATTTTGCAATGAAAATGAAAGGAAAATTTATGGGAAAAACACTAGACGACTTTTACAATGATTTAGGAGCCAGAGAGTCTGGCGGAAATTACAAAGCCGTAAATACTGCCGGATACATTGGTAAATACCAGATGGGAGAAGCTGCAATGGTGGATGCAGGATATTATAAGCGAAAACCAAATAATAATTATAATAACAAATGGGATGGAGAATTTACAGGCAAAGATGGGATATATAGCGTTGAAGATTTCCTAAATAGCCCTCAAGCACAGGAAAATGCACAGCGTATATACAAACAAAAACAATGGAGTTATATCAAGAATTTAGCCCAAAAATATGATGGAAAAGTAATAAATGAGATACCTATTACTCAATCTGGAATGCTTGCAGCTACACATTTATTAGGTCAAGGTAAATTGCAGGAATATCTTCAAAGTAACGGTAAGTATATCTCCAAGGATGGTTACGGAACAAGTATTGAAGAATATTTAAAAAAGTTTGCGGGTTACGATGTATCCGGGATTACAGGACTAAAAAGCGACAGCACTACCACTGTACAGCCTAATTCAGCCGGAACAACAACTCCGCAACAACCTTCAAAACTTTTTAAAATAGGTGTAGAGCTTCGTGTCGATAATAATGGCAATCCAATCTTCACGCCACAGGAAATAGGCGAAATGACCCGTGAAGAGTTTGAAAAGAACCTTCCGATAATAGAACAGCAATTAAAAGATGGCCTAATAAAACCCGAACCCTCTGAAGTCGATTACTCCGGCTATCTGAACCCAGTAAGCGGCAGCGGCAAAATCTTCTCCAGAGAAGCCATCTCTCAAATGACTGGTGATGAATATTCCGCAAACGAACCGGAAATTATGGCACAGCTTCAATCAATAGGAGTTCCGACCGAAAACGAACTCTACACCGCAAGCCTCAGAGGCGGAACGATTTATGTCAGACCCTACACCAGAAGCAATGGAACCGAAGTTAGAGGTTATTACAGGTCAGTATAAATGTCGAGCCGGAGTAAATTCCTCCGGTTTTTCATATCCTGAATTTTATATTAAATAAAGTCACAAAACTGTGCATTTGATATAAAAGAAAGGATTAGAGATGAAGCATTTAGTTGAACCCATCAGGGACAAGAAGCAAATAAAAGCAGTGGAAAATTACTTAGCAAAGAAAAGCCCGCGTAACAGATTATTGTTTGTTTTAGGTTGTAATTCAGGATTACGGGTTTCGGATATTCTGTCTCTTGATGTAAAAGATGTTCGTAACAAAACCCATATAGAACTTAACGAGCAAAAAACAGGCAAGTGTAAACGATTTCCCATCAACGACAAACTCAAAAAACTCCTAAACGACTTCATAAAAGACAAAGAAGATGATGAACCGTTGTTTCTGAGTCAAAAACAACGCAGGTTAGACCGTTCCCAAGTTTACAGAATGTTGAACGAAACGTGTAAAGCCGTCGGCGTAAATGCAAACATAGGCACTCATAGTATGCGCAAGTCCATGGGTTATCACCATTACAAACAGTTCAAAGATGTTGCAATGTTACAAATGATTTTTAATCATTCCTCACCGCAAATCACTTTGAGATATATCGGGATAAGCCAAGATGAAATCGACAACAGCTATCGCCAGTTCGAGCTGTAAATACATTATTTCAAGACGCATTAATTTATTTAATTTGATGTCATTCTACAATATCTACCTTTTATAGCACATTTTAACGAACAAAACAACTTAAATTTTTAATACTTTTGGTGTATTTTTTACGAAATGTAAATAAAAATTCGCAGGCTAAATTCTTGTATAACGTGTCATTTCACGATAATACACTGTTTTAAATATTTTGGTGTGTTTAAATGAGGAAATAGCTGTGAAAATAAGTAAAAAGCTCGTAAAGAGAGTATTAAAAGTTGCATTTGTCGTATCATGTACATTTTTATTGGCCAAACAGGTTGAAGCAAATACAGTATATAAAGATTTAAAACCTAATAAAATTAGAATAATAAATGGGAATTATGCAGAAACATATGGAGGAGCAATAGAAGTAAAATATGGAGAAAGTCAAGGGGATATTATTGCAGATTTCATTCATAATTCAATATGGACTAACAATGCTCTTTATATTTTCTACACAAGGGGTGGAGCTATCTCAAACGAAGGCACAATCAAAAGTATAAGCGGAAATTTTACAGAAAATTATATTGAAATAAGTAAACAAGGTTATGGTGCTGCAATATATAATGCAGGAACGATTGGAGATATAAATTCAAATTTTACAGATAATTATATGGATGCTGGAACAGGTTATGGTGCAGCTATATACAACTCAGGGAGTATTAGTAATATTATCGGTGATTTCATCGGGAATAAAGCACAGACACTTACGGTTCAGGATGGAAGAGGCGGAGCAATCTATAATATAGGTAATATTGGAAACATTTCTGGTAAATTTTATAACAACTATGCCTCAAAAGGCGGGGCAATTTTTACAACAACAAATTTACAAATTTCTGCTGATGGGAGTAATGAGAAAACAAATTTAACAGATTTTAGCGGAAACTCTACAACTTCAGGTGAGAATAACGCAATCTATGTTGGAGCAAACTCAACAATAACATTAAAATCAGTAAATGGGGGTACTGTAAATTTTGACGATACAATAAACGGGTCAACAAAATATAACCTTAAAATTCAAGGAGATAACACATCAAAAGTAATCCTGAACAATTCAGTAATCAACGCAAATGCAAGCCTGACAGACACAAACCTGTATATTAGTGAAAGAGCTTTTGCAGATACAAGAACAAATCTCAATGCCAATAGCGGAACAGTTCACTTTGCAAACGGAAAATCCGAAAATTACCAGATTAACCAGCTTACATCGTTAGAAAGTGTAAATTATACAGTGGATGTCGACCTGACAAAACTTGCTCCTGTACCTGATACTATTTCAACAGGAGAAGGCTCATCCGGCACTGTTACAATCTCGGATATAAACTTCAACGGAGAATTGAAAGATTTTAATGCTCAGATTTTGAAAACTCAGGATGACAATATTCAACTCGGATTATCAGATAATTTGAAAGATAAATACAACACAACTTCAACAGAAACAATTCACACCAACGATACAGTACAAGCAAACGTCAACTGGAAAGATAAATTCAATAAATATGAGCAGACAAATACCACAACCACTGGTCTAAGCCTCGGTACAACAAACACAACCAACGACAGTATTGAATATTTAACAAAAACAACCGAAGGTGAAAAAATTTATCAGGTTCAATGGGCGATACGTTAAAACTTGTAAATCAGCTCCAGACATCAGAGGAGCGAAATTTCAACTTTGACTCAGCTCAGGATAAGTACAACGCAACAGAAAATCCCGGACAAACCTACGCAGGAACATTGAACATCAACGGCATTGCAGAAAACGGAACCCGTTCAGAAATAAACCTTAACTCAAATTCAGGCTTTGAACTTGCAAACAACTCGACCCTAAATCTAAATAATACGAAACTTACAGGCAACGAAACACTTATTACTGTTTCCAATCCTGATGCAGTTGTGAATTTGAAAAATGCTCACATTGATGGAAATATTTTATCTTCCACAGAATATGGAATGAATATTTCAGGAGGTAAAAATGATACAACAATCATCAACGGCAGTGCAGGCAACGCAAATGCAACTCTCACAAATTCCAATCTTGAATTTAACTCAGATACATTTAAAGATGCTTCTTTGAATGCACAGAGCGGGAACATAAATTTTCAGGATGAAAAAACAACAGATTACAATATAGAAAAACTTACATCAACTGTGGAAACAGGTTATAAATTCGATATAGATTTGTCAGGAGAAAAAGCCTCAGCAGATAAACTTATCGTAGGAGACGGTTCAAGCGGAACTGTTACTGTTTCATCCATTGATTTCATTAACGGTTCAACACCGGATAAGGAATTTATTGTCCAGCTTATTGACTCAAACAATGACTCAATTCAGCTTGCTCTTGATGCAGAAATTTCAGGTGAGAATATTGCACTCGGAACTGTTTCAAAAACCATTTACGATACTGTAACCCCAACCGTAAAATGGAATGACGTTTTTAATTACTATTCACAAAAAGGAACAAACTACGGAAATATCGGTCTTGCAACAACTGACACCACAAATGACAGTCTTGCTTTGACAGTTACAGATACAGTCTGGGAAGATAAAACGTATCAGGGAGTTATGGGAGATACTCTGGCTCTCATAAATCAGCTTGATACAAAAGAAGACAGAAATTTTAACTTTGATTCCTCCAACGATGTATATGAAGTTACATCAGATTTGGGAACAACAAGTGCTGGTACAATATATATAAATGGCGTTCTTGCACCTGTACCCTCTGAAAGTAATGAACGTTCAATCATCAACGGTAACAATCATTCATTATTCAAACTGGACAACGCAACAACCTTAAATCTGAATAATGTAAAAGTAACAGGTGCCAACAATGTTGTAACCGGTACAAATAAAGATGCTGTAGTAAATATAAATAATTCAGAAATTTCCAATAACTCAGAGGGTATCAAAACAGCAGGGTCTGTTAATATTTCAGGCAATTCTGTAATAGAAAATAACGGAAACGGAATAACCGTAACATCCGATACTTCCGTAATCACTCTTACAGGCGGGATAGACAGCGAGATAACTTTACGCGACAGATTAACAGGCGTTGCAGGTGCAAAACTGAACATTAACAGAGGAACAGTAAACTTTGAAAAGAAAGTTTCTGCACTTGACGTAATGATGGAACAGGCAAATGTAAATATTGCCTCGGATGATTTGTTTGACGGCAATAACATGACTGTTAATTCAGCATCAAATCTTAATATGGCAAACAATGCAGTCGGTACGATGCACTTAAACAACTTTACCCTTAACGATAATTTGAGTTTAGCTGTTGACGTGGATTTGGCAAATAAATCAATGGACAGAATTACAGCAGACAACTACAATCTCGGAAATAATTTAGTCAACGTTAACCAAATGAATTTACTTACAAGTACAGACAGAAACATAACAAAAATTCTTTTTGCAGATGAGGGTTTGAGAAATAATGTTACAACATCCATCTCGGAAGTCGCTTATTCCCCGATTTGGAAATATGGAGTTACTTACGATAAAGATGACGGAAATTTTATCTTCACCCGTGGCGGAGGTACTCCTGACAATCCAAATCCTAACCCCGGAACATCTGACGCATACAACCCTGCTGTAATGTCATCTCCTGTATCATCACAGCTTGGCGGGTATATGGCTATGCTTGATACTTACCAGAATGCATTCACTCACATGGACATGTATATGCTAAAACCATCTACAATAAGACTTACTGAACAAAAAGCCAATCAATATGCACTCTCAGAAACTCTAGGTGTGGAATACAATTCCAATGAGATGAACTCAAAAGGAATGTGGTACAGACCTTACGCATCATACGACAGCGTAGGATTAAAGAACGGACCGAAAGTAGATAATTTCAGCTATGGCTCATTTATCGGCGGTGATACAGAAATGTTCAAAACAAAACACGGGTTTTATGGTGTAGTAAGCCCGTACATAGCTTATCAAGGTGCACATCAAAGTTATTCTGGTAATTCAATTTACCAGAACGGCGGTACTCTCGGTGCAACTGCAACATTCTACAAAGGTAATTTCTTCACCGGTTTAACAGCAGGTGTTGGTATGAATATTTCAGAAGCAAGCACAATGTACGGAAACGAAAACTTTCCTATGCTGATGGCAGGTATTGCTAATAAAACAGGTTACAACTTTGAATTCAAAAACGGACGTTACATAATACAGCCAAACTTAATGCTCAGCTACACATTTGTCAACGCTTTTGACTACACAAACGGAGCCGGAGTGAAAATAAATTCAGACCCTCTGCACGCAATTCAGGTTGCACCGAATGTTCGTTTCATCATGAACACTCAAAACGGCTGGCAGCCCTATGCAGCATTCGGTATGCACTGGAACATAATGGATGACACAAACGTAACAGCAAACACAACCTCACTTCCGGAACTCAGTATCAAACCGTATTTTAGCTATGGTTTAGGCATCCAGCGGGTTTTCAAGGATAGATTTACTGCATACGCCCAAATTATGCTGCGTAACGGAGGAAGAAACGGTATAGCGGCCTCATTTGGCGGAAAATATATGCTTGGAAAAGAGTCAGAACCGGAAAAACAAGAACAAAATTTATAGTTTACACTATTTTTTTTATAAAGTTTTTGCATATAAGAATGACAGCCCTAAAACAAAGGCTGTCATTCTGTTTTGCCAGATTTTTAAGCTTAAAAACTTATTAAGGAAATTAGTTTTCAAGTACTCCGGGGCAAATTTTCATATTCTGACACCTGAAATTTAATTTTTATATTAAATAAAAGGATAAAAAGGAGAAATTTTATGGACAAAAATGTTAAAACAAGAACCTTCAAAGACATCAATGATGAGTACACAAAACTATTCAAAGATATGAATATTCCGAGAACAGTAAGACGATTAACTGAATGTGTAGCTGTTTCGGACGGCACCGGTTGTACTCCACAAGATATCTTTCAAGACAGATTCATTGATAAAGAATTGCTGTTTTTCGTAAACTTTAAACCGGAATTTGCTATTGACGACACAGAAGAGGAAAAGAATCTAAGAGCACTAACTTTTGAAACAAAAATCCGCGAAGCTGGATTGTCTTATTTAAAGCTTGTTATTTCAGACAACTTTTTGAAAGGTTTAAAACACTCAGGTTACATTGTTTGGGCAGATACATTATTTACAGAGGATGAACTATTTAAAATTGTTGAGGAATGGGAGAATACGTTTAATGGTATTGAAGTTACGGCCTTCAGACGAAAATAGGGAACAGGAATACCAGTCGGGGTTCATAATTCGGAGCCGATACAGGCTCCGTTTTCTTAGAATTAAATAAACCGTCATATTCCTACTATAAAAATCATTTTTATATTATAATTTATACAATGCAAAAGTATTATGAAAAAGAAGATATACAGCTATTTTTAGGCGATTGTATTGAAATTTTGAACAAAGCAACACCGGAATCCATTGATATGATTTTTGCGGATCCTCCTTATTTGTTATCAAACGGTGGGATTACTTGCCATTCAGGCAAAGTTGTTTCGGTTAACAAAGGTAAGTGGGATGAAAGCAAAGGATTAGAAGAAGATTTTGAATTTCACCAAAAGTGGATTAATGCTTGTAAAAGAGTTTTACAACCTAACGGTACAATATGGATTTCAGGAACATATCACTCAATATATGCCTGCGGTTTTGCACTACAAAAATCCGGTTTTAATATTTTAAATGATATATGCTGGTTTAAACCAAATGCTTCTCCAAATATGAGTTGCAGGTATTTTACGGCAAGCCATGAAACTCTTTTGTGGGCGAAAAAAAATAAAAAAGCTAAACATACATTCAACTATGAAATAACCAAAAATGGAGACTGGGGAAAAGACGATTTTATAAAAAAGCCTGAAAAACAAATGCGTTCTGTATGGCGAATTGATACACCAAAACCTTGGGAGAAAACTTGCGGGAAACATCCGACACAAAAGCCTGTAGAATTGTTAAGACGGATAATCCTTGCTTGTACAAATGAAGGCGATTTAATACTGGACCCCTTCACAGGAAGTTCAACTACTGGTATAATGGCATTAGAATTAGGCAGAAAATTTATTGGTATAGATTTGGAAAAAGAATACTTAGACCTATCAGTTAAAAGGTTTGAACAGAAGTTTTCAAATAAGGAACTAAAATGGCAGTAGTTTTAGAAAAAGAAAATACGCAAACATATCCGCTTGTAAAATGGGTTGGAGGTAAACGCCAGCTCATGTTTGAGCTTTTAAAAAATATGCCTGAATCTTATAATAGATATTTTGAACCATTTATTGGAGGCGGTGCATTATTTTTTGAATTACAGCCTGAAAATGGTTACATTTCTGATATGAATGCAGAACTTATAAATCTATACTCAGTGGTGCGGGATAATGTTTATGAGTTAATTCAAGATTTAAACAAGCATGAGATCACAAAAGATTATTTTTTGAAAATCAGGAATCTTGACAGAACAAAAAAATATAACACTTTATCAAATGTTGAAAAAGCCGGCAGGTTTATTTATCTAAACAGAACATGCTTCAACGGTATGTATAGGGTAAATGCACAAGGACAGTTTAATGTTCCTTTCGGCAATTACAAAAATCCGAGAATTGTGGATGCGGATAATTTAATTAACTGCTCAAAATTATTAAAAAATACTGAAATTAAATGTGCTGATTTTTCAGAAGTCCTAAATAAGGTAAAAAAGGGTGATTTTGTCTATTTTGACCCGCCTTACGTGCCTCTAAGTGAAACATCCAGTTTTACATCATATACAAAGGATGGTTTTGACATTGATATGCAATTTAAACTCCGGGAAGTTTGTGATGAATTGGATTCTATGGGTGTGAAGTTTATGCTCTCTAATTCTGACACAAAATTAGTTCACGAGTTGTATTCAAGTTATAAAATTAACAAAGTTTTTGCTTCACGTGCCATAAATGCAAATGCTAACGGCAGAGGGAAAATTACAGAGGTTTTAGTAAAAAATTACTAAGGTTTATTATATAGGAGGCTTTATTGAAATATTTAAAATGTTATCAGGATTTGTTTGGCTGTGAATGCGAAGAAGATGTTTTTAAGTGCATACTTGATAACCTTAAACCTTCCAATAATTTATGGTCTTACTTTGTTAATTGGGATAAGGTATATGAAAATGTTAGAAAGATAGAAATAAATTTAAATTTATTAAATTACCTGATAGGTAAGGAAAATTTTGATGAAGAATTTAAGACTCTTATTAAGGAGCAGCCGCAGGTCATAAAGATATTACCTGCATTGGTTGTTAGCAGAGAGAAGCAGTTTAACATCTTGATTGATTATAAAAATAAAAAATTAACATATGAAAATTATGATTTTTCTATTAAAAATCCTACCGAAAAAGATATTGAAAAATATTTGCACTTTGTTCAAGAGTCAGGTTTGAAGGATTTAATTTGTTGCGGGAAAATAAAATCACTTGTTGATTATATGATTGGAGTCGAAGCCGGCTTAGACAGTAACGGTAGAAAAAACCGCGGCGGGCATTCAATGGAAGCGATTGCAGAAGTATTCATCAAAGATATTTGTAATAAAAAAGGTTATAAGTATCTTAAAGAAGCAAATGCTGAAAGAATTAAAAAAGAATTTGGCATTGAGGTTCCCGTTGATAAATCATCAAGACGATATGATTATGTTGTTAAGACAAATAAAGAGTTGGTTATATTTGAAGTTAATTTTTATGGCGGCGGCGGGTCAAAACTAAAGTCAACAGCAGGTGAATATCGTAATTTATATGATGTTCTTGATAATAAATTTAAATTCATATGGATAACTGACGGTATCGGCTGGCATTCAACATCAAGACCTTTAAGAGAAACCTTTGACCATAACGATTATATTGTTACACTTAATATGCTTGAAAAAGGGATACTTGAACAGCTTTTATAATTCAAAAAAATATAAATGAATAAAAGGTTATTTTTTCCTGAGCAAAACCCAAATCAGAAAAATTGAAGGAATTTTAGCTGAGCAAGGTACACGAAATCTTCTTTTGTTTACACTTGGAACAAACAGTGGACTTAGAATTAGCGATATTCTAAAACTTACCGTTGCAGATGTTAAAGATAAAACCCATATTGAAATAAGAGAACAGAAAACCGGAAAGTTAAAAAAGTTCCCTATTAACTCGAAGCTCAGAAATATCTTGGACAGCTACATCGTGGATAAGGCAGATACAGATTACCTTTTTAGAAGCAAAAAGCAGGGAAGATTATGCAGAGAACAAGCCTACCGAATAATAAATCAAGCCTGTAGAAAAGCCGGAATAAAAGATGCAATAGGGACACACACTCTAAGAAAGACATTTGGTTACTGGGCTTATCAGCAATTCAAAGATGTCGTGATGCTTCAAAAAATCTTTAACCACAGCTCACCATCAACAACGCTTATTTATATAGGTATATCTCAGGACAATATTGATGAGGTTTACTATAATTTTGAGATATAACCAAAAATTTAGTAAACAACCAAATAATGCGTAGCCCTGCCTTCTCCGGATTTTTCAAGAATACCTTTCTTCACCAAATCTGTAATATCTCTTGCTGCGGTATCCTGTGAACAGTTGCAAATTTTTGCCCACTTCGAAGTTGTTAAATTTCCTTCAAAGTTGTCAAAAAGTTTATTCATAATTTTTTGCTGGCGTTCGTTTAATATTAAATCCTTATGCTTTTGCCAAAACTCAGTCTTCTGCCAAACATTTTTTAAAAGTTCTTCCGAGTTTTCTATCGCACATAAAAGATTTTCTAAAAACCATTTCAACCACTCTGTAATATCCACAGAATTGTTTTGAGTTACTTTTAAAGCCTCATAGTATGATTTTCTAACCTTTTTAATTTGAGATGACATAGAATAAAAACGATTGGACGAATTTTCACTTCTTGCAAGAAGCATATCCGTCAAAGCTCTTGCAATCCTTCCATTGCCATCCTCAAACGGGTGTATAATTACAAACCATAAATGAACAATTCCTGCTTTTATAATCAAATCAGTTTCAGTATCGTTATTTATATAATCTATTAAAGTATTCATTTCTTTTTGCAGCAAATTAGCGGGCGGTGCTTCGTAATGTATTTTTTCATGTCCGACAGCACCTGACACAACCTGCATTGGTCCTTTTTTATCATCTCTGTATGCACCTGCAATAATTTTATACAATCCGCTGAATCCGCCGGGAAACATTGCAGCCTGCCAGCCGAATAATCGTTCCTCAGTTATTTTTCTTTCATAATTCTGTGTGGCATCAAGCATCATATCTACGATGCCTTCAACATTTCTTTCAACGATAATGTCCCCGCCTATATCTAAACCAAGCCTCTTTGCAATAGATGAACGCACCTGTTCTTCATTAAGTTTAAGTCCTTCAATCTCGCTTGATTTAATAACATCTTCTGTCAGAACATTTAATAAGGCAGTATTATTATTTTCAAAGCCGACGCCTGCCATTTTACCTAATAGAAACCCTTGCTTAAGCTTAACCTCCGCAAGCAATAACAAAACAATTTCTTTGTCATAAGTAAAATTTGGATATTCAGGATTTTGCCAGATGTAGTTCTTCATTGTTAATCTCCGCATGTTCTGCGTATATTATACCCTGTTTTCTACGCCAGTGCAACACAAATATCCGCAAATATTGCGGATATTTTACAAGTTTTACTCCGCATGTGCTTGTTGAGTATGGTTAACCTTTGTTATTTTTGACTTACTTTTATTGAGTTTAAATAATCTGTCACAACACAAATATTACACAAAACTCTAAAAACCACCTTAATTTTCGCAATAAAAAATCCCCCTAAAACCTAGGAGGATTCTTTATATGGGCCGCAGTGGACTCGAACCACCGACCTCACCCTTATCAGGGGTGCGCTCTAACCACCTGAGCTAGCAGCCCGCAAACCTATTAAATTTTCTTGGAACACTTGACCCTTATCAGGCCTCTCACAAATTGATACTTAATCAATTTGTTCGGCAGAGTGCTCTAACTACCTGAGATAGCAGCCCATCTCAGTGGGAGATTTCTCTCGCAAGATTTAATGTACTATAAACAATTTTTAAAATCAACCCCTTTGTTTTATTCCTTTTTTCCATTTCAAATTATTAAAATCTGTTACAATTCTTTATTTTATTGAATTTTTGCAGATTATCTGCCGTTTATATATGTGGAGAGTAATCAGCAGGAATTTCACATGATTGTTTTAGATACAGACTTATCCACACTTCTAAGCAAGTTGAATATCAGCCAGACTAAAATGGTTGAAATGTATTCAATGATGACTGTCGATGAAATTGTTGAAGCGGAAGCCGCTCAAGGTAATCAGGCGGCTGTTCAGTTTGCTGCTGATTTATTCACCAATGTCGATAAACTTGTTGAAATTTTTAAACTTGCAGACCCTAATAATAAATTTCTCATATTGAGCACTATGACTGCCGATAAACTCCAAAAATTCCTTCCGCTTATGGAGGAAGAAGATTTGATGCAAGGCTTTTATTACTTTACGGAAGACAAACTCCTTGCCATGCTTAAAGAGCTGCCGCCGGAACAGCTTGTGAATACTGTTTTTCAAATGTTTTCAGAGCGCGAAGTTATCCAGCTTATGCCTAATGATGAATTGGATAATTTTCTTACAAGTACAGAAGTCGATAAAGATAATGTTTTAAAACATTTGAAATCAATTCCGCCGGAATACCTTGCTCAAATGATTGAAGGTGTAACTGGCGAGGAATGCAAAGGCGACAGCATTGATATGGTAAACCAAATTGCCGATTTCAATCCGCTTCAATATAAGGATGCGCTTACCTCAATGCAGCCAACCCAAAAGCAGCAATTAACGCTTTCTTTAGCACATGAACATAAAGAATTATATCAGCTTTTCAGTCCGGAAGCTTACACTAATATGATTCATGCCCAAAAGCAGAAACCGGATATTGTAAAAGCCATGTCTGTTATTGAGCCGGAAGAAAAGATTAAAATGCTTGAAGAGCTTCCGAACGACCTTTTGTCTGTTGTGATTACACAAATTGATGCAGAAATCTTTGCAGATACCCTTATTAACCGTTTTCCGGAAGTTTTGGCAGAGATTATTGCGGGCTAGTTTTTAAATTACCCGGCCGGATTAACCAAAGTGTAGATTGACAAATTTGTAAAGCTATACTATCATTAATATGCTAAAGGGATTAAGAAATTTGTGGCAAAGACGAACGAAATAATAGATTTAAATAAAATGCTCACTGAAAGAGAAATCCAGGTTCTCCAACATATTTCAAATGGTTTCGAGGACAAAGAAATAGCGCATATTATGGATATAAGCGTACATACAGTACGCGCATTTGTTCATAAAATTATTCAAAAGCTTAGTGCAAAAAACAGGGTTCATGCAGCCTGCAATGCACTGCGACTGGGACTTATTAAATAGAATCTTTAATTACATCATATACAGTAGCAATTGCTTTTTGGGTGAACATAAATTTCATAAACTTTCTTGGAAAAAGCGGCGTCAGACGATATTTTTTGACTGTGATTTTTTCTTTGTACATAACTGATACAAATATAAGACCGATATGTTTTTCTTTGCTTTCGCCGCCCGGCCCGGCAATCCCGGTTGTGCAGACAGCAATATCGCAATTTGAGAGTTTTTTGAGGCCTTCTGCCATGGCATGAGCGCATTCATAGCTTACAGCGCCGTATTTTTCGAAAATCTCGTTATCAACGTTTAAATACTTGTGTTTTGCCGAGTTTGCGTAGGTTACATGACTTTCGTTTATGTAGCTGGAACTTCCGGCAATGTCTGTAAATCTGGACGCCAAAAGCCCGCCGGTACAGCTTTCGGCTGTTGCAATCGTAAGATTGTTTTTCCAAAGAAATTCTGCTACTTTTTTAAGTTTTGTATCAATCATAACATTTTTAATTTAAATCTTGTTAAGAAATATGTCAATAACTAAATTGGTAAACATATTTTTACAAGTGGTTTTAATTTCGATATCTTCCGTACTATCATGGTAGAAAGTGAGGTTACAGGCATGGCGCAAGTTAAAGAAAAAAATACCGCAAACGCAAATAAAGACTTACATTTAATTCCGCAAAACACAGATGCCGAAGAGGCATTAATCGGTGCGATTCTGGTTAATCCGGTTGTTCTTACTAAAGTTGTTGAAAGTTTGAAACCTGAAAGTTTCTACAAACCGGCGCACAGATATATTTATGAAGCCATGCTTCAGCTTTTCAATTCTAATGAAAGAATTGATATTGTATCAGTTTCAAACGTGCTTGATTATTCGCAAAAGCTTGAGACTGTAGGTGGAAGGCCTTTTATCAACGACCTTGCACTAAACGCAATCAGCACGGCTAACATTGAATATTATTCAAAAATTATTCAGGAAAAAGCCATAAAAAGAGCCTTAATTAACGCCGGCAGCGAAATAGTATCTTTTGGATACGACGTTAATCCCATTGACCAGTCGCTTGAACAGGCTGAAAAACTCATTTTTGATATTGCTTCTAAAAAGGCCACAACCGACCTTGTTCATGTGAAGGATTTGGTGCTTAATACTTATGAAAAGATAGAATACAGATATGAACATAAGGATGAACTTTCGGGAACACCAACAGGGTTTTACGAACTTGACGCAGTGCTTAACGGTTTGCAGAAGTCAGATTTGCTTATCCTTGCCGCGCGTCCCGCAATGGGAAAAACTGCTTTTGCTCTGAACATTGCGCAAAATGTGGCTTTGAGGGCTAAAACTCCGGTTGCGATATTCTCTTTAGAAATGTCAAAAGAACAGCTGGTTCAGCGTATGCTTTGTTCTGAGGCTGAGATTGATTCACAGAGAGTTAAGACCGGAAACATGCAGAGTAAAGACTGGGAAAAACTTGCTGATGCAATGAATTCTTTTGCGCAGGCTCCTATTTATATTGACGATACCTCCGGAAGCACTATTACTGATATTAGAGCCAAGTGCAGACGTTTGAAAATGCAGGAGAAAAATCTTGGGCTTATTTTGATAGACTACTTGCAGTTAATGGAAAGTTCAGGCAGAGAAGACCGTATGCAGCAGATTTCGGCTATTTCCAGGGGCTTGAAGATTTTAGCAAAAGAGCTTGATGTTCCGGTAATTGCGCTTTCACAGCTTTCGCGAGCTGTAGAATCGAGAACTGACAAGCGTCCTATGCTTTCAGACCTGAGAGAATCCGGTTCTATCGAGCAGGACGCTGATATTGTAATGTTTATTTACCGTGACGAGTATTACAAAAAGGGCGAGGAAGACGAAGAAGTTGTAAAAGCCCAGAACAAAGGCGAATCGGAAATTATCATTGCAAAACACAGAAACGGTTCTGTCGGCACAGTTAAACTTCTCTTCCAGGGCAATATCACCAAATTTAAAAACCCGATTAAGACGGATGCGTTTTAGGTTAAGTAAATAAGTGAGAAGTGAAAACCTGTTACTGGTTTTGGGGTAAAGTACCAGGTTAGTAGCACGCTTTTAACAAAATAGATATTGGTAAATTTTTCACTTTCACTTATTTACTAATTCCCCATTCACTCACCACAACTAAATACTCGTCGACAAAGACGGTGCAATTGTGATAAATTGTCTAACCAAATCACTGTCCCACTGCGTTCCGGCACCCATTCTTAAAATTTCACAGGCTTTTTCAACGCCCAAACCTTTTCTGTAAGGTCTGTCTGAAATAAGCGCGTGGTAAGCGTCTGCAACAGAAACAATTCTTGCAGAAAGCGGGATTTCTTCACCCTTAAGCTTTTCAGGATAACCTGATCCGTCATAGTGTTCGTGGTGATATTTAACCATCGGTATCAAATCGCGCAAAGCTTCATTCGGCGCCAAAACCTTTTCAGCCCCAATAACCGGATGCTGTTTCATTATTTCCCATTCCTCGTCTGAAAGATGAGAAGGTTTTTTAAGAACATTCTCCGGAATTCCTATTTTGCCGACATCGTGAAGAAGTGCGCCAAGCTTAATCCTTTGAACTTCATCTTCCGGAAGGTTAATGGCGCGCGCAAGCGCTTCTGAATATCTCGAAACAGAGGTTGAATGGTCTTTTGTATAAGGGTCTTTGGCGTCAATTGCCCCTGCAAGAGAGGTTGCCATTTCCATTAAGTGATTTTGCGAACTTATTTGCTCGTTGTTAAACTTGTGTAGAAGTTCTTCTTCAAAATTAATTCCGACCTGAGCATGGCGTTTTGCAAGAACTTCGGCAAACGAATTAAGGCTGTCGTCGCTCCAGAAGTTGTAATCGCTGCTGCTTATAATAGCTGACATGCCTTCTTTGTAGCCTTTTGCCTGAGAAATGTACATTGCCTGTTCTGCAAGCACAAGAAGTTTTTCCTGACTTTCAGAACAGTCCGGATATGTTGAGATTCCGACAGAAACCTTAACCGGCCCGACGTCGTCTACAAAACAGCAGGAAAGTGTATATGTAATATATTCTGCCAAATATTTTGCGTCTGCCGTATTTGTGTCAGGAAGAATTATTGCTATTTCGTCCCCGCCGTAACGGCCTGCTTTATCGTTGTTTCTGATGTTTTGCTTGACTTTATCTGCTAGAAGCCTGATTACTTCATCGCCTTTGGCATGGCCTAATTCGCGGTTAATTTTTGAAATATTGTTTACATCCATCATTATTATTGAAAGATGGGTTTTGTTGTCTTTTGCACGCTGAAGCTCTTTTGAAAGGACTTCCTGAAAGCCTCTGTGGTTGTAAAGCGAGGTGAGCGTGTCTGTGTTGTCAAGTTTGTTTGCTTTCTCTGTCAAATCAAGGTTATGAACAAACATTGCCGCATAATTCGCAACAAAAGATAACAAATTCGTCTCCAAATCATTAGTTTCCGTTCCTATAACCATGACTCCGATACACTGGTTAACCGAAATCAACGGAAGGATAAATGAGGAGGAGGTTTGAAGGTATGGAATGTTTAAAAACTTGTTGTCATCACGGGAGATAACTGATGATGTTCTAAAGCTTTCCACAACGGGGTTGAACTCATCAGACATGAAGATTTTGGAGGAATAAGTGCTCCCGAGTTTGTTTTGAAGTTTAAGATTAATGCAGTTTGATTTTTCGTGAAACAGACCGAAAGCTGTGTATAAGCAATTAAATTTCTCGCTGAAAACCTCATGGATTGAGCTGAACAAATCAGAAACGGTATTTTTGCCTTTGAGAGAGGCGTTCAGGTCAGTTATAAACTCAACTAAGTCAGCGGATTTTTTTGAAACAGGACTGCTTAGATAACCGCTGTAAAGCTTGTTATTTGTTTTTTGCGCATTGAAATTGTTAATGCGCGCAACAATTCCGCTGTTGGCAATGGGGTTTGAAACACTGCCATTTACGGGATTGGTAATATTAGGCTTTGCAGCTCTTGTTTTATCTTGCTTTACCTGTTTACTTTTTTCCATGACCTTCTACAATCTTTGTATTTTTTTAAAACTTGTGATTATAATTTATTGCTTAATATTTTGCGTAAATTAACATTCCTTAAAATATTTTACTGTATACTGCGGCAAACGCAATACGTCATTTAGAGGGCAAGGCGAAACGATTATAACGTATTACATTATAATTATGCAAATAAAATGTTAAATTAAAATCCTTAATAACACGAAACAAAACTAATTCCTACTACAAGTATAGTATAACTCTTGTATTAAAGTTTGTCAATTGTTAACCTGAGGGGATTGCATTTTTATTTACCTTGTGATATTATTTATTTACTTCTGTAGGAAGTTTATCTTTTTGGAGTGCAGAAGCTAAGGGTTTCTTATCATTATTCGAAAAAGACATACAAATTTAGATTGTTACAAACACTGTTACAAACTATAGTATGCCTTATTTTGTAGTTTTAATAGTGGTGTATATATTGTAAGTAAGTGTTTTAACAATTTTTGGGATTTCAATTTAATATCTTCATTAATATACATTTACTTAATGTTAATATATAACTATCTGCGGTTTTTATAACCGCTTTTTATTTGTTTTATTTTTTAATTAATGAGTATTTTCTGCCCTTCTCTATAATTGTTACATTAATAACCTTTTGGATGGCTTCTAAGTCATTATTTTTAACGATTAAACGCATGTTTTCGTCCTCGAACAGGTCATCAATTATGCTGTAAATATCTTTTACATAAAAATTCACCTGGCCGCCATAATAATAATATACAGAGTATCTTTTCCCGAATCCGACAGTTGCCAAATTGTATCCGCCTTCTTTTGCGATTTTGGCCATCCTCATTAAATCGTTTTGGCCGAATTCGTAGTCCATAAGGAAAAATAATCTGTATCCCCAGGCTGAAAGTACAGTCATAAATATTACATAAATGGCAAATAAACCAATTCTGCTTTTTTTGAAAAGAACGACAAATGATGAAATCCCGAGCACAAGCACCAGAATTATACAGAACCATTTTATAATAAGAATGTCTTTATAAATTTGTGCAGGCAGAACGAATTTTGCAAAAAGCGACGCAATTCCTGCAAAAATGCAAATTCCCCCAAAAATTTTGGCTGTAAGGTTTATTGATTTTTCAAAAGCTCCTTTTTCAATGTAATTCTTCCAAACAAATGCCAGAATTATTGCTGAAAAAGGATAAACCGGCAAAATATAAGTGATTAGTTTTGTGCTAGAAATCGAGAAGAAAAGCATTATGAGCGTAAATGCAATTGAAGAAAATAACAAAAGTTTTTCTTCATTTGTAAGCTTTTTAAAATCAAACTTTTTGAACAAATTTAAGAATTTTTCTTTAAAAGCAAGTGATTTTTGCTCGTTAAACATGAGGATTTTTTCACGGATTTTGCAAACCGCTGCCGCGATTGCCGAAAATGTCCATGGCAAAAATCCCCACAAAAAAGTCAAAAACATAAAAATGAAAGGCTGCTCTCGTCCTAAGGTTTCAGAGCCTTTGAATCTTCCAAGGTGGTGAAGCATTATGTATTCATCGAAAAAACGCGGGTCATGCAACTTTAGCATTATGGCATGCCAGGGAAGAACCACGGTCAAAAATAAAATCGAACCGATAACAAAATATTTCGGCTTAAAAATTTCTTTAAACCTTCCGCTTACAATTGACACAAAAAACATTGTCCCAAAGGGGATTACAAATCCCGGAATGCCTTTTGCCATAACTGCAAGGCCGGAGAAGATATAAAAAAGCCACCAGAAATATTTTTTGTTTTCTTCTTTGCAAAAATATGTCATAAATCCGAAAATTGTTGAAAATGTTGTGCAAGCAGCAAGCACAATATCAAGAATTGCGAATTTAGAAAGGATTACAAACTCCATGCTTGTTCCAAGAATTAAAGCAGAGATTATACCAAAACTCTTTGAAACAATTTTCTTTCCCGTAAAATATAAAAGAAAACAGGTAAGCGTTCCGTACAATGCAACCGGAAATCTTGCGCTGAATTCGTTTACAACGCCCCACAAGCCAAAAGAAATACATTCACCCCAGAAATATAGAGGCGGTTTTTCAAAGAAGTAATCGCCGTTTAAATATAGCGAAAGAAAATCTTTGCTGTTAAACATATCTCTGGCTATTCCTACATAACGCGTTTCGTCAACATCCATTAAAGCGTAATTGCCGATGTTATGGAAAAATATAAAGTAAAAAACAACAACCAATCCAAAAATAGTAAACATTTCCGGATGGAGTTTTATAAAATCAATAATTTTTTTCATAAAAATTTTCCTATCCTTAATCTCCCCAAAAATTCTACCATAAAAATTTTTCCTAGCAATGAATTCCTGCCAGCATGCCGTTGACACAAACAATGCAAATCATTAAAATATTTTTATGAAAAAATTTCTGGTTATTTTGGCAATGTTATTTTTGGCTCTTCCGGTTAGCGCAGAAATGCTTCTGACAGGCGAAGTTCAATATACAGCCGACAAGGCGCGGGAAGAACTTTTAAACAAAATTCCTTCAAAACTAGATAGCAAAATCGTCAGGAAGTTTGCAGTTGATAAGGAATACGATAATAATATTTCTGCTCTTTTAAACGGCTATGCAGAACTTAAAGACCGGACACTTGCATTGTTTTCGGATAATTCTTATGCGGTAATGTATAAGGAGAATGAAAGTCGCGTCTGGTATTATTCTCAAAACGGCAAGCTTACTCATTATGAGATTAAAGATGGGTTAGAGTATCCTTACAAGACTTACAAATACAATACTTACGGAGAACTTGTCAATATGGGGTTAAGAGTTTCAAAGGCTGAAACGTTTATCTTTAGCCCTAACGGAAGGCTTATTGCCCACTGGATTAAAAGCAACGGCTATGATGAAACCGGGCGCTTGATTATGAGAAGAAAATATCTGGAATAAATTTTAATCAGAACCTTTGCTGCTTCTGATTTTTGCATATAGACCGGCAAGATATAAATATACAAACATTGGTATGCTTGTGATTGCGGCAACACTTACACCTTCAAAAAATTGTCTTGTTTTGGAAGGAAGTTTTGGCGGCGCCGGCAGTTTTGATTGAAAGGAGTTTTGAGAAAGATTTCTCACGGGATAAATTTTCATATTTCACCTCTTTAATAATTTTATAACCTGCCCTCTTGTGCGAAACATTACATAAAGGAATAACATGAAATATTTATTTTAATATTTTTATTAATTTGAAGAAATTTTGGCAATTTTCCCACTTGAAAATTTTTTATCTTTTGTAGAAAATATACTCGACCCCAACCTAAAAGGAATAATAATATGCATATCCCCAAAATTCAAGCGCAGTTTCAGCGCAGCAGAGCAGGACTGAAAAAATACCTGCCGCAAAAAATTATACCGCAAAAGATAAAACAAACAGCAATGAAAAAGATTCTTCCAAGTGCAATGATTGCAGTTGAATCGTTAACAACTTTAAGCGGGCATGCCCAAGGTGTAAATAAATCTTTAATAACATTCAGCAATTACGACCCGAAAGATTTTGAAATTTTTATGCCATTTGTACCGAAAGCTAAAAATGAATTTTTACCTCCTTTAGGTTCAATGGATTTTGTTCCAAAAAATAAATTCAGTAAATATTCAACATGCATAAAAGACAGATATAAAGGAAGCGTTGAAGAATTAAATTACTTTATTGAACAATTAATTCCAAAACGCAACGGCAGAAAAGATTACAATCCATTCTACGGCAAAGCTCAAAGTTTTATTGACATTGGCAACAAACATAATATAAATCCAACCGTTTTGATTGCCATTGCAATGCAGGAATCCGGCCGTGGAACCTCTGTTGCTGCTGTTAAAATGAAAAATATTGGCGGAATTTATATTAACAACAAACATGCTAAATTTGAGAACGTTGAACAGTGCATTGAAGAAATGGCTAAAACGATTGAAAAAAGAGTTAGAGAAAATTATAATACCATTGATTTAATAGGCAAATCCGGTAAATACTGTGATAAATCTGTAAGTGATTTATGGGTAAAAAACGTTGTATTCTTTCTTAATAAAATGTAATTTATAATATTTATTTTGCCTGAAAGCTATTCTAGCAAAAGACGGTTTAACCTGTCATAACGTTCTTTTATATCGTCATCGTTTTGGAAATATTTGTTGAATTTTGGATTGTCATTGTCCTTTGAAACTGATTTTATTATCTCTTTAATTAAATCATACTTTTCATCAACATGAAATTTGTCAAATTCGTTTAAGAGTTCTGTGCGTCTTTGCAGTTTTGTTTTTATTTTTTTGAGGCCGGTTGAAAGAAGTTTGTCATGAGCACCCATTTGCGTGACATTGCTGTATTGAGCAAATGGAGAATTAGCTATAGCTGATTCTAGTTCGCAACAATATTTAGTGTTTTTTATAAGGTTTTTTCCGTCACGAACAGATTCAATAAAGTAGGCGAAATTTTTTGCGTATTCTTTTGAAATATCTTCAAACGGAAGTTTTTTAGCAAGCAAGGTATTAAATAATCCGCCTTTGACGGGATCTAATTCGTTCATCCGCAAATATTTAAAATTGTCTTTTGAATCTTGCGAAAATACCATTGTCTTGAAAACTTTATCAAGTTTTTTGAGAGTATATGTTATACCGTCCATTGTTAACACTTCCGGAAAAGTGTCTTCGTTATTCAAGCTTAGAATTCTTTGGTCTGTATTGAACCAAAGATTGCTTTTAAATTTATTTATGACTTCAAAAGAATTCATACAAGAATTGTTTTGAAGCACAACATATGCTTTGTCCAAATCGCTTCCGGGGAAAGCTTTTTTCAAACCAACCGAACAGGTCGGATCGTAACCGGCAGAAACAATGTTGATATTAGGTGACACCATTTCAGCCGAGTTTTTTACCTGTTTAACAAATTCGTTTTCGATGTTTTCTGAAACTTTTTTTAAGTCTGGAAACGAAGTTTCTTTTTTAAAATATTCAACAAATTCCTGTTTGATTTTTTCTGTAACATTGTCAAGAAATGAAAAATTTTCTTTGCGGATTAATTTATTTTGATAGAATTTCTTATCATCAAGTGCTTCATAATAAGGCGCATATTTCAAATTTTTCCATTGGTTTATTAAATCATCTGTTGACCAAATTATTTTATAAGGCAGACGGCGCGTTATTCCGGTAAAAGTAAACTTGTTAGCTGTAATAGTTTGACTTTTGGTGAATGTATCTTTTGCGTCATGGGAAATATATTTTTTATTTGGATTTTGATTTTTATTGCTGTATATTTGATTGTTGTAAAGATTATTTATTGATGTGATTTTCATAATCCTGCCTTTTCTGTTTAGAATAACTTTTTGCCGTGGTTGTCTCGGCCGCCCAGGTTTAAAAGATTTAAACTTTCGGTTTGTTTTTGTAAATTTTCGATAATATTTTTGTCCATGTTTCTGTAAGCCTGATGATACGATTCGCTTGCTTTAATAAGCCCTTGAGAATTTTGTGTGAAATATTTCAAACTTTCAGAAGGATTAGTAACATGATTTGAAAAATATCCCGGATGTGCAAATGCCATGAAAACATTTTTTTCATCCTTAAAAGCATCAATTACTTCTTCAAAAGTATTTTCACTTGATGCTATTAGTTTGCCGTTTTCAAAGTGCGGAGCATATTTTTTTAATAACTTATCCAAAGCGTGAAAGTCGTTAATATTATGAGGGATTTTACCATTTTGTTTTAATGTATCAACCGAAGCTCCTTTAAAGTCTTGCATTATGTTTTTGTATTGAGAATTTATATCGGAGTGGAATTTTGAATTAGCACATGTGACAGCATGTTTGGTTTGTGTATAATGGAAAACCCGCCAATGAATATTCATAAGATTTCCGTATTTTTTAAAGTCATAGCAATTTGAAAACTCGTCAAAAGAAAAATTTGTTAGCGGATATATTTTTTTTGCATCTGCTATAAAATTATTTATCATATCTATGCGTTTTTGTTTAATATTTTTTAAAAACTTTGTAATATTTTCAGAATATGGATTTACTCCATAGACGAGAAGTTCGGACATTTCACATTCGTTGTTTGACTTTGGTGCGCTGTGCGCAAAGCTGACTTCAATTCCCGGTACAAAACGAAGATTTTTGTATCTTGAAGGATTGTAAGAAATTATATTGAGAGCTTCTTTCAAACCTTCGACAGTGTCGTGGTCAGTAAGAGCAAATATGAATTTTTGTTTTGTTTTTTTGTAAAGCTCATCAGCGTATTCTGCCGCGTCTTCAAGAATATTTTTTACATAACCTTCACCGTCGGAGTAGTTGGAATGGCTGTGTAAATCAACTTTGAAAACACCGTTTGCCATGTTTTGAGGTGTGCATTCGTAATTGCTTTTTGAAAGTTTTGGCAATTCTTTTAACAGCTCATCCCCGCTCATTAAACACGAAAGAGATGAGGCTGGAATTTTGCCGTGGTAAGCTTTGCTCATAGAAGCTGCTACTTCTTTTGCAAAAGGTGTTGTGCGGCCGCGTTGTATATAATAAATTGTGCCTATTCCGGCAAGAATTGCGCCTGAAGTGTATGCTGCCGGCTCTTTAAAATATTTGGCTGCATTATATTTTCTTTTGCGGTTTTTGTTTACAGTCCTTTCAGAATTGTTTAGAAAAGAAACATCATAATTTGAGAAATTAATTGCAGAAACTTTCATAATTACCCCGGTGTTTTTATATTTATTATTAATGTCTATAATAAAATTTTTTGCTATCCCCCTGCAGGTTATCTTAATAATAATTTACAATTTCGAAAACGATAATTTTATATTACAGAAAAAATTTTAAAAATAAAAATTGTTAACATAAGTTTAAAAAACGTTAGGCGGTTTCATCTTTTTGTTCCGAGCATAAAATTTCGCGCACTGTGTCTTCTTTTGTCTTATCCATCAATACAAACAACACATCACAAGCTTCAACAACAGTGCTTCCGGTTGGAATTATATATTCGCCTTTTTTGTATATCAAACTTACCAGAGCACCTTGCGGAAGATTTAATTCATACAACTGTTTTCCGGCCGCTGCAGCATTGTTGGCTACCGTGAATTCAATCATTTTGTTGTTGGGGTCTTTGTCTCCATATTCGATAACAGAATCATGGTTTAATTCAAGCGGCGCGTCAACTTTTAAGACTTTTGCCGCATACGGGATTGTTGTTCCCTGCAATAAAACCGAAATTATAACAACGAAAAATACAATATTAAAAATTTCTGTTGCGTGAGGAACGTTTGCTGTCAGAGGAAAAGTTGCAAGCACAATAGGAGCGGCTCCGCGCAATCCTACCCAGCTTATCATAAGTTTTTCTCTTATAGTTCTTTTAAACCCGACATCACACAAAAATACTGCAATCGGTCTTGCAACAAAAATCAAAATAAGCGCAACTAAAAATGCTTCTTTTGTGTGAACAAAACCTTCTTTGAAATTTACGAGCAATCCCAAAATCATAAACATTACGATTTGCATTAGCCAGGCAATTGCATCATGAAATTTTATTAAAGTTTTTTTATTAACGAATTTGTTTGCAGCCATCACAAGCCCGCATACATAAACTCCGATAAACCCGTTTCCGCCCAAAATCGTAATAAAGGAATATGTAAAAATTACACTCGCAAGTGTTATTACAACATACAAACTGTCATATTCCAGCTTAATTTTATTTATTAAAATAACAGTAAGCTTTGCGATTATATATCCGAAAGCAATTCCCAAAAGCATTTGTCTGAAAAAGTCAAAAATAAGTCCCGTAATGTTTAATTGTCCGGAAATCAATCCGATGACGCCTAGCGTTGAAAACACAGCCATCGGGTCGTTGCTTCCTGATTCAAATTCAAGTAATGGCTTTAAATTATTTCCCAAACTTATGCTTTTTGAACGCAAAACTCCAAAAACTGCAGCCGCGTCAGTTGATGATACAATTGCTCCGAGTAAAAAGCATTCTAAAAGCGGTAAATTTAACAAATAATAACTGCACAATCCGGTGACAATTCCTGTTACAAAAACGCCTAAAGTTGCAAGAATAATTCCCTCTTTCATAATCGGTTTTAATTCATCAATATTTACGCTCAAACCGCCCATAAAAAGTATGTAAGAAATTGCAACAATACCCACATATTGCGAAAGCGAATAATCTTCAAAATGTATCCCTAAAATTCCGTCCGAACCTGCAAGAATTCCGACAAGAATAAAAATTAAAAGCGACGGTACACCGAATTTTCCGCCTATTTTATTTAGTAATATTGCACTCACTAAAAGAACAGAAGATATTAATAAAATTTCATTTAAAATCATATATCTTACTATACATAATTTTTGCAAATATAGCAAATAAATTTCCGAAGATTTTTTGAAAAACTTTCTAATAAAATATTAAAATTTTTTACAAATTTTTCATAAAAAATTTTCCGTGATAAATTGTGTTTATAAATTCAAAACAACATGATTTTTTTGTAAAAAATTTTCATTAAATTTTAAGAAAAAATAATAAAAAACATTTATATAGAGGATGTCGAAGTCAAAAAGATAAATTATATTTAAAGCACTTACTTAAACAAGGAGGAAATAATGAAAAAAGATTATGAACAAATTTTAAGCAGCTATAACGGCGGAGATTTAGACCTTTCAGGCTGCACAATCAAACATTTACAACTTGGCAACATCGAAGGCAACTTAAACCTTTCAAAATGCGTTATTGACAAATTGACAATGGGCTGGGTAAGCCAGGAATTGAATTTGTCAGGCGCTGAAATCAAAAGCTTTACAAATCCGATTGATGCTGACAGAGTTAACATGTCAGGTACAAAAATTAAAAAATTACCTGAACACATTTATACAGGCAGCCTTACAATGGAAAAATCAAATGTTGAAAAATTGAACACAGATATCAGAACAAATGTTTTCAACATTTCAGGCACAAAAATCGAACAATTGCCGAAAAATTTCCACGTAAATACACTTATCATGGATTCAAAAGTTGCTAAAAATCTTTCATTAACAACTTTGAACATGTGCAACGAACTTGTAATTGACGGCCACAGATATTTTGAACAGCATGAAGCAGGATATAATTTCTGCAGCGTTAATTCTGAAGTTCAAGAATGCGCTTGCGTGTAAAAGTCTTTAAAAAAACTTACAAATAAAAAGGTTTCGGATTTTTTCGAAACCTTTTTTTATTATCAAATTTTGAACGCAAAATCACCTTATGCCGTTCCAAAAGTAACGTTTTGCTTTTTCTAAAAATGATGAATTTTTAATGCCTTTTTTCACGGAAATAATTTGACATTTTTCAGGCTGGGTCGCACGCGGATATTTCACATCCGGGTCACCGAAGAGCATTGCATAGCCAACTTTGTAGCCTTCAGGGATTTGAAGATGGTCGCAAAGCTCCGGAAATATTTTCAGCATTGCATACGCAATTCCGCACCAGCATGTTCCAACATTTAAACTTTTTGCATAAAGTTCAAAATAAGAAAGCGCGATTACAGGGTCGATGTCAGCGCAAGGTGAGTCAATCGGGCTTGAAACAACAATCATGTGCGGCGCTCCGCGAAAAATTATATCTTCGCCCCGCAAAAATGCGTCTTTATATCTTTCAAATTTGCCGGCAAGATGTTTTAGCGCAGGATTGTTTAAAAGTTTTAACAATTTTCCGTTTGTGTAATTTCTGAATTCATCCATGACTTCAACATCATCAATGAATGCAAAATGCAAGCGGTGGTTGTTGACGCCTGTTGGAACCCAATTTAACATATCTTTCAATTTCTCCATGCGTTCAGTATCAAGATTGTGGTTTTTGTAATGTCTGATACTTCGGCGGCATTTGATAAGATTTAAAATTTCGTCCGCGTCAAAGTTTTCTCTTGAAATTTCAGACTCTTGCGGGTTTTTGCCGAAAATCGACAGCGCGCCGACCGGACAAATTGCAAGGCAATGCTGGCATTTGATACATTTTGTTTCATCAAGAACCGGGATTTTGTTTTCGTTGAATTTTAAAGCTTTTCCCATGCAGTCTTTAATACATTTTCCGCAGTGAATGCAGTTTTCGTTTACAGAAAATTCCATATTACCTCCATTTGTTTTTTGGAATTATAACACAACAATTCATGGGTGCAAGATGGGTTTTAAATAAGTGAGAAGTGAAAAGACCATTTCCTTTATGCTGTTACTGTAAAAGTATAATGATATTTATATATAAAAAACATGGCATAGCGTCCTTGTGATTTCCTAAAAACGTAACGAACTTTTCACCTTTCACTTATAAAAACCTTCTTAACGACTTCTTCAACCCGCACACTTAAATTAAGAACTGAGTTCCTAGAAGAATTCTGTGGGAATTCGGTTGGCTGTCATTCTGGCAGAAAATATAATTTAACATCAACCTCACAGCCTGACCTTTTATAAAATAATTTATGCCGGTTGTATATTCGCGTTTTTTGTTGTGGGCAATGTCGGTATCAGGGTCTAGTTGGTCATATCTGAAAAGAACTTGCAATTTCGGAGTGATTTTGTAAGCAATTGTTGCATAAAATCCGGAAGCCTGTTTTGTGCTTAAGCCCCCTCCGCCGTTGTAGCCGTCAGCGTGAGACCATTCAAAACAGGTTGAAAACTTTTTGTATTCATAACCGGCATAAGCACCTGCCACAAAGAAATCAGTGTGTCTTTTACCTGCTGCAATACCTCCGCCGGTGACAAGTTTTCCGTATTTTCCGTTTGTTTTGGCAAGCGGCTTGAAGTTAACCCATCCGTCGAATTCCACGCCCGGAAAGAATGATGAGAAAAAAGTATCAGAACTTAATGCCGCCAAATCATAATCTACAAAATCATAATTACCTTGAACGCGTAAACCAAACTTACGCACATTTGCAAAAGTTCTCGAAATTTGTGAACGGTTGATAAAAGGCAGTGTGTAAGGGCTTTGTGCACCTTCAATTCCGACTGCGGGGCGGGTGTTGCCTAAAATTACGCGGTGGTGCGGAATTCTGTTGGTTGCAATGTAGGCGTCTTGCAAAAATTGCTGCATAAACGGTCTTGCAGTTTGCGGCGTTGGGTCAAGCATTATTCGAAAGTCTTCTTTTCCGCCTTTTAAGACTCCGTCGAGGTTAATATTTATAAGCCCGACTCTATATAATAAATCGTTATCCGAACCTTCCGGCATATTATATTCGCCATGGCTTTGGACAGCAACCCAGGGGTGAAAACTTTCTAAAGGACCTTCTTTGAATTTCATTGTTGTAACATCTTTGAAAAGCGGGTGAATTGCATTTGTATCCTCAATTTCAAGATGGTAAACTTCTTTGAGCCGTTCTCTCAGAGTTGGCTCTTCATTTTCTTTAACTTCTTCCTGAATAACATTTTCCTGAACGCTTCCTTCGGCTGGTTCGGTTATGTTCAATTGGGTTTCTAAAATAATCGGTTCTTCTGTACTTTCGATTTTGTCAACTGGAGAATCATCCGCCGCATAAGCAGCGGATGAAATTGCAATTGATAAAATAATCATCCCTATAATCTTTTTCATTTTTCTAAATATTCTGTAAATTCTGTTAGGCTTCGTGGTGTTTTCCGTTGTTGTGGTCATCTCTCAGGTATGCTGTCCAGAAAAGCAGTACAACAAATACGAAAGCACCAACAATGTTACCTAAAGTTACAGGAAGAAGGTTGCTTAACAAGAAAGATTTTACAGACAAAGTTGAAAGCTGTTCGGGGGTAAGTCCGGAAGCGGCAACAACAGACGGAATATTTTTCAGGAACAAACCGTTTGAGATAAAATACATATTTGCAATGCTGTGTTCATAACCTGAAGCAACGAAGGTCATAATCGGGAAGAAAATTGCAAAGATTTTACCGATTACATGTCTTGAAGATGAAGCCATCCAGATTGCAAGGCAAACTAACCAGTTGCAAAGAATGCCTCGTGTGAAAGCTTCGACAACAGTAAGATTTACTTTGTTGTAAGCTGTCATTAATCCCATAACACCAAGCGCGTCATGAGCGTTGTGTGAACATCCAGAAAAATAAATTAATGCTGCTAAAATTATTGAACCTACAAAGTTTCCGCAATAAACGATTGACCAGTTTCTCAAAAGTTTCATCAAACTTGTTTTCTTTTCAATAACAGCGAATGTCATCATAACATTTCCGGTAAAAAGTTCAGCACCTGTCAAAACTACCATCATCAAACCGGTTGCAAAAGTCATTGCTCCGACTAATTTTGCAATGCCCCAGCTTACCTGTTCCGTTCCGGTCATAACATTTAGTGAAACCTGTGCGCCGAAAGCGATTAACGCCCCTGCGGCAATTGCGAGAACAAAAGTTTTGCTCTTTCTGTAATTTGCCTTTGAAGGCATAACGGTTTCAGTAATTTCGTGTGCCACATCCATAGGATTGATACAATCTTTTGTATCAAGATTTTGATTAGGGTTAATTGTTGTTGTCATCTTTTTCTGTCTCCTTTTAAACAGTTTTTCATAACTAAAAACTCCAACTGCAAAAACAGTTGAAACTATGTCGGCTATTGTGTCGGCGTAAATGTTTAATTGTAAAGTAACAATGACTTTTTAAAAAGTCTGCCGTTGAAAATTCTACATCTTGAAAAAAAATTTGCAAGTATAATTAACAAATTTTTCAAAAATTTATTCTTGACTTTTAATTTTGTTAGATTTAAAACGGACTTGTACGTGAAAATCACTTTAAAAATTTTTGGATAAGAGGTATGAACATTTTTTATTACGCTTTATTAACCCCGCTGCTTGGCGGTGCCATGTCGCTGATTTGCAGCGAAAAAATTAAACTGAAAATCGTCTCATTTTTTACATTTATTTCAATGATTTTGTGTTTGATGATTTCAGGGAAAGTTTTGATTTCAGGCGAAAGCCTTGTTCAAAATTTAACAATTTTAAACGGAATGTTTGGTGCTGTAAAGTTTGTCATTGACCCGCTTTCAGCATTTTTTATTTCAGTAATTTCCGTTATGAGTTTTTTTGCAACGGTTTACGCAAACGGTTATATGAAACCTTACTTTGAAAAAGGTATGAATGTTTCTTCACACTGTTTATTTTTGACAATGCTTATTTCGTCAATGCTGGGTGTTGTGACAATTCAGAATGTTATGTTTTTCTTAATTACCTGGGAAATTATGTCGCTTTCGTCCTTTTTCCTCGTAATTTTTGAAGACAACAAAAAAGAAGTTCTGAATGCAGGCATTAAATATTTAATTTACATGCATGTCTCAGTAATATTTATTATTCTTGCATTTGTTTTGTTGAGTTTAAAATCCGGAAGTTATGATTTCAATTCTTTCAAAGAAATTTTGCAGAATAACGCACATTTTGCAAACCTTGTATTTATGTTTGCGTTTATCGGATTTGGAATTAAAGCCGGATTTGTACCGTTTCACAACTGGCTTCCAGAAGCTCATCCGGCAGCACCGAGCCATGTTTCTGCTGTTATGTCAGGCGTTATGATTAAGACAGGGATTTACGGAATTTTAAGAATTTTGTCACTGATTGTTTTGCCATCAGTTGCGATTTCTTATTTTGTATTAATAATTTCAGTTATCACGGCTTTGTATGGAATTTTATATGCAGTTACACAATTCGATATGAAAAGACTTCTTGCATATTCTTCTATTGAAAATATCGGCATAATCGGAATTGGAATGGGTGTTGGTATGCTTGGACTTGCTTACAATTCAATACCGGTTGCTGTATTAGGTTTTGGCGGATGTATTCTGCACATTTTGAATCATTCTATTTTCAAAGAATTGATGTTTTTCGCGGCAGGTTCTGTTTATAACAAAACCCACACAAGAAACATTGAAGTTCTCGGCGGACTTTTAAAATCAATGCCGAAAACTGCGGCACTTTGTTTGATTGGTTCAGTTGCAATTTGCGGCTTGCCTCCGTTCAACGGATTTATAAGCGAATTTTTAATATACTTTGGTATGTTAAAAGGCGCGCTTGTTGATAATCTCGGAATGCTGATTATTTTAATTCTGGCGCTTGCCGGACTGGCACTTGTCGGAACAATGGCAATCCTTTGTTTCACAAAATTGTTCAGCATAGCATTTTTGGGACTTCCGAGAAGTGAACATGCTGAAAACGTTAAAGAAGATGTTGTTTCATCAATGATTTTCCCGATGGGATGTCTGGCATTGCTGACGCTTTTGGTTGGATTGTTCCCGCAGTTTGTTTTTGAACTCTTTTCAAAACCTGTTTCAATTTTCACAGGCGCAATTGAAGTTCCATCAATAATTAATTTATTGCAGACAATTTCATTCACAGCATTCGGACTTTTGGCATTTATCTTTGTGCTTGCGGTTTGGAAAAAACTTGCAGGGAAAAAATCAGCTTCTCACGAAACCTGGGGATGCGGTTACGACAAGCCGAACAACCACATTCAATACACGGCCTCATCGTACGCAAGCCCGTTTTTGTCAATGCTGACACCCCTTTTCAAAAAAGTTTTTGACATTAAAAAACCGAAAGAACTTTTCCCGAAAGACGCTCATTTCTGTTTGAAAATCGAAGATGTCGAAGAGGCTTACATCATCAAACCGTTCATAAAAGATATTGAAAAATTCTTCTCTGTTTTCGAAAGAATTCAGAACGGAAATATCCAACAATATATTTTGTACGGATTGGTATTTTTAATATTGGCACTAATTGCAGTAGTATTTTTAGGATAGGTAAAAATGATTACGAATTTGATTAATTTAATAATACTTTTATTCGCGCCGTTTCTTGTAATCGGTGTGATTAAAAAGACAAAAGCGTTCTGGTCAGGACGAAAAGGTGTTTCAATCTTTCAGCCGTTTTGGGATTTTGTGAGATTGATGAAAAAACACAGCGTGATTAGCAACACAACCACCTGGATTTTCAAAATTGCACCGCTCGTAATTTTTGCGACAACCTTGTTTGCAGGACTTTTTGTTCCGATGATTAACGGCCAGCCGGTTGTGAATATGGAAGGCGGATTTATTCTTTTTGCGTATATTCTGGGGCTTGGAAAATTCTTCGCACTTGTTTCTGCAATGGATACGGGAAGCAGTTTCGAAGGAATGGGCGCAAGCCGCGAAGCCTGCTTTACAACAATAGTTGAACCCGCATTTTTTATAATTATGGCGTCGTTAATAGCTTTGACCGGAAATTACACTTTCCAAAGCCTTTCAATGATTTTGGAGAAAGCCGGCGGGTTGGGAATTCTTATAACATTGCTTGCAGTTTTGGCGCTTCTGGTAATGCTTTTGACAGAATGCTGCCGCGTGCCGGTTGACGACCCGACAACACACCTTGAATTGACAATGATTCATGAAGTTATGATTTTGGACAATTCGGGTCAGGATTTGGCGCTAATCACATGGGCGGCCGGAATTAAAATGGTTATTCTTGAATCTTTAATCGCGGCATTATTAATTCCAATGCATTTAATCGGGTTCTGGTATTCAACGCTTTGCTATCTTGTAGCGCTATTGATAATCGCGGTCTTTGTCGGAACTCTCGAGTCTTGCATTGCGCGCTTAAGAATGTCACATGTTTTTGAATTCATTTTTGCAATGTCTTCGTTTGCATTAATAATTCTTTCACTCACAGCTATAAAATTATACGGAAACTAGGAAGAAAAAATGGAAAACGCACTAATAATTTTATTCGGATTAACAATGCTGTATATGGCGGCAACAAGCCGTTTGATGGCACATATAAGAATTCTTGTTTTGCAGGGAATTTTGTTATTTTTAATTTGCTGGTTCGGAATGGAGAAAACAGAGGTTTTTAATTTTTTGTTTTTGACTTTTGAAACTCTGATTGTCAAAGCTTTGATAATTCCGGCTTTCTTGAACAAAATCGTGAAGCAGACTCATGAATACAGAGATATGGAAGCAAATATTCCACATTTTTATTGTTTGTTTATTTCAAGTGTAATTTTGTTCGGCGGATTTTTGATTTCTGACTTAAACTTCCCGGGGATTAAGATGATTAATCCGGTTTACTTCGGTGTTTCAATCGCCGTGATTATCATAAGCCTTATTTTAATCACGATTAAACACAAAATTCTCACAAACGTAATTGAATTTATCACAATGGAGAACGGAATTTTCTTGCTTTCGCTTTCTGTTGCAAAAGAAATGCCCGTAATTGTAAATCTCGGTGTTCTTCTTGATTTATTTATTGCGGTATTTATTTTAGGACTTCTCGTAAACCGTATCAACAGAGAGTTTGAAGGTTTGGAGGTTACACAGTTATCAGATTTGAAGGATTGTGAATATGATGATTAATTTAATTCTAATTTTCCCCATTTTGGCATGCTTAATAATGTTCATTTTCAAAGCAAAGTGGATGAATAATTTTATGATAAATGTTTACGCGCTCATGCATCTGGTTGTGTCAATTGCATGTGCGATGAATTTGCCTTGTATTTCGAGCAAATATTTTTGTGCGGACTCGTCAAATATTGTGTTTTTGCTTTTGCTTTCGATTGTTTTTATGGCGGTTGCGATTTACAACAATGGCTACATAAAACATGAAACAACAGACGTCCGAAGATTAAGACATTATTCATATATGGTTTTAATTTTCGTACTTTCAATGACCGGCGCGATTTTAAGCACAAACCTCGGGCTTTCATGGGTTTTCATTGAAGCGACAACTCTTGCAAGCGCGTATTTAATCCTTTTCAGCAAAACAAAAACTTCAATCGAAGCCGGCTGGAAATATGTTTATATTTGTTCAATCGGTATTGCGCTGGCGTTTGTCGGAATTATTCTTCTGACAATCGCAACCGGAAATATGAATTCACTTGCATACCACGATTTGTTTGCAAACGCAACGACTTTTAATCCTTTCTGGCTTAAGTTGTCATTTGTGTTTGTTTTGTTCGGAATCGGAACAAAAATGGGACTAGCACCGGTGCATTTCTGGCTTCCTGACGCGCACTCCGAATCTCCCTCGCCGGTTTCGGCTCTGCTTTCGGCGGCGCTTTTGAATTCAGCTTTCTTAATCATTTTGAAAGTCTACAAAATAACTGTTCTTGCAGGGTGTGCGGATTTTGGAAAATTAATGATGCTTGTGATGGGATTTTTGTCACTTTTCATAACGGCTGTGTTCGTTTTCCACATAAACAACTACAAAAGAATGCTCGCGTATTCTTCTGTTGAAAATATGGGAATTTTGATTATCGGATGTGCTGTCGGCGGGCTTGCAACTTATGCGACAATCCTTCACATGATAGGGCATTCGCTAATCAAAGCGTCGTTCTTCCTGACTTCGGGAAATATTCTCGAAATTTATAAAACAAAAAAAATCAAATCCGTTACAGGGATTTTGAAAACAGATAAAAAAACAGGCTGGCTATGGGTTGCGTCGTTCCTCGGAATTGTTGCATTTCCGCCGTCTGTTCTTTTCATCAGCGAATTTTTGATGATTAAATCAATGGTTTTACAAAAACATTACGTGCTTTGCGGGCTGTTCGTAATCCTTTTGACAATTGTTCTTTTTGGACTTGCAAAAGCTGTTATCAAAATGAGTTTCGGAAGCAAAAATCCCGAAAAAAATTACGACGAAAACGTGAAGGAAGTAAGTTTTGGCATGTATTTTCCACAATTTGTGCTTTTGATTGCGGCGTTTGCTCTGGGGATTTATATTCCGCACTTTGTGAACGTTTTAATCAACGGGACAATTACAGGATTAGTGGGGTAGAAAATTATGAACTGGATTACAACTGAAAATAACAAACCCGTAAATTTAAACGAAATTCCAACTCTCAACATCAACGATTTGAGAAAAGAAATTATAGAAATTAACAAACGCGTTGTCGGATTTTTCGGCACAAAAGTTTTTGACGGCGTAAAACTTTACGTTGTTCTTGCTGACGATGAAAACGGAAAACTTTTGATTTCATCCTCCTTCTTCGGCGCCGGCGAAAAGTCTTACGAGTCAATTACAAAAGAGGTTCCGGCTTTCCACATGTTTGAGCGCGAATTTTTTGAAGAATACGGAATTGAACCGCTCGGACATCCCTGGCTTAAGCCTGTGCGCGACCACAAAAAAGAATATCCGTTCTTTGAAATTCAAGGGGAAGAAATTCACCAGGTCGGCGTCGGCCCAATTCACGCGGGCGTAATCGAACCCGGACATTTCAGATTTATGTGCAACGGTGAAAAGGTTTATGACCTTGAAATCCGTCTTGGATATCAAAGCAGAGGTGTTGAAGATTTGTTTTTGCAAAACCCGACAAACCAGCTTGCCGAATCAGTCTGCGGCGACAGCGTAATTGCTTACAACCTTGCATATTCACGTGCAATGGAAGCGCTTTCGGGAATTGAGGTTTCAAACCGCGCGCAATTAATCAGACTGATTGCACTGGAAATGGAGCGCGCCGCAATTCACATCGGAGACTTAGGTGCAATTGCAGGTGACACCGCTTATCAAATGGGTGCTGCAATTTTTGGTGTTACAAGAACTCTTGTGATAAATTCAATGCTTGAAATTAGCGGGAGCCGTTTTGGCAGAGGATTAATCCGTGTTGGCGGTGTAAATTTTGATATAAATAAAGAACTTGCAGCAAGCATTCTCAAAACTCTTGAAAAAGTCGGTGCTGATGTAAAACGCACAACAACTACCATGTTGAAATCTCCGACAGTGATTTCAAGACTTGAAAAAACAGGCGTTGTAAGCTTTGAAAACGCAAAAGCTCTTGGACTTGTAGGTCCTGCCGGCCGTGCGTCAGGAGTAGAACGTGATACAAGATTTGACTTCCCTGACAAATGGTTTTTGGACAAAGACGACAAAAAATTTAAAGCCACAGGCGACGTTTATTCAAGAACACGAATTCGTTACAAAGAAATCATGCAGTCGCTTTCATTAATCAGAAAATTCATGAAAATGTTACCTGATTTTGAAGGCGAACCCTTGTGCACAACTTCGCCAAAACCTTTAGCTGCTGATAAATTTGTAGTTTCAATGACAGAAGGCTGGCGCGGTGAAGTTATTCACACGGCAATCACCGACAACACCGGAAAGCTTTCTCGTTACAAAATCAAAGACCCGTCTTTCAACAACTGGTACGGGCTTGCGATGGCTGTCAGAAACAACGGAATTTCAGACTTTCCGCTTTGCAACAAAAGCTTTAATTTGTCGTACTGCGGGAATGATTTGTAGATTAAAGTGAAAAGTGAAAAGACCGTTACGGTTTGGGAAGGTGTTAAAACGCTAGGGTAATAAGTTATTTAAAATGAATATTAATAAAATTTTAAGATTATAATTATTAACGAAAAGGACTTTTCACCTTTCACTTTTCACTTTTCACCTCACAAAACCCGTACTAAAATTTAAAAAAGGAAACATCATGCTAGAAACTTTAAAACTCAGAATATATCAGGGCGAACAATTTATAAAAGATATTGAAAATGCACCAATGCGAAGCCAGTTCAGAGGCTTTCCGAAACTCAACCGCAGTGAAGACATTTCAGCCTGCCGCGGAGTTTGTCCGACCGGCGCACTTGATTGCGATAACCTTTCAATCGATATGGGTAAATGCACTTTCTGCGGCGCCTGCTCAAACGCTTGCAAAGCCGTTGAATTTACAAACAATTACAAACTCGCTTCAACAAACAGAGAAAAATTAATCGTAACTCCTGAAATGACGTTTGAAGAATTTCATAAAACGGCTTTCGAAGTCAGAAAAGAAATTCATAAAATTTTCGGCAAATCCTTGAAACTTAGACAAGTTTCTGCTGCCGGCTGCAATGGCTGCGAAATGGAGTTGAACGCTTGTTCAAACTGCAACTTTGATATGGGGCGTTTTGGGATTGACTTTGTTGCCTCACCGCGCCACGCTGACGGGATTGTAATTACAGGGCCGATTTCCGAAAACATGGCTTACGCGCTGGAAGACTGTTACAAATCAACGCCTGACCCGAAAGTAGTTATTCTTTGTGGGGCTTGCGCAATAAGCGCCGGAGTTTTTCAGAATTCAACAAAATTAAACCGCGAATTTCTTGAAAAATATCCGATTGATTTGTATATTCCGGGCTGTCCTGTACATCCGCTTACCTTTATCAATGCGGTGTTGGACTTTTTGCGGTGAGGAGATCTGTGTAAGTGGTGAGCAGTTCGTTACGAAATTACATACCCTTGTCCCTTGCGGGATACAAAGCGAACCCCCGCAACGAAGTGAGGATGAGTGAGAGTGTATGCAGAGCTGAGGGTTGAATTTCTTAGTGAGCTGGGGCGAACTTAGAAATTCGGGTGAGGGGTCAAAAACAAAAAATGACTTTGTTTGCACCCTGACTTTGCTTTTCTAGCGTTCGGGAGGAGGTTCACACAGAAAATCGTCCCCGCACCACTCCGTTGCGCTACGAGCATCAGGGTTATAAGGCTCGTGTCTCGCCTGTTTCCTTTGTTCCGCAATGGGCAAAATAATAATGTAAATGAGTGACCCCTCACCCGCATTTGTACGGCTCGCTTAAGCTCGCCTACAACTGCTCCCTCTCCCGCAAGGGGCGAGGGGAAAGAACGTCTTACCCAAAACCTTTTCCCCCCCCCCCCCAACCTTACAAACCGCTCACTTCTCACCGCTCAACACGCCAGCTTTGCAATCTTTAACTTGAAAACGTTTTCAAGGTTTACGCCCGAAAGCACGTAAGATATCAAGTCTTCGGGTTTTAGGGTGTAAATGTTTTCGATTTGCGGAAAAACGCCGACTACGCGGGTGTCAGTATATTTGTCAATGAGTTTCGGAAGATTTTTGATATTTTCATCGTCTGTTTTATATGGACAATCCGTTACTATTACACCGCTTAATTTCACGTTTTTCACAACTGCGTGGTTTATCATTATTAATATATCGTTGATTGTGGATGTGTAAGGTGATATTACAAACAAAACAGGAAGATTAAGCAGTTTTATTAAATCAATTTCAAGAAAATTCGGAGCAATCGGTGTTGCTATTCCGTTTGTGCCGTTTACAAGAAAGCAGTCGAATTTCTCTTTGACGCCAAGGTAATTCTCCATAATTAATTCAGGATTGATTGAAACATTTCTTTTTTCTGCGGCAATTAACGGAAGCTCGTTGCTTGCAAACATATAGCTGTAAAAAGTTTTGACATTTTTATCGGCGCGTTTTATATAAGCCAAATCAGGTGCTTCAATGTGTCCGTCTTTTGCAAGCCCGCCCTTTTGTACAGGTGCGTAAACTCCGGTGCTGTAGCCAAGGCTCTGCATAGTCGCAGCTAGACCTGCTGTAACTATGGTTTTTCCGGTATCGTTTTGTGAACCTGTAATAAAAACATCTAACATAGCTTAAATCCTAGCACGCTCAACCGTTGATTGCAAAGTAAACCTCCTTGAGACGTTTTTTGCTTATGTGCGTGTAAAGCTGGGTGGTCGAAACGTCGCTGTGTCCGAGAAGCTCCTGAACAACCCTCAAGTCCGCGCCGTTTTCAAGTAAATGCGTTGCAAATGTGTGTCTTAGCGTGTGCGGGGAAATTGATTTGTGAATTTTCTCGCCGAGTTTGTGGATAAAGTTATAAACTTCCTGTCTGGTTATGTTCTTGCCTTCTTCTGTCAAAAGAAGGTTTTTTGAGGTTTTTCTTGTTTTCTGCAAAATAAAATCGCGTTCTTTTATGTACATTTTTATTGCATGCAAAGCTTTTGAACCGATAGGAACAATCCGTTCTTTTGAACCTTTGCCGGTGCATTGAAGATATTTTGCGGAGATATCAATATCATGAATTTTCAAATTCACAAGCTCTGAAACGCGGAGGCCGCAGCCGTAAAGAAGTTCAAGAATTACTTTTTCGCGTTTGTTTAAGTTCTCCGAAAGAATAATATTTATTTCTTCGGCGGTGATTACTTTTGGAAGTTTTTGCGGAACTTTTGGCGGCTCAAGCGTCAGGGCGGGATTTTTTTCGCAGATTTCGTTTGCGCAAAGCCATTTGAAAAATCCTCTCAAAGATGCAGTTTTGCGCATTACGCTTGTGGGGTTAAGTTTGTTTTCATGGAGTTTTAAAATATAGCCGTTTATGTGAGTTCTTTCGATTTTATTTATTTCCTCTACGTTTTTGGACAGGCAGAATTCCAGAAACTCTGTCAGGTCGCGGCGGTAGGCGTCAATCGTGTTTTGTGAAAGACCCCGTTCAATTTCCAGAAAATCAAGATATTGTGATAAGATTTGCAAATCCATAAGTTAAAATTACTCTTATTTCAAATATTTTTCAACATTTGTAAAGATATTTGAAAAATCATCTTTCTATTTTATAGGAATTGTGAAAGTAAATCGTACATATTTTTTGGGTTCGCTTTCCGCTTTTATATGCCCGCCATGCTCGTCAATAATCCTTTTGGCTATGTAAAGTCCGAGTCCGGAATTTATTGTTTTTTGCTTGTTTGCGTAAGTGACGTATTTTGAAAATATTTCATCAGGATTTTTAAGCTCTATTCCGACTCCGAAATTCGTAATTGAAAAAATTACAGAACTTGAACTTTCTTTGATGTCCATAATTACTTTTGAATTAGAAATTCCATGTTCAATAGTGTTGATAATTAGATTATGTATAACTCTTTTGATTTCAAGCTCGTCCATCATCGCTAAAGCATTGCGGGCTGAGCAGTTGAGAATATATTTAATCCGTTTTTCTTCAAAGAGATATTTAGTATTTTCAATACATTTTATTGCTATATCTTTGAGTGAACATTTTGACTTTTGAAGTACGAGATTTTCATTTTCGACCTTGTATTTTTGTGAAATATTTTCAACAAGATTTTTCATGTACTTTGTAGCGCTTAAAATATCGCTTATGATTTCTTTCTGCAGCAAATCCATGTTGTCACGGTTTTTGTTCAAAAGTTCGAGTGCGCAAATCTCCGCGTAAATCGGTGTTTTCAAATCATGAGTGACCATTGCAAGAAAAGTCTCTTTTTTGTCTTTTAGCGCATCTTGAAGACATTTTGTCTTCAGCATGTTGTAAATCTGGCTTCTTACAACCGGAACTTCAAATGGTTTTTCTATATAAGCGCAGGAACCTATATTGTATCCCATAATTTTGTTTTCTGCATCAGAAAGTGCAGAAATAAACATTATCGGAGTATCGGCGTTTATTTTAGAGCGCTTGATAATTCCAGCAAGTTCAAAACCTGACATCTCCGGCATCATAACATCCAATAGAAACAGGTCAAATTTTTCTTTTACAGCAGCTTTGCTTGCCTCAATCGGCTTTAAGAAAGTTGTGATTTCCAAATTTAATGCTGACAAAGTTTCAACAAGCAAATCAACATTCATCTGGTTGTCGTCCACAACCATAACGCTCATTCCTTTTAATGAGGAATAATTAGGAATTTCTTCTGTAGCTGATGGCATCTTGTTTTGCTTTCTAAAATAGTTCTGAATAATTTTCAAATCAACCGGATATGGAATAATGTTTTTTATACCATAGGAATTCGCGAGCATAATATTTTTCCGTGAGATATCAGTTGATGTCAGCCAAATTTCGAGATTTGGAAATTTTTTGTTTATCTTTTTGACAATGTGTAAATCTTTAAAATCTGTTTTTGCAATACATAGTTTCTTTTTCGAGAGACCGGAAATGCAGGCCAGTTCTTTCAAGCTGTCAACGAAAAGAAGATATTCGTTCTCAATATTATTTTTTAAATTCTGCATTATATCAATATGATATACTCTAACAGGCGTTGAACAATTAGCCGGTCGGGCAATTTTTTTTAATTTTAAAAATGGCTATGTCACAACAAACAGTTGATAAATAGCCATTTTTATAGGGGAGTATCAG
>ERZ780157.380-NODE-380-length-61312-cov-22.077967_pt1 | contig 61312 bp, 74 predicted proteins | sample MGYA00511169_ERZ780157 | MGnify/ENA primary metagenome ERZ780157 (study PRJEB29588, sample SAMEA1965149) | human gut metagenome | biome: human gut; feature: human-associated habitat; material: faeces | place: Denmark | collected 2008/2010 ...
ATTTAATTGCACATGAAAAACTATAGTTATTTATACTATTTAAATAACCCCCCCCTCTCCTTTTTTTGTACTTTATTTTGTACTAAAGAGTTAATTTTCATGTGCTTCACTTCCTATCTTTATTACAAGATAATCTTATCAAAAAAAGCACTATATTTCAAGTGCTTTTTGTTATTTAAGTAATCTATTATATATTTCTATAATGTTTTCTAGTGTTACTTCTGTTTGAAGACCAGTAAACATATCTTTTAATACAGCAACACCTTTACTTATTTCGTCATCTCCTATTATAAGAACGTAAGGAGTTTTTTGTTTGTCTGCATATCTCATTAGTTGTTTAAATTTGCCAAGGAATGCTGTATCTACTCTTACACCAAACCTTTTTAGTAAGTTACTAAATTTGTATACGTATTCATAGTTTTCTGTCATAGGAAGTATTGTAATATCTGCTACACTGCTATCAGTAGTTTTAATAACACCTGCTTCTTTTAATTGGTAGAATAGTCTAGTAAGTCCAATTGATATACCTACACCAGGCAGTTTTTTATCTGTATAGTATGTAGCTAAGTTTTCATATCTTCCACCAGAACATACACTTCCAATTGAAGGGTAATCTTTTAGTATTGTCTCATATACAGTCCCAGTATAATAGTCAAGCCCTCTTGCAATAGTAAGGTCTACATCATAGAAGTTACTATCTAGTCCTCTAGCTTTAATATTATTTATTACTGTTTCTAACTCATTTACTCCTTTATTATATACTTCGTCAGTAATACCTAAGTTCTTTAGTCTTTTTATTTTAATAAATGCGTCCCCGTTTATTCTAATAAAGTCTATTATCTTACTTACTTTATCACTATCTATATCTAACAATGATAACTCACTTTTTACTTCATCTTCTCCTATTTTTTCTATCTTATCTATTATTCTTAGTATATCTGTTACTTTACTATTTAACTCTAATGAATTAAAGAAACCAGTAAGTATTTTTCTATTATTTATTCTTATTGTAAAGTCTCCAATATTTAACTTCTTAAATAAGTCATATATAATACTAGGTATTTCAGCATCATATAGTATTGATAATGTTTCATTACCTATTACATCTATATCACATTGATAAAACTCTCTAAATCTTCCTTTTTGTGGTCTTTCCCCACGATATACTTTACCTATTTGATATCTTTTAAATGGGAATATTAACTCGTTACTTCTATTTGCTACATACTTTGCAAGTGGTACAGTAAGATCAAACCTTAAAGATAAATCGTTATCTCCTTTATTAAATCTATAAATTTGTTTTTCAGTTTCTCCTCCAGCTTTAGCTAAAAGTACACTAGATAATTCTATAATTGGTGTATCTAGTGGATAAAAACCATAACTAGAGTACACACTTTCAATTGTATTTTTCATTTTATCAAACAATATTTGGTCTTGTGGCATTAATTCCATAAAACCAGGTAATGTTTTTGGTTCTACTTTTTCTTTCATAATAATTCCTTTCTTTTAACACAAAATAGAGCATAAGTTTTTATGCTCTACTATATAACTATTTTCCAGTAACAATTTCAAGAGCTTTTCTAACTTCTAAATCATATTTTAAGAAATCAATCCCGCCAATTTCTTTTAAGAAAACTTCTTCAGTTACATTATATTTTTTAGCCATATCTTTAGAATATTCTTCAAGTTCTTTATCTTCTACTGTAATATTTTCTTCTTTTACTATTTGTTCAAGAACTAATCTATATTTAACTCTCTTTTCTGCTTCAGGTTTAAAGTTCTCTTTAAATTTATCTAAATCCATATTAAGCATTTTTAAATAAGTATCTAAATTCATTCCTTGATATTGTAAGTTTTGATTAAATTGTTCAACCATTCTATCAATTTCTTCACTAATCATTTCACTTGGAATTTCAACACTAGCATTTTCACTTATCTTAGTTAAAACTTCATCAAAGTATTTATCTTCTACTTCTTGAGTCTTATGTCCTAAAATATGAGATTTAATATTTTCTTTTAAAGAGTCTAAGTCAGTTACTCCATCCATATTTAAATCTTTAAAGAAGTCTTCATTGTATTCTGGTAATACTCTTTGTTTAATGCTATTAATAGTTACATTAAATACAACATCTTTACCTTTTAATTCTTCACTATGGTAGTTTTCTGGGAATGTTAAATTAATACTCTTAGTTTCTCCTTTTTTCATTCCAATAAGTGCTTCTTCAAATCCAGGAATAAAACTATTACTTCCTATAACTAATGGATAGTTTTCTCCTTTTCCACCAGCAAAAGCTACTCCGTCTTTAAAACCTTCAAAATTAATGTTAGCTTCATCACCGTTTTCTACAGTTCCATCTTTTTCTTTATATTCAGCATAATGTCCTCTTAAATGCTCTAACTCGTCATTTATTTCTTCTTCTGTTACAGTTACTTCTTCTTTTTTAATACCTAAATCTTTATATTTTCCTAATTTAACTTCAGGCTTCATTGTAACAGTGAACACTACTTCTAATCCGTCTTCACTTATAGTTTTTACATTTACTTCTGGACGACATGCCATGTTAAGTGATAGGCCTTCGTTTTCTTCTAATAATTTGTCATATAATTCTGGTAATGCATGATCAACTGCATCCATATATAAACTTTCTACACCAAACTTTTTAACATAAACATCAAACGGAACTTGTCCTTTTCTAAACCCGTCAACGTTTACTTCGTTCTTTTTATGTTCAAAACAGTGATGTATTAACTCGCCCCATGCTTCTTTTTCCATTTTAACACTATAATCTTTTTTCATAACTTTTTCCTCCTTATTAAGCTACTTTAACAATTTTAACTTTATATGTTCCATTAGGACTATCAACTTCAGCCATATCTCCAACTTTCTTACCTAGTATAGCCATTGCAATAGGGCTTTCATTACTAATCTTATTGTTGAATGGATCGGCTTCTTGACTTCCTACTATTCTATATTCTTCAACTTCATCATCCCCGTCATATTGAAGTGATACTGTTGAACCAATAGTTACTTTATCTTTTTCAGTTTGAGCATCATCTATGATAGTAGCGTGTTCTAGTATATATTCAACTTCTTTAATTCTAGCTTCAAGTTTACCTTGTTCTTCACGAGCACTATCATATTCTGCGTTTTCGCTTAAATCACCTAGCGCTCTTGCTTCTTTTAAAGAATTTAATACTTCATTTCTTTTATCAGTTTTTAAATAATTTAACTCAGTTTCTAGTTCTAAATAACCTTCACTTGTTAAAAAAAATTCTTTTTGTTTCATTTTTATCTTTTTCTCCTTAACAGTTTATAATGATACCAAAAATTAGCACATTTGTCAACTAATAGGCACCCTTAATATATCATTTTTTTCTACTTTAAATGGCACTTTTACATAAAGTACTTCTTGTGGATGATTAGCTACACTAACACTTTCATTTTCTTCATTTATTATACTATCTACTTTTATTTTAGTAGCTAAAGTATTAGGCCCAAAAACTTCTATAGTGTCTCCTACTTTAAAGTTGTTTCTTTGTTCAATCTTCATAACTCCGTCAGAATAGTCTAATACTACACCTAAGAAGTCTTGGTTAGACACTTCTTTTCTGCCAGTATAGTATTGGTCACTTCTGTTTACGTCCCCAGTAAAAAACTGACTTTTGTTTTCTCTATTAGATAGTCTATTTAAAACTCTTTTATAATATTCCATTAACTCGTTAGTTAACTTTCCTTCTTTATATAAAGTAACAACATTTTTATAAGTATTTACTACAGTTGCAATATAGTACATACTTCTCATTCTTCCTTCTATTTTCAAAGAAGAAACACCCATATCGACTAACTCAGGAATATGGTCTATCATAGAAAGGTCTTTGCTAGCTATTTGAAAGTCGTCGTACTTTTTTGTCTTAAAGATAAACCTACATACTTGACTACATCCTCCGCGGTTTGAGTCACGCTTTGTAACGTAGTTTGATAACACACATCTTCCACTATAACTAGTACACATCGCCCCGTGAATGAATACTTCTAATTCAGCATCTGTGTTATTTTTTATATCAAGGATATCTATTTTTGAACATTCTCTAGCAAGAACAACCCTAGTAGCACCAACACTTTCCCAAAATTTAACAGCAAACTTGTTTACACTAGACTCTTGTGTGCTTATATGTATTTCAGGTTTTAAGTTAAGTTCACGTATTCTTTTAATGACAGCTAAATCACTTACTATAAACGCGTCTACCCCAATATCACTAAGTGTAGTTAAGTATTCTGTTAACCCTTCTAAGTCTTCATTATGAAATAAAATATTTACTGTAACATACACCTTTTTACCTAATGAGTGGGCAAACGCTACACCTTCAGTGATATCTTGAATACTAAAGTTATTCGCGTTTGCTCTTAAACTGTAGTTGTATCCTCCAATATAAACTGCGTCAGCCCCGTACATAAGTGCCCATTTAAGGCGTTCTAAATCTCCTGCTGGACTTAATACTTCTGTCACTTTAAATCACCTACCTTATAAGCAATTTTATTATCTAAAAAGTAGTCATCTACTTTAATAAGTTTAGATATTTCTTTATTACATAAATTATCCAATATAATATTAGTTTCATCTATACTCATATTACTTAAGTTAACTATTTTACCAATAGTGTCTAACTCATCAATATACTTATTAGCAGAAAAAATACGTGAATTAAATATGCAAGTTCCACAGCTTTCTTCTTTTATAATGAGTTCATGATTACTTACTTTCTCATTAATAGTACCAATCATTTCTAAATTATCTTTTTTATACTCATTAAAACTACTAATTAAATGTCTTTTACTATACATTAAGTTATTCTTGCTTATATAGTACATGAATATATGACTAGATGTATTCTTTATTATATCTTTAATCTCACTTATAGTTAAATCGTTATTAATAAGTACTTTATCATATCCTAAACTTTTAAAATAGTTTATACTGTCATAATTATTTATTATATGATTTTGGCTAACTACTACTTGACTTTTAGGTAGAATACTAACTAGACCTAAGTCTTCTACAAAATAGTATTTTACATTTTTTAACGCTTTTATAACATTCATTATATTATCAATATCACTCTTATGAAGAAATTTATTAATGATCACGCTTACATTATGAGTAGTTGCTAACTTATTAATCTCACTTACACTATAATAAACATCAAACCCGATGCTATAGCTTTCAAGCGGTAAAATCAAATTATAATCAAGTATCATTTTATTATTAGGTATTACATAAAACTCATTCATACTAAATCCTTTCTAATAGATATAAGCCGTCTCCTTTATCTATTTTTGTTACTTTAAACTCAGTTTGTTCTTCCATATATTTAATAAAATTTTCTATTTTTTTAACTAAACTTCTTAATCTTCTTTTTTCTATGGTCATACTTTTCCCAACTAATCCATGAAAATCCATGTTATCAATAATGATGTATCCGTTTTCATTTAAGTTACTCTTAAATTTATCTAAAAATTCTTTATTTTTGCCTTTAGCTGCATCTATAAAAATAAGATCAAACTTATCAGTTATAGTTATATCTAAGGCATCTCCTTTAATAAGAGTAATGTTGTTTAGGTTAGATAATTCTACATTTTTAACTGCAATATTATATCTTTCTTCATCTCTTTCAATAGAAGTAATATTGTTAACCACCTCTTTAATTAATATTGTAGAATAACCAATAGCTGTTCCAACTTCTAAAACGCTTTTTATATCATGTTCTTTTATAAAACTAATTAAATAGTTAAGGCTTTCTTTTTGCATAATAGGAACGTTTTCTTTTTTAGCAAAACGTTCCATATCACTTATTAAATCATTGAATTTCATTCCATAAGCCTTCTTTCTCAAGTCTCTTAATTGTTTCTAAGTGTCCAGCATATGTTTCATTAAAATATGTTTTATTGTTTTTATCAGCCTCAAAGTAATAATAATTATGTTTAGTTGGATTTAAACTAGATACTATACTATCAATACTTGGGTTACATATAGGCCCGACAGGCAAACCTATATAAGTCATGCATCTTGTGTTATATTTGTTAGTACAGTCATCTATATCTTTTTGGTAAAGTGCTTCCCCTAGAATTACTTTAGCAGCATAATAAGTTGTTACACAGCTTCCTAAACTCCAACCATCATTAAGTCTATTTGCAAACACTCCAGCAATTCCATATCTGTCAGTTCCTGAAGGGCCTTCTTGTTCAACTATACTTGCAAGAGTCAAAAGTTCATGTACAGTATAATTACTGCTTTCTATTTTGTCTTTATAAGGAGTTAACTTATTATCCATCTCATCTAGCATTTTTTTAACAACACTTTTAAAACTTGAGTTTTTATAAATCATATAAGTATTTGGATATAGATATCCTTCTAAACTATAATAAATATCTTTATTTAATATATCGTCTGTTAAAAACCAGTATTCATTAATTAAATTCTTTAAATAAGTAGTATCACTTAGAGTAGTTAATATTTCTTCTTCAGTTATATCACTAATACTAGTTAGGTCACTTATTAATTGTCTTACGTTTCTTCCTTCTCTAAAAGTAAACTTAACTTCGTTACCTTTAGCATTTCTTTTTTCAGTTAACACGTCATATACTTCTATAGCATTCATGTTTTTACTTAAACTATATGTTCCAAAACTAATATCTCCACCTTTGATTTTACTATACACTTTTAATGCAAAAGCACTTTTAATTAAGCCCTTACTTTCTAAGTCGTCAAACACTTGATACATACCAAGGCCATTTTCCACAATATATTCCACTACTGTGCTATCTTTAGATACCTTAGCAAATTTACTAAAAAACGCCCCTAAAACTACAAATATTATAATCATTAAAAGCATAACTATACTTGTTATTAATCTTTTCTTATTTAATTTCTTCTTTACCATTTTTATTCTCCTTTACTTTGTAAACTATTTAATACTTCTTCTATAAAATCATAGTCTTTCTCATTCTTAACAGGACTTAGCTTTAATTTACCAGTCTTAGTATATGTGTACATACTTACAAAACAATTTGTATCATCTTTAGTATAAACTATAAAGTTTTTTCCATCAACGTCTTCTAAATTAAGTATTACTTTATATTTTACTTCTTTATCATTTTCTAAAAGAATAATCTCATTATTTTCCATTATTACTCCTATCTAAATAGCTTTGTAAAATAACTGAGGCAGCTAATTTATCTACTACTTTCTTTCTATTTTCTCTACTAGTGTTACCCATTATTAACATATTGTTTACTATAACTGAAGTGAGTCTTTCATCCACCATTATTACTTCTTTGTTGTATCTTTTAATAAGTTCATCTTTAAACAAAAGAGTTAACTCACTTCTAGTACTAATAGACCCATCCAAGTTAATTGGGTTACCTAGCACTATTTTATCTATCTTATATTCATTAAAATAAATGTCAAGCTTAGTTAGCAACTCTTCCATAGTTTTATATCTAATAGTCTCTACTGGACTTGCAATTAAAAGAGTTTCATCACTTATTGCAACACCACATGTTACACTTCCATAGTCTAGCCCTATTACTCTCACTTTGCGTACTCCTTTAACATAAACTCTACTAAGTCACGTCTATTTATTTTCTCTATTCTACTTCTGCATTCCTTATAACTAGTGATATATCCTACTTCTCCAGTGATTAAGTACTCAGTTATTTGTTTATACGCATTATACCCTGCATCATTCATGTCATTTATTATATCTCTTAAAGTACTTTTAATGTCTTCGTTTTTAATACAATCTGTGTCAATAACAATAGTCTCGTTCATAATACACCTCCAAGACATTAACATTTTATCATTTTTTTACACTTTTTACAAGTAAGGGGTTTACAAAAATAGAAATATTATGATATAATTTAGTCGTTGTGGTTCCTTAGCTCAGCTGGTAGAGCAACCGACTCTTAATCGGTGGGTCTAGGGTTCGAATCCCTAAGGAACCACCAATAAGCTAATTAGACTTCATTTTGAAGTCTTTTTTCATACAAAAAGCAAGTCACTAGACCTGCTTATTTTAGTTTCTTTGTTAACTTGTCTTCATTTAATAAATCTTTATATTTTCTTAAACCTTCAATATCTTTATTTCTTACTAATTCTAAAATCTTTAAATACTCTTCACTATATTGAACTTTAAGCATAGACTTTTTACTTTCTTTTTTAAAAGCTTCATACAACTTACTAATTGGTGCATTTTTAACTTTTAACATAAATTCATATAACCAATATTTTTTCTCTCTACATTCCATTTGGATTAACGCATCAGCAAGTTCATCCACTTGAACATTTTCAGTATTTCTTGCAAAATCAACGATATCCCATGGTCTACCACGTTTTATAACTGCTAGAGTAAATTTATCAATTGGTAAATTCTTATGATATTGTAAAGAATTAACGTAATTAGTAACAACACTAACGGGAATGTCTTTATCTAAACATTTCTTTAACAATGTATCATTAATTACATCTAAATCTACTTTAGGAAGTAAAGCAAAATTACATAACAAACTCTCTTCTTCATAATATACTGAGTTAATAAAAGCTTTAGTTAATTTTTTCTTATTAGCTTTTGGTACTTCTTTAGTAAACTCATAAATATCTCTAGCATTACCATTTTTAATTATGGCATTTTCTATTTTTCTTATATTAGCCCCTTTTATATCTCTTGCGAATGCAATCATCTCTTGTATAGATTCTCCCTTTATGACAGCATTTGTTAAACCCTCAACATCATTAGCACTTACATTTTTAGCAAAATCATAAGCAAAATTTGTATTATAAGTTTCAGGATCGCACATAGATTTTTCAAGTTCTTTAATAGGTGCACCTTTTACACTATAAGCAAAAGTATATATAGCGCGCCCATCGTGTAAATTAATGACCTCCTTAGCTAAATCATTAATAGAAACACCTTTAACTTCTCTTGCAAAAGCAGTTACTTGATAAGCGTCTTTGCTTTCAACTATAGCTTTAGATAGTCTTTTAACGTCTGCCCATTTAACGTATTTAGCAAACTCATAAATATCTTTAACATCATTAGCATTTACAACAATATCTTCAAGTCCCTTAATAGGAACATCCTTTAATTCCTTTGCTAGTTCAAGAGCATACTTACTCTTCTCTTTACTTTCAATATCAGCATCATTTATGGTTTTAACAACGCTTTTTTTACTGACAATTCCTTCTTTTACAAGCGGATAAATTAAGCCCTTATTTCCTTTACCAATAGTAAATTTAAATAACTCCATTAAATAATCATTCATTTTAATATTTCCTTTTATATAGTTACATTAGTATATAATTGATACTATAATTTTTTCTTCTTAACATTTTCACCCAATTCTTTTTGAGTTACATATTCAAGTGGGTCAACATCACTTTTTTGAATATTTCTAAAGTCTTCTACTCCTCTAGCATAACAATAAGGCCCAGCACCAAACATACATCTTCTTGAATAAATATATGAATTTATTAATTCGATTAAATCTTTCATTATTTCATATAACTCGTTTGAATATTTAGCATTATATAATTCTTTAGAATACTTAGTAGGTACTTTAATATTAATATTATCAAAAACTAAATCATACTCCATACTTTCAGCATACTTATCAATTAAATTTTTAAAAGAATATGAAAAACTATAATCCCATCCAAAGTTAAAATATTCTTCTATATCAATTAGTTTTGAATATTTTTTCATCCATCCAGGGTTAGCCGATAATATACACATAATCGCATCTTTAAATCTATAAGGTAAACTTATATCATATACAAACTTATTTTGTTCTTTATCACTTCTCACTATCTTACTATTCATACACAAAGTATACAAAAACATTTTACTAAAATCATTTACTTCAATTCCTTTATCCATAATTTTCCTCCTAATAAGTCATTATTATACAATAAGACACTCACTAATGCAAGAAAAAAAGTAACAATTAAGCTACTTTCTCGCATCAAAATAAACATCATAACTATTTTTATACTGACTTGTTATCGCATCTATAATTTCTTGTTCCTTGCTTTCACTAAAACCTCTTATGACTTTATTACCAATTACAATAAAAGGAACGCCTTTTGCTTGATAGCCTAAAGCACTTGCAAATTCTTTATATATTTCTAAATTTTCACTATTATGCCAAGTCTCAAACTTATTTAATGTATAATAATTACCATACTCACTTTCTATTTTTTCAAAGAAACTATTTAATTTAATACAGTGTGGACATTCTTGACCGTAAAACTCATAGATATTAACTTTGTTTTCATCGTATACTATACCTTCTATTTCTCTTATTGTTTTTTCACTTGTTTGATTATCTTCTTTGTTATCTTCTTCTTTTGTCGTATTATATTTTTCTTCATACTTTTTAGCATACTTACTACTGACTTTCTTAGTTTTAGCATCATACGTAGTAGTAACAACACAAGAGTTTTCACTATTTAGTTTTCCTTTTTCACAGTAATACTCTTTTAAAGCACTTCCTGTTAACTCGTCGTTCAACATGCATGAAGTACCCACTAATTGTCCCATTCCATTTGGGCAGTAGTACCTAAACTTTGCATCCGTTAAAGTTTCTTTATAACAGACTTTATCTTTCATCACGTCATCCCCGTCACAATACATCACACTTACTTTATCACAGCCACACAAGAGTAACGCTACTAACACAATAACTATTTTTTTCATAACTACACTCCTACTTCAATTAAATATTCTTAAAAACAAAAACATAAAACAAATAAGCATATCTTACAACAGGGTTATCGTTAAGAAATACTACTAATGAATTTAATATCTCCTTAGAGGCGCATACTTTATCAGCAATTGTAAGAACAAAACCTTCTTTATATTTTGGTGGTTTAATTGTTATAGGCCACATATGTTTAATTATCATATCACTTTCTATATCATTTAAATCAAACTCTTTTTTAGCATTCAAATAAGCTATCTTACCGTGTTTAAATGCGTGAAAATTAAACCTTTTACTCTTTCTCCAATCATACAAGAACAAATCATGTAGCATGGCACCTCTTGTAGCTGATACATAATCTAAATTAAGTTTCTTACTAATTTTATAAGTTAAATACGCAACACTGTATGAGTGGTCATAACAACTAGTATTACAGTGTTGTCTATAATTTTTCATTTCTTTTACTTTTTCATTGTTTATTAAACTATTTATAATATCATTAAATTCTTCATTCATTTTAGCTTCACCTAAATTCCTATTTAATTATACTCTAAAAGTATAAAATAAACAACATCTTTTTGTAATGTGTTGTCATAAAACTGCTTATGATATAATTCATAAGCTTTTCAGGAAATTAAATAAAACGAACACCGCACAAATATTGAGACGGTGTTCTTCAAAACACAATATGGACTCAGGAACACCTAACAGCCAAAAACTAGGTATTACTCTTTTTACCATTAATGTCATTTTTCTTAATGACAATTTAATTATAGAAAAGTTTACTCATTTAGTCAACTATATTTTGTAAAATACTCACATTGTTTGCTTGTTTTACCTACTTCTATATGGTATAATTAGTACCAGAGTAATACCTAGTAGTTAGGTGTTCTACCTCAGTCCGAAAATTATTATTAATTTAGGAATGGAGGTGGTCTGTATGAGTCATATGAAAGGAATCAACCCCAAATATGGAGTATTTAATTATACTTGTAGTGATCATAGCTGTGCTAGATCACTATACGAATCACAGAGACTAAAAGTAACCCATACTTTTAGTCAAAAACGAACACCGTATCAACTACTGAGACGGTGTTCTTTAGTCAACAATATGGACTGAGGAACACCTAACAGCCAAAAGCTAGATATTACTCTTTTTGTTGTCCATTAATATTATATGCCCTTAAAGACAATTTAATTATAACAAATTTTACTAATTAAATCAAGTACTTTATTTTGTACTAAAATTATATTGGTAATCATAAGTTTTAATGCCGTTAATAAATCTATAGTAAGTAACATTTCTTTTTACTTTAGTTAAACTTTTAAACTCCCTTACCTTTTTAAATTTAATACCTTTTAACTTTCTTTCAAGTAGTAACTTATTTATTCTAAATTTATGACAGTTTATCTCTTCAAATAATCTCAATAATAAACTAACAAACACTAAAATTATAATTAATTTATTATCAAAAAGGAATACCAAAGGCAAAGCTAAAAATGAAACAGCTAAACTAACTTTATGCGCTAAATCATAAGAAAGTATTAGGTCTAGAATATTATTTAGTATTTTAGCTCCATCTAAAGGAAGTATTGGAAGTAAATTGAACTCTAGAAGAATTAAGTTTATTGTACTTACTTTCTTCATAGTATTCACGCTTACAAAACCTTTAGTATAAAAGTAGTACACAATCATATAAAATAACATTTGCACTACTGGTCCCATCACTACCACTAGAAGTTCTTTAAATATATTTAAATTTAAATCTTCATCAAATATAGTAACTCCACCAAACATAAACAAACTAATTTCTTTTACTTTAAGTTTAAGGAAGCATCCAGTTAAAAAGTGTCCCATCTCATGAACAATTATTATAATTATCGTAAGAAAAGTATATTCAAAATACCCAGCTAAAAAAGAAAGAAGCACTATTACATAAGTAGAAATATCTACTCTTATCTTACTCAATATATGGTTCGTAACTAATGCTTTCTCCTTCTTTTTGAAATGCTAAATATAATTCCTTATTAGCTGTACCTATAATAGTACCCTTTTCCACATAATCATATACTTTAACATCAGTATTATTAATAAACCCGTACACTATATCAATTCCATTACTTTGCTGCACGATTATAGTGTTTCTTATTCCGTCCTTTTCTCCCACGAAAACTACAAGCCCACTTTCTAACATTTTAACATTATAAACATCATCCACTTCTAATATTACCCCATCTTTATAATCTTTCTTACTCTTATATTCTAAAATATTATCTTTATTGACTTTGCTAATGTTCTCTTTACCCTTTTTAAAACTAAGTAAGTATTTCTTATAAATACTATTTATCTTTGCAAAATTATAATTCGTATTAAAAGCATATTTATCTACTATACTCTTAAATTTTGTATTATGTTTAGCTAGTATTAGGACACTTAAAACAATAATTATAGTTATTAATATTCTTTTCAATAGACTAATTAAAAAGTTTTTTCTAGTTTTATTATTAATTCTTAAAAAATCTTCTACTTTCATAATGTCACCTAGTAAATATATGAAGAAAATTTTAAATTAATGATTGATTATTTTTAGATTATTTGAGAAAATATATTCATGAAGAAGATAAGTGATAGTTTAATAATTGAAAAGAAAAGTAAGTTCTATGGTTTCATGTACGAGTTAGAAAATGAAAATGAAGTAAGTGTAATCTTAAATAACTTAAAAAGTGAACACAAAAAAGCAAGACATATATGTTACGCCTACAAAATTGGGGTAATTGAAAGAAAAAACGAAGACAAAGAGCCTTCTAATACTGCAGGACTTCCTATTTTAGAAGTAATTAAAAGAAATAATTTAGACAATACTTTAATAGTAGTTGTAAGATACTTTGGTGGTACTCTTTTAGGTAGAGGATTACTTACTAGAACATATTCTAAATGTGCTTGTTTGTTAATTAAGAACAAATGAGTACACTTTTGCATAAAATATATTAGTAATAAGACTAATTAATTATAGGATTATAGTTAAAGCGCGCTTGGTCTTATTACTTTTTTAATTGGTAACTAATTTAGAAAGCACTTTAAAGAAACTACCTAAACCTTTAGTTATAAACTTAGTAGATAACTCACCTACTTTAACGCCTAGTTTACTTACGTTATTGGTATAATCTTTACTCTCTGTTATATAGTTATTTATATCAATAGTTTTTCCTTCTTTTATATCGTTTTCAAATTCTTTCATTTTTTCTTCAGTAAGACTAGTTTTAGCATAAGCTTTGTATTCATAGTATCCACCTAAAAATGCATAATATAAGGCTAAATAGATAGCAAATAATATAGTGAATATAATAAATACTATAGGTTTCTTTTTCTTTTTAGGCATCTATGTCACTCCTTATTACTTCAAGTATCACGTTAGACAACGCTTCCATAGTATTATTTACTTCTTCTATTTTATTTTCTACTCCACCAATTTCAAGCAGTACACTTTTACCTTCTAAGTTAGCGTTATAGACCCCGTGTATTGGTGAACCTGTTTTATAACTTACTCCCCTAGATAAACCTGGGTACATACTTTCCATTACCGAATTTAATTTTTCAGCAAACCCTACATTATTTTCACTTTTCGTGTGTTCTAGCCCTACTACAAACAAAACTCTCGCATAAGACTTATCATTTGTAACAAGTAAGGTACCGTTTTTACCCATGCTATCTCTATGAATATCAATTAAATACCTAATCGATGGAAATTCAGTTGTCTTAAGTCTTGCAAAATACTCACTAGCATGATAACTCATATTATATTTGTAGTTGTTCTTAACTAAAAAATCTTTCATATTATTAGTTTCAACAATAGTATTAACTCCAAGATTATTTAGTTTTTCTCTTAATATATATGAGGCTATCATAACATTAGGTTTAACTGAATAATCAAATAAACTATTTTTATCATATTCTTCTGTTTGATGTGTGTTATATAAATATACTAATGGGTCTGTTTTATTTTCTTCTGGTGTAGGATCAACTACATATTCACTTGTACTTTTTTCATAGTCAAACTCATCATACATACTTTTAAATGCAGTCAAACTTGTTTTTTCAACGTTTTTGTTAAGCATTTTATAAATTATTTCTTTAGGACTAACAAGATTACTAAAATTAAGTATCTTCCCTTTCCTAGTTATATTAGAAATAAGGTCACTTGCATAAGAACTTTTATCTGTAGTTATAAACATAAACGTTAAAATAAAAGGTATTACAAAAATAATTAAATAAAAAATAATCTTTCTATTTCTAAACATAATATCACCTGTAATTATTCTAATACAAATGATATGAAGATTATGTCGAATTAGAACTTAAAACAGTCTATTTAACGCGATAGATATAATAGTTGAAGTATCATCTACTAACTCATCTACATTATTTGTGCTTACAATTAAACTAGGCATGTCTTTTTCTATACTTTTTAAATTGATAATTGTAGGTATACCAATATTTATAACTGGTCTTTTAATAGTACTTTTGTCTATTACTACTTTAGTGTCAATGTAAGCGCTTCCGGGACACAACCCAGTTGTAGCTATTTGAATGGTGGTGCCTAGTCTACTAATGTCATTTGCTTTTAAACTATCAAATACTATAACTAAATCACTATCAATTAAATTAGCTAAATTTCTTATAAATGAAGTACTCTTAATATTAGTTTTTCCCATCACATCCTTATACATTTTAAATGTATTATTACTTATATTTAGTTTTTCAATTACCTTATAACCAAATGCATCACAGGCAAAATCTTTATTTCCTAGCCCTACAAAAAGAACCCTAGAGCTCTTATTTACTTTTAAATACTTTAACATATCCTTTATAGAATTTACTATTAAGTCTAAAAGAATTTCAAGTTCATTAGAGATATTTTCTTTTTCAAATGTTATAGTAATATATTTTCCTTTATTCCTATTAATCACTTTTGCATCTTTAGAATTTAATTCAATATCATTCACTTTAATATAATCTGTAACACTTTCGTCTTTTTTAATACTACTAGAATTAATTAACAAACTACTTGCATCAATAAACACATTATCTTTAAACATTTTACATCACCTAATATTAAAATGAAGTATTTACTTGCATTTTATACATATTTTTGGTAAAATTTAAATGTATTCACGAAATGGAGGTGCAATTTATGGCTAACATCAAAAGTCAAAAGAAAAGAATTATTACAAATAGAAAAGCAACTGTATTAAATAACGATGTTAAACAAGCAATGAAAACTGCTATTAAGAAGTTTGAAAAATCTTTAAATGAAGATAAAGAAACTGTTATGACTAAGTTAAATGTTGCTATTAAAGCTATTGATAAGGCTTGTAGTAAAGGTGTTATTAAGAAAAATACTGCTGCTAGATATAAAAGTAACTTAACAAAAAAATTTAATCAATTGAGTAAGTAATTACTCTTTTTTTGTGCATTAAAAAAGAAAACTAATATCTGTTTTCTCTTTCTAAATCTCTTTTCTTAATAGTTTCTCTTTTATCATAAAGTTTTTTACCTTTACAAAGTCCAAGTGATATTTTGGCATGGTTCTTTTTAAAATAAAGCTTTAAAGGGACTAATGTATAGTTATCTAACTCAAGTTTCTTACTTAACTTAATAATCTCACTCTTATGAAGCAATAACTTTCTTTCTCTTCTTTCATCATGATTAAATCTATTGCCTTCTTCATATTTGGCAATAAACATATTTGTAAGAAACACTTCTCTATTTTTTATTCTAGCATAAGCGTCTTCTATACTAGCTTTACCATTTCTAATACTCTTTATTTCAGTACCCTTAAGTTCAATACCAGCTTCTATTTCATCTATTATAAAATAATTAAATCTAGCTTTTCTATTTAATATCTCCATATAATTTCACCCCATTTATTAGAATAAGTTTACTAGTCAATTATAACATGATAAAGAGACAAAATCAACATGATGTCGGGGTAAAATAACTAGTATTTCTACTAGTTACTCTTCTAAAAAATATGTAGCCATTTCTGTATAATTATCCTGACTATTTAAACAAGTATCAATTAAATAACCTTTATAATTTCTAGTCTGGTATTCTTTTAAACCTCTTACATAAAAAGCCTTATTTCTATCTTCTATATAAAACGGAATTATATTGTTATGTAAGCACTCCTTAAACATAATCATTCTTCCAACTCTTCCATTGCCATCCTGAAAAGGATGTATTTCAAGAAATCTAACATGGAATTCTATGATATCTTCTAGAGTTATATTAGTTAAACTATGATACCACAAAAATAGTTCTTCCATATCACTTGAAACATTTTCAGGTAAACTAGTTTCTATATTTCCTACATAATTTTTTAACTTTTTATACTCTCCAACATTAAACCAAGACTTTTCACTTTCTGTCAAAGTTCCGTCTTTTAAAATATAATGAAATTTCTTAATCATATCTATTGATAACTCTTCGTCAACATTATCAAGCATATACTTAAATAATGTAAAATGATTTTTAGTTTCTGTTACATCTTTAATAACTATTACTTTTTCTTCATTTGCTAAAATAGTACCAGTGTCATAAATGCTTTCTGTTTCGTCAGCTGTTATTGTAGAGCCTTCCATATGATTAGTATTATATGCAAAATCAATTTGAGTTTTATAATATAAATTACCACTTAAATTCATATTTTTTTGGTTTATCAAAGCTTCTTTTATAATTTTAGCATTCATAACTATTCTCCTTTCACAAGTACAAAATCAATATGTCTAGTCTCTTTATTAGCAGCTATACACTTAACTCTAACTTTGTCTCCGAGCCTTAAAGCTATTCTCTTCTTTCTATCATAGTAATAAGTCATATCGTCATTTATTGTATAGTAGTCGTTTATTGTATCTAGACTAACAAAACCTTCAACATAATTACTAGTCTCTACAAAGAAACCATTTTTAAGTAAAGTATCCACTACCGCGTCATATTCTTCTCCAATGTGACTTTCCATATACTCAGCTATCTTCATATCTTCTACTGCGTACTCACACTCGTCGCTTCTTCTTTCAGTCATACTTATATGGTCGCATGCTTCAATAAGTCCACGTCCTATTTCGTTTATTGATACACCCATATTCCATTTAAACAAAACTATCTTAATCATATAATGAAGAAGTAGATCACTAAATCTTCTAATAGGACTAGTTTCATGAGTATACTTTTTACTACCAAGACCAAAGTGTCCAATGTTATCTGTACTATAAATTGCTTTTTGCATACTTCTAAGTAACTTACTGGAAAGAATTTCTTCATCCTTTGTACCTTTAATAGTACTCATTATATCTTGAATATTTTTATTACTTATATCACTATAATTAAATTTTCCCTTTGTAGTATATCCTAAACTACTCATAAATCTAACAAAATCTTCAATCTTTTTAGGAGTAGGTTTAGCATGCACTCTATATATTCCATATGGGCACTCTCTAGTAAGCAAGTCAATACTAGCTTCATTACTTGCTATCATAAATTCTTCTATCAAGTTTTCCCCTAGATCTTGCACTCTTTTTTTAATGTCTGTTACTTTACCACTATCGTCTACTATTAACTTAATTTCATCAGATGGAAACTCAATTTCTCCACGTTCAATTTTCTTTTTCTTTAGCTTCTTAGATAACTCAAGCATATTAAGTAAAGTACTCTCAAACTCTTCATATCCACTTACATGTCCACCCTTTAAAATAGTATTAACATCGTCATAATTCATTTTCTTTTTAGACATAATAATACTAGGATACATTCTTTTATTAACAACATTAGCATTATCATCAAACTCTATTTCAGTAGTAACTGCGCACCTTAAAACATTAGGGTTTAAACTGCATATACCGTTAGAAAGTTCTACTGGTAACATGGGTTCTACTCTATCAGCCATATATGTAGAGTTACCTTTATTATAAGCATCATTAAATATACTGCTATTCCATTTAACATAATTTGTAACATCTGCTATACTAACATTAAGTAAATAATTACCATTATCAAGTATTTTAAGTCCAACCGCGTCATCAATGTCTTTTGTGTCTTTCCCATCTATTGTAAAAATCATTTCACTACTTATATCAGTTCTTCCTTTATAGTCACTTTCTAACACTTCAGTAGGAAGAGTCTTAACTTCATTCATAGTCTCTATACTAAACCCAGCTGGAACACCAAGTTCAGCCATCACTTTAAGTGTATCAATATCAGGACTATTCTTGTGACCAATTTTCTCTATTACTTTAACTTTTAAAACTTTATTAGTTTCTTCAACACACTTTAACTTAACTATTTCTCCATCAACTAAACTAATATCTTTGTTATAGTGTAGTTCTAATTCATAAGGGTACTCTTTTAAAGGTTTAACATAAACAATACCACTATCTTCTACAATTTCTCCAAGTGGTAAATTTCTATCAAGCACTCTTTTAACTTTAGCTTCAACTTTACCAAATCTCTTAAATACTTCACATAAACAAAAATCTCCATCTAAAGCTGTATTCATGTTCTTTTTATCTATATAGATGTCCCCATCACTTTGAAGTAAGTACCCATTACCACTAGCTACTTTTTCAACTTTACCTTTAATATACTCATCCCCAGTTAGTTTAAACATACCTTTTTTACAACTAACAATGCTTCCGTCACTTACTAATTCATAAAGCACGTCCATTACTTCCTTAATATCCTTAACATCATAGTCTTTACTCAAATACTTAACTATTTCAATAGGATCTAACTTCTTATTACCATTTCTCTTAAATATATTTAAAACTTTTTCTTTCATAAATCTCTATCTCCTAGATATTATTATACTAAAAAAAACAAGAAGTTTCTACATTTTATAGTAAACTTCTTGTATAATATTAACGGGATCAATCTCTCTAGCAACCTGTCTCTGTTTCTGTTTCTTTAATTGTGTATGGTGCACTTGCCGAGCCATCTCCTCCACTTGTCTTGACACAAGATTTGAGAGAAACGGCCGGACGCACCCCGTAAGTGCTACCAACCCTATAGCTGGCCAAGCGACCAGGGCTGGACGAACCGTCCACTCCGAACACGAAAGCGTATCTGTCATCCCAAAAGTAAGGAGACAACAACCACCACCAGGTTGAGCCTGTTGAACTACCGTTTGCACTATTATAATAATACCATGTTGGTGCATTTGTAGAATATAATCCACCTGCAAATGATACTTCGTCTGCTGTCATTAATGCTATTGGATATGTTAGTTTTCCGTTTCCGGTACTTGTGTCTACTGTGAATTTGTCTTCTGTTGTTGCACAGTCATATGTTGGTGTTTTATTTGTATCTAGTCTTGTGTATGCACCAAATTCATAATTATCTGATGTACTTCTATCGTTACAATATACTGCTGTTGTACTTAGGTATTTACCATAATTTGTATTCAAATTATCTTTATACCAGTTATCTATTATTGTTTTTATTGTACTGTTAGTTGTATTTTCTCTTGCGTTTAGTATACCTCCTAAACTTCCGTACATATAACTTACAGATGCTATATTATTATAACTACTATTAAATGCTGTACTTGCGTTTATAACCGCATCTGTTGCTGTTGTACTTGTTCCATGGTATAAAAGTCTTACACCACCATCTGAGTTTGTTCTTATTATTCTCCAGTATAAGTCTTGATTACTTTCATTCTTTCCAAACTTTACCCAGTTATCTGTTGCATTCCCTGCAAAATAATATACTGTTTTACTGTCTTCAGTAGAAGTATATAATGTGTTTGTATTGTCATTTGTTAAAACTTTACTAAAGTCTGTTCTTGTTAACTTTGTTGATTTGTCTACAAGTAATTGTGTTAAAAGTGTTTTGTTTGGATCTTCTGTTCCTTCAGTTATAAATAATGTTCCACTTAGTTTCTTACCCATATCATCACTTTGATCTACACTTTCATCGTTTGTATACTTAAATTCAATTGTGTAACTTTGTGTTACTCCATTAGGTATTACTACACTATAAGCTAGTATTGTATCTTTAGGTGCACTTGACTTTGGAATATCTTTAAACTCAGTCATATTGTATCCACCATTAGTACTAGTTATCTTGTATTGTAAATATCCTTCTGTTACAAAAGTATTTAACAAATCTTTTATTACTATATTATATTTGTATTCTGTCTTAGTATCATTTTTAATAGTAAATGTTTTAGTTGCACTCCAGCCTGGTTCTATATCAGTTTCTGTTAAAGCTCCATCACTATCTGTAAATACTATTTGTAAGTTAGCACTTGTTACACTTACATCTTTTCCCTTTCCTATTATTTGTGTTGTAAACCATGCTAGTGATACACTAAGTACTACTACAAGTAAGCTTACTATTACAAGTGTTAATTGTTTTCGTTGCATATTAATGCTCTCCTTTCTATTTAAGACACGAAAAAATGGGTAGACTTATTCTATCCATTTAATTGCACATGAAAAACTATAGTTATTTATACTATTTAAATAACCCCCCCCCCATTGGTACTTTATTTTGTACTAAAGAGTTAACTTTCATGTACTTCACTTCCTATCTTTATTACAAGATAATCTTATCAAAAAAAACACTATATTTCAAGTGTTTTTTTAATTATTTTACATTCCCATAAGCATTGATAATACTATGAATAAAAGTCCAGTAAGATAAGTAAGTCTAGTTAAAAACTTTTCTGCTCCTCTTTCTTTCATTTGACCCATAAGCATTGAATTACCACCAGTGATTATTTGTCCAGCATCACTTGCTTTACCACTTTGTAGTAATACAAGCGCTATTAAAATTATGCTTACTATAATTAATACTATTTCCATATTTTTTCTCCTCGTATATTATTTTACTATAATTCTTCTTCAATTTCAAGTAATCTATTATATTTAGCTAGTCTTTCTCCCCTTGAAGTAGAACCACTTTTCATAAAAGGTATGTTAAGCGCAACTGCAAGGTCACTTATAAAAGTATCTGTTGTTTCTCCACTTCTATGACTCATTATGCAAGTATATTTATTTTGTTTAGCTAAGACTATTGTCTCAAGTGTCTCATAGAAAGAACCTACTTGATTAGGCTTAATTAGTATTGCGTTACATAGTCCTTCTTCTATACCTTTCTTTAAAAGTTCTTTATTAGTAACGAATAAATCGTCTCCTACAATGCTTATTTTTTTACCAAGTAAGTCAGTAATCATTTTAAATCCAGTATAGTCTTCTTCGTCAAACGGATCTTCTATACTAATAATTGGATACTTTTTAACTAACTCTTCATAATAGCTAAGTAACTCTTCTCTTGTTTTATTTTCTTTATCTATATTATAAGTATCTGTTTCGCTATTATAAAAACTACTTGCAGCAATATCTAAAGCAATAAATATATTCTTACCGGGAGTATATCCAGCTGTTTCAATAGATTTTACTATTATGCCTATAGCTTCTTCATTGTTTTCCAAATCTGGCGCGTACCCGCCTTCATCTCCTACATTTGTATTAAGTCCTTTTTCTAAAAGTAAGCCTTTTAAGCTATGAAAGACTTCACTAGCAGCTTGAAGTGACTCCTTGAATGTATTAAATTTAGGTACTATCATAAACTCTTGAATATCTATATTATTAGTTGCATGTTTTCCACCATTTAAAATATTAAACATACAAAAAGGAATTCTAACATCTCTTTTATTTAAATATCTATATACTTCTAGGTTGTTATCTTTTGCAGCTGCTTTTAAGCATGCTACACTAACTCCTAGTATAGCATTAGCGCCTAGGTTACTCTTGTTTGGTGTACCGTCTAGTTTTATTAATAAATCGTCTATAGTTTTTTGTTCCATAACTTCTTTTCCAATAAGATGTGCTTTAATTATTGTGTTAACGTTATCTACTGCCTTTAATACTCCCTTTCCAAAGTATCTTTCATCATTATCTCTAAGTTCTAATGCTTCTTTTTTACCAGTAGATGCTCCACTTGGTACAGAAAACACTCCAACACTACCTTTCTCAGTATATACTTTAACTTCTACAGTTGGATTTCCTCTAGAATCTAATATCTCTCTAGCTACTACATCAGTAATCTTACTCATAAGTATCACCCTTTCTTAATAAATTATACTATATTTTAAGACTATTTAACAACTAAATTTGACAAATTATGTAAATTTAGTATAATAATTTAAAAGGAAGTGACTTATTTATGAAAAAATTATCTATGTATTTAGAAATAATCAGAGATTTAAAGGAAAATACTTATGGTTTGTCTTTGGAAAACAGAAAAACTTTATTAGAAGAAATTAAAAGAGAATTATCTGATATTTCATGTAACCCATCAAGTAGTTGTGAGTTTTGTAATGAATTATTTTATTCTATGCAAATATTTCATATAAAGTGTGAGTACTTAGATAAGTGTTTTATAAATGAAGCTCATAGAAAACCAAATACTTTACCTGCTTGTCCGTTTGTAACTTTATTAAATGACGTTAATACACTTAAATTAAAGTAAAACTATTTTACAAAATGTACTTTTTATGGTATAATTTATCTTATTGAAGGGAAGATATTATGACTATAAAAGAGATTAATGTAAATGAATTTGATAGTTTTGCAAATAAGCATGTTTTAGGGAGTTTTTATCAAACTAGTAATTATGGTAAATTAAAAGAAAAAGAAGGCTATAAAGCATTATATATAGGAGCATATGATAACTCTAATTTAGTTGGTGCATTCTTACTTCTTTCTAAATCAATTTCGTTAAATGTTAAATATGGTTATAGTCCAAGAGGTTTTTTAATTGATTACTTTAATAAAGATATATTTAAAGATTTTACAGATAGCATAAAAAAATACTTTCATAAAAAAGGATATGCTTTTATTAAAATTGATCCAATTATTATATTAAATGAAGTAGATAAAGATGGTAATAAGTCTTTAAACAATTCAACTAATGAATTAATTATCACTATGGAAGAATTAGGTTATAAAAAATTAAAGGATAATATTTATTTTGAAAGTATGCTTCCTAAATATAATCCTATAGTTAATTTAAAGACTTTTAGTTTTAATAATTTAGATGCTAAACTACAAAAAAGTATTAATAAGATAAGTAGTAAAGGATTAAGTTTAATTAAAGGTGACTTTTATAATATTAATAGTTTGTATGAACTTACTAAAAGAAAAGAAGATAAGGAAAGTAACTACTATAAATCTATGTATAAAATATTTGATGGAAATAATTTAATAGATCTATTCTTAGTAGAAGTAGATTATCATGAGTACTTACTTAATTTACAAGATGATCATGAAACAGAAGCTACTATTAATGAAAAGATAAACAAAATATTTCAAATGGATCCGACTAACAAGAATATTTATAATGAGAAAATGCTTAGTGATAGAAAATTATATGAAATAAATGAAGAGATTGCTGAAGTTAGTAAGAAAATACAAAATAGTATATTTAAAGAGTATGTAGCTGGTGCTTTAGTCGTAAAACACAATAATGTTGCGAGCATTTATATAAGTGGATTTGATAAGTTCTATAATAGACTTCTTCCAAATCACTATTTACACTACTCTATTATAAATTATTATAAGAATGAAGGACTAAGTTTTTTAGATTTAAATGGTATTACAGGAGACTTTACAAAGAATAATCCATATAAAGGGTTAAATGATTTTAAACTTAGTTGGAACCCAAAGGTATATGAATACATTGGAGAGTTTGACCTAATAATAAATCAAACTAAATATAGTTTATTATGGTCAAGCAATAAATTACAAAAAGAATTTGAAAAGAAAGGACTTAAGTCAAATTAGACTTTAAGTCCTTTTATAATTTTATACCAAGTATATACTCTTTAAATTTAGAGTTAAAGTATATTCCATCACTAGTTTTATAAGTAATTAGTTTCATTTTTCTATAATCTAAGTACTCTTCTAAATAACATATAATATTTAAATTTAGTAATTCATACAACTTACTATTTTTAGGAATAAACACACCCTTTTCACTATCTAATATGCCATTAAATATATGAATTGCTATTGTTTTTTCATAATCTATTTTTTCTTTTCTAGATAGATACATACATTCTAGTTTTTCAATGATGTTACTATATATATAATCAGTTGGTGTATACTCTTCTCTTTTAGTTATCATAAATATATAGTCTTCCTTTAAAGATTTAACACTCAAATTATACCCATACATATAAGCTAAGAACTCAAGTCTTTTATGTCTTTTACGAATATTAAACTCTTTAGAAGGAATGATACACTTGTCATATTTTAGTAACTCATTTAATATTTTTAATTCATCAATATATTCTTTATCATTCTTTAAATTCTCTAACATCTCTTTTTTCTTACTATCAAACATAATAACCTCCTATAATCTAATCATTTTCTTAGAAATACCTAACTCACTTAATTTACTTATTTGTTCACTATTTAACATATTTTTTTCTAATAATTTGAATTGTAAGTTAATCCAGTCACTAAGTTTTACTTTAGTACCATTAATAGTTACTATATAGTTTTCAGGTATTATATGGTTACCATAAATATTAGTATACTCTTTTACTGCATTATATGTAGTTAACCATGTAACATAATATATTTTCTTATTAAATTCGATTACATCCCATATCATATTCATTCTGTTAAGTAATTCTTTTTGTACATCACTAATTACTATTTTACCACTTCTAATATTAGATAGATATTCACCTAATTTAATAGGTCTATTATCTAACATAACTACATAATTAGTAGTCACTAATAGATTATGAAAAGTATTATAATAGTTTAAAGCTGCTCGATAATATGTTAACCATGAGGCTTTATTACCTTTGTTAAGGTAACTATCAATGCCTAGTTTTCTAAGCATTTTCATTTCTCTAAAATTAAGTCTATCACACCTATATCTTTCACATTGATTTCTAAACCATGAACCTATATTTATTGTTTTATTATTATATGTCATCATATAATTAGGAGGCATTTCTAGAGTAGCGTATTTATTATAGTATTTTTCTAAAAGTATATACTTTTCTTCCCAAGCTATTTTTCTTTTTTCTATAGTATTTTCTAGTTTATCAACTCCTAAAAGTGTTAGAAGTTCATATTGTTCGTTAGTTAATTCTTTCATTGCTTTTCCAAAGTAACTACAAATTTGTTTTTTAAACCAAACTCCCAAATTGATAGAAGTTCCATCACTAAAAATATGTGTATAGGTATAAGGAATGTCTAAATTTTCATGTTTTTTATAATATTCTTTTACTGCTTCATAGTTTCTTAACCAAACATTCTCATTATTCTCTTTAATGCTTTTACGTGTCGTTAAGTCTTCTTTAAATATTCCTAATTCTTCTAAAAGCTTAGTTTTAACTTCACTATTGTATCCTAGTTTATTACTTTTAAGTTTACTCTTCTGAGCATTTAACCAAGGATGTAAGTTAACCACATACCCGTTTTCAGTAGTAACTGAATAATTACTAGGTACTTTAATGTCGTTGTGTTCTTTATAATATTTAACAAGTTCATTATAATAAATCATCCAAGTATTAAAGTATTCTATATTATGTACTTCTTTTATATCCCATATCATACTTATTTCGTTAAGAAGGCTCATTTTTTCTTTAGATAATTTACCATTTTTTCCTAAAGTTCTCATTCTTCCTATCCATGTACCAAGTCTTATGTTAGTATTTTTTGGTACATAAGTACAAGGAATGTTTAGATGGTTGTTTTCTTTATAAAAGTTAGCTGCTTCTTTATAATAAATTAACCAGTTTTTTTCTGTATCCATGTTGTTTTTTCCCCCCTTATTTTAATGCTTTTTCAAAAACATTTAAATATCTATTAATATCAATAAGATTTAATAATTCAATTTGTTCTTCTGTTAAGTCTCCTTTTAAATACCTAAAAGCTTGAACTTTTAACCATAAACCTATTTCTAAAGTTTCTCCATTCTCATCAAGTGCTACATCTTCTTCTCTTAAGATAGAATTACCATGTGTATTAAAATAATTTAATACTTCTTTATAGTACTTTAACCACTCGCTAGATTTTTTTAATGTATTCTTTTTAGTACCTGACATAATACTTTTCCAAATTATACCAATACTTTCAAGTTTTTTAGTCTGTTCTATAGTTAATTTATTTACTTTATAATAATATTTTTGACGTTTAAGCCAAGCACCAAGAGCAATATTTTCTCCATTTCTAGTTCTAAAGGTATAGCCTTGTGGTATTTCTAAGTTACCATAAACTTCATAATATTTTTTAGCATATAAAAACATTCCTAACCATTTATCATTATAAATCATTTCGAAGTCCCCCTTAATTAAGATAATTATACCATATTTGGTACATCAAGTCAAATTAAGACATAAAAAAAGAAGAATATTCTTCTACTTTAAAGCATTTAATAATTCTGCTTTTTTCATAGTAGTATAACCTTCAATTTTCTTTTCTTTAGCTAATTCTTTTAATTCAGCAACTGTCATATTTTAATATCATTTTTAACTTCAGCACTTTCTTTAGTTGTTTTATTTTCTAAAGCATTCTTAGCAATATCAATTAACTTAACAAATTCATTCATATCTTGAATAGCAAGTTCACTAAGCATTTTTCTATTAATAGTAATTCCAGCTTTATTAAGTCCATCAATAAATTTTGAATAACTAATGTTATTTGCTCTACAAGCTGCATTAATTCTTGTTATCCATAATTTTCTGAAGTTTCCTTTATTTTTCTTTCTGTCATTGAAACTATATACACCACTGTGCATTAATTGTTCTTGAGCTGTTTTATAAAGTCTATGTTTACTTCCAAAATAACCTTTAGCTCTATTTAAAACTTTCTTTCTTCTTGCTCTTGAAACTGTTCCGCCTTTAACTCTTGTCATTTACTTATACCCCCTTATAACGCTTTCTTGTATCTGTTTGTATCAGCTTTACTTAAAACAGATCCTTTTCTAAAATTTCTATTAAAGCTAGTTGCTTTCTTACCACTATTATGGTTTGCACCTGGTTTTCCTATCTTAGTACTTCCACCAGGTCTTACAGTTACTTTTTTAGCTATACCCTTATGAGTCTTTTGTTTTGGCATAATTCTACACTCCTTCTTCTTATTTTTTTGGTGCTACTACTAAACTTATGGTTCTACCTTCTAGTCTAGGTACTTCTACTACATCTGCAACATCATTTAATTTATCAGCAAACTTAACAATTACATCTCTACCAAGTTCTGGATGAGCAATTTGTCTACCTTTAAATCTAACTGATACTTTAACTTTATGACCTTTCTCAATATAGTTTCTAGCATTCTTAAGTTTAGTCTCAAAGTCATGTACATCAATTGTTACAGAAAGTCTATATTCTTTTAATTCTAAATTTTGTTCTCTTTGTCTTTTCTTAGCCTCTTTTTCTTTTTTAAGTTTTTCATACTTAAACTTATTATAGTCTATTACTTTACAAACAGGAACTCCATTAGAACTCATTAAAACAAGGTCAAGTCCTGCATAATTAGCAAGAGTAAGTGCATCTTGTCTTTTCTTAATCCCTAGTTTTTCACCATTAGGTCCAATAACCATCATCTCTTCAAATTTAATTTGTTCATTAATTAGAACATTATCGTTTTGTTTAGCTATAGTAAACACCTCCAAAATCATATATAAAAAGTGAATACAAAATGTATCCACTAATTGAACAAAAAAGATATAAATCTTTAAGCTTCTTGGCCCACTAACTACAAGTCATTAAAATTGTCAGTCAGGCGAGTGTGGATAACACTTCTTTCTCTTTTCGTTAAGTATTATACAATATATTTTATAAAATTTCAAGTAGTTTATGAACGATTTTTGTTGTTTCTGCTTATTGTACCTAATTAAATACTATTGTTCTCTTTAAAATTAAAACTTAAGCTATCAATTATATTATTATAATTATCTAAAAACTCACTTTCGTTATCTTTATTATATATTAACTCCACTGTATAAGCTTTTTTACCGTTACTAAATATATACATGTATGAATATTGTGTAGGATATTCTTTATAATTAGTTATAACTAAATAAGCATCAATGTTGTTTACTTCTACTTCTTTGGTTTCTATAATTGTGCTACCTTCTTCTATATACTTTAAAAGCACATCCTTTATTTCACTTAATGTATAATCTGTATCATAGTATTCTAGTATTACACCTTCTACTCCTATTTTATTATTACTTTGGTACCCTTCAAAATAAGCATACCCATCTTCATCCTTAACAGTATCGTCTTTTGTAAAATAGTCAGGTAACTTAATACTTATGTCGTCATATGAGTATGTTTTATAAGTTAACTCGTCGTCTACTGAAACTAGTGCAGCTAAAATAGCAAATGCTAAAAATATTGCACTAAATAAAATTATTCTAAAAGTTCTACGTTTAAACTTTTTATAGTTACTACTCGCTTTCTCTAAATTAAGTATAGCTTCTTCATCAAAGTATGTTTTATTAGCACTAGCTAGTACTATGACACCTCTTTTAATATAGTTACTCTTTAATCTATTAGGATTTTTAACCTTTATATTACTAAAGAGTACACTATCAGGAATAGCAGTTTTCTTATCGTATGCTTTATAATAGTCATACACTTTCTTAAGTTCTTTTATTACTTTTTCTTCGTCGTCTTCTTCTAGATACTCACTATCGTTAATAACTCCATAAGCATCTTTATTAATAGCCGCTACTACTCCACTTATACCTAAAAGGGTAAATATAACACTCACTACATAATCACTTATTATCGCACTTACAAACTTACTGTCACTATAAAGAACACCCAAATATGCAAAGTTAAAACCGTGTCCTTCACTAACCATCAGTGCAAGTGGAAGTACTATAAACACTAAAAACGTTACTATAATTAATGAAATAACACCTATCGTAATACTAGTTTTCTTACTAACTTCTCCGCCAAATTTTTTATAGAAAATATAGGCACCAGTTGCAATTAAAAATGCAAGTATTGACATGATGTAATTACCAAAAACATAAACAAGTACCCATGGAATACTAAAAATCAACCCACCTAGAAAAGCGCCTATAATACTTAACACTTTTTTATTCATATTATCTACCTCTTCCTATATTCATTTCTTCTTCATTATTTTTATAAAAATTATTTATCATATTAGATAAATATTCTCTTTCATGATATTTACTTTTAAATTCACTTTCAGTAATAGCTATTTTAGCCAAAAACTCTTGGTAATCTTTAATTTTTAAATCTTCTTTATATTTATTAAAGATACTGCTTTTTAATTTTTCTATTTCTCCCAAGCATGCTTTAACACCATCGCTTGACTCGTCATCACTAATAAGAAAATTATATATCTTTTTATAACAAGCTTTTAATTTTTTACTAACTTGTTTTTTTGCATAGTTAGCTTTTAACTCACTACTAACAATTGTCGTTTTTCCTTTTTTAGTACTACACCTTAGTCCTTCAATATTACCAGCATTTACTAGTTTTACATTTTTTTTATTTTTATCTATCTTATACATAAACCCACCTACTTTATCAAATCAGGCCTTTTTTCTTTAGTTAGCCTAATTCTTTCACTTTCTCTATATTCTTTAATTTTCTTATGGTCCCCACTTACTAAAACATCAGGTACTTTTAAACCACGATATTCTTGTGGTTTAGTATATACTGGATAATCTAGCAAGTTATCTGTAAAGCTTTCGCTTTCTAAACTACTTTCAGTAATAACACCAGGAATAAGTCTAATAACTGAATCAGCTATAGCCATCGCTGGTATTTCTCCACCTGTTAGAACAAAATCTCCAATACTCACTTCTTCGTCTATCATTGTTTTAATTCTCTCGTCAAACCCTTCATAATGTCCACATAGAAGAATTAAATGGTTTAGTTTACTATATCTTATAGCTTCACTTTCATTGTAAGTTTTACCAGAAGGTGTTAACATAACGACAACAGACTCACTGGTTTTAACGCTTTCAATAGCCTTAAATACTGGGTCGCACATCAAAACCATGCCGCCCCCTCCACCATATGGAGTATCATCTACTTGATTATTATTAAGTGTACTAAAGTCTCTAATATTTATTAAGTTGACTGTAACTTTTTTACTTTCTATTGCACGTTTAATAATACTTTCATTTAGCATCTCTTTAAACATATCTGGAAACAAAGTAAGTATATCTATTCTCATAACAAACCCTCCACATTTTTAAGTATTAACTCATTTTTAGTAACACTCACACTACTAATAAACTCTTTATTAAATGGCACAAACTTAGTACCAATAAGCATTAATTTATACCCATTATTATCTATTATATCTTTAACTTTACCAACAAGCACGCCTTCATAATAAGCATTCATTCCAATATAATCACTGTCTAGTATTGAGTTATTGTCTAGTGCAAGGTCAGGCTTTAAGACATACACTAACTTACCCTTAAACTTTAGTACATCATTAATATAGTTATATTCTTTAAAAGTAACCATATCAAACACTTTGTGATGCCTATATGAGTTAACTGTAACTTTTTCTTTATCTTCACCTATATAGAAATTCATACCGACTACAAAAGCTTTATCTTTATATTCAAAATTACTAAGTAATTTCACTTCTCCTTTAATTCCGTGAGTATTAACTAATTTTCCTATGCACACATATTCCATACATTTCACCTAAACTTATACATTATTATACCACCACTAACAGAAACATTCAAACTTTCACATTTATCATTCATAGGTATATTTATTCCGTAGTCAGCTTCTTTTCTAATATAATCACTTATTCCTTTACCTTCACTACCTAAAACAAGTGCGTAGTCTTTAATATCAGCATCATCTAAATTAATACTTCCATACATATCAGCGTAATATACTTTAATACCCATTTGGTGTATCTTTTCTATTGCTTCAGATAAAGGCATTACAACTATATTCATGTTAAATATTGTTCCTTCAGTACTTCTTATTAGTTTATCGTTATATATGTTAACTGAGTCTGGGCTCATCACTATAGTACTTACATTAAATGCAAGTGCACTTCTTATTATAGTACCAACATTTCCTGGGTCTTGTACGTTATCTAGTAGGACTATTTTATTTCCAATGATACTTTCATTTTTAACAAGCTTTACTACTCCCATTATATTAGGTACGCTTTTTAAAAGGCTAATTTTCTCCATACACTTTTTACTTACTAAAGTAGTTTTAACATCAAGCTTAATGTTGCACGTACTATCCATGATTACTTCAAGTAAACGCCCACTTTTATAAGCTTCTTCCACTAAATGATCCCCTTCTACAATAAACATATTATTTTCTAGAATATACTTTTTCTCTCTTAACTTCTTATAAAAAACTATTTTTTCATTGTTTATACTATCTATCATAACTACTCCTTTAAATGCATCTTATTAATTTTATAGTCGGGTTTATAAAACTCAACAGTATTCCAAAATTCTTTACTATGATCAAAATGTATAAAATGCACTAGTTCATGTACGATTACATAATCAATGTCGTCCACGTCATACTTTATTAATTCACTATTTAAAGTAATAAGTTTCTTACTCTTATTACAGTATCCCCATTTTCTAACCATCTTTCTTATATTAACTATTGGATACGGAATATTATCATTTTCCATCTTATCATATACTATTTTTACTCTTTCAGTTAAAAATTTTTTACTTTCTTTTTTTAAAAATAACTCTAAATCACTTTCTTTTTTAGTATATATATAGTCTTCCACTATTTTAGGACTTTTTATTGTATTTAGTAAAACTACTTTGTATTCTTTACCTAAATAAAAGAATTTACTATTTTTAACTTCTCTTTTTAAACTAGACATATACATCCTTACAACATAGTCATAATTTTTTTCTATTAAATCACTTATATACTTATCACTAGTCAATATATTAGTTGTAACATACACCTTTAAATCTTGTTTAACTCTTATATAGGTATTCTTGATTTTTTTTCTAATTATAACTACTTCAACATTTTTTCCATCAATTAATACTGTCATGATTTAATTTTACCATAGAATAAAACAAAAAGAAACCCCATTATATGGAGTAACTTAAATAAATTAATATAGATTATTTTAACTCAAAGTCAACGATAGTTAAATTAATGCATTTTGTGGATAACCACAAATTTTTAAAATCTGTAGTTGACAACCATAATTTTTGTATTTCTTTTAGTACATTTGTAGTTTTTAAAATACAAAACCCTATACAAATTTTAAAAATTGGTTCGTTTGACATCTTTTCGGTATTATGATACATTAAACGAAAAGCCAAGAAAAGGAAAGAATATATGCAAGAAACAGTGGTAAAAAAGATATTTAGAGACGACACTAGGCTATGGTTAGAAACAAGCACACCAAATAGTCATAATGTAGAGATAAGAAACTTTATTACAAAAGATGGTGTAACATATATAGTTGATGGTAAAAGTGTAACTTTTGACATATCAAATAAAGAATTAAAAATAGCAGCATGGTTAGAGAGAAAGTTTGGTGGAAGTATATTCCTGTTACCAAAAGTTAATACACCAGATAATATACAAACAGCTGACTATTTATTTAGAGATGAATACTGGGACTTAAAAGAAATCACTGGTAATGGCAAGCATACAATTGACTCCAATATAAAAGCCAAGAAAAAACAAGCCTGCAATTTTATAATAGATATTACAAACAGTAAAATGTTATTATCTGAAGCGAACAGGCAAATATGCTTAATATTTAAAAGTAAAGAAAGAATATGGTTAGAAAAAATTATACTTAAGAAAAACAATTATGCAAAAGTGTACACAAGAGAAAAAGCTGACTAACTGTCAGCTTAATAATCTAGAAAAAAGGGGGTTGACACCCGATCCAAAATAACACGGATCAAGACCAACCCCACAATTACAATATACAATAATATTCACTAATTGTCAACTGTTTTTAACCTTTTTTTAGTTATTTAACTTTGTCTATAAAGTTCTTACTTTTTAGGTAGAGACCTGTGTATTCTTTGTAGTAAATGTTTAGAAATCTATCTATTTCATCTACGATATTCTTTTTTATATTTAGTTCACTTATTTTGTTTATGTCAATATAGTAATATGCTTTAAACATTTTTAAAGTGGCAGCATCCATGTCTTTTAGGTTACCTTTATGAAATGCACAGACATATCCACCTTTATTTATAGACATAGAAACAACGCTTGTTAAACCACATACACTGCACCCGTCTAAGTTTAGTCCTACACCTAAGAATGTTAAATACTTTATTTCTACTATGTTTGTGATTATTTTAGGATCTAACCCATCATTTATTTTTAAAAGCGCACTTATTAATATATCATATATTTCAGGGTCGTTGTTTTCTTTATATACGTTTTTAGCTAGGTCACACAAGTAACTCATGTAACTAAATTTAACTATATCACTTTTAATATTTAGAAAATAATCTATCACATCTGTGCTTATTAAAGTGCCTAGTTTTCCTTCTTTGTAGTACATATGAAAATTAGCATATATGAAGTTGTTACTTACTACTCTAAGTTTACTTTTTTCACTAAGGGCACCTTTACAGATAACTCCAATTATTCCTTTTTCTTTTGTTAGAATATTTATTATTTTAGAGTTTTCTCCGTATTTAAGAGTATTTACAACAATTCCAGTTATGCTAATTACTTCCATTTTATTTACCTTTCTTATAGTTTAAGTAGTCTATTATTTTACCACTTTCTTTAAACTTATTCCAAGCTTCTTTTTTATTCATTTCTTATCACCTAATTAATATTGTGATAATTTTTATTTTTTTATACATTAATATTCGTTAAAACCTAATTCGTTAAGATATTTTTCTTTGTCTCTCCATTTTTTAAGTGTTTTTACATAAAGTTCTAGGTATACTTGTTTTTTTAGCAAGAGTTCCATGTCTTTTCTTGCTTTCATACCTATTTCTTTTAACATAAGGCCTTTTTTGCCTATGATTATCTTTTTAAGAGCGTCTCTGTCTACTATTATGTCAACGTATACGTTTATAGTTTTGTCGTCTTCTGTGATGTCACTTAGTACGCAGTGGACTGAATGAGGAACTTCTTCGTCAGTTAGTTCTAGTACTTTTTCCCTAACTATTTCAGTAAGCCTTTTTTCCATAGGCTCTGAAGTTACTTCTTCATCTGGAAAGTATTTTACTGTGTCTGTTAAGTATTTACTTATTACTTCAATAAGCCTAGAAACATTGTCCCCAGTTTCAGCACTTATTGGTACTATGTCACTAAAATTGTATATGTCTTTTACTTCATCTATCTTTTTTAAAATTTGCTCATTAGTCATTCTATCTATTTTGTTAAGAGCTAAAATAACTGGTTTTTCAAGTGACTTCATTTTATCTATTACGAATGCGTCCCCCTTGCCTAGTTTTTCAGTAGCGTCCATTACGAGTACTAAAGCATCAGCGTCATATGTGCTATAGTATGCTTGACTATTAAGTTTGTTACCTAGTTTGTGTAGTGGTTTGTGTATTCCAGGAGTGTCTATCAAAATTATTTGAGTGTCTTTATCTGTATACACTCCTTGAATTAGACTTCTAGTTGTACCTTGTTTGTCACTTACTATTGCTATTTTTTCTCCCACTATTTTATTTATTAGTGTGCTTTTTCCAACATTTGGACGCCCGACTATACTTACAAAACCACTTTTCACATTAAATCTCCTTTACTAAATATTTTTGTCATTACTTCTTTAAATGATAAAACTTCCATATCGCCTTTTGTGTTCATTATGTTAAATACTACTTTGTCGTCAAAGAATTCTAGCATAGTTTGTTTACATAAATTACATGGATATGCAATACTATCTAAGTCTGTCATTAAATACAATGCAGAAAATTCTCTTTCTCCAGCACAAATAGCAGAATTTATAGCGTTTCTTTCAGCACATATAGTTGCACCGTAACTTGCGTTTTCTACGTTTACTCCACTATAAAAGTTGCCACTTTTTGTTTCAACTATACACGCAAAATGTACGTTACTATAAGGTGCATAACTGTTTTTTATTAAACTTGATAATTTTTCTTTCATATTTACCTCTCTATATTTAAACTACTTAGTATTTCTTCTTGTAAGCCAAACATTTCTGTTTCATCTTCTTTTGTCATATGGTCATATCCTAGTAAATGTAGTAAACCATGTGTTAGCAAAAAACACAACTCTCTTTTAAATGAATGATTATACTCTACTGCTTGAGTGTGTGCTTTTTCTAGACTTATATAAATTTCGCCTAAATCAGTTATGTTATTTGGGTTAGTCTCTTCATCTAAAAACGCAAAACTTATAACATCAGTAGGTCTATCTATACCTCTATAAATTTTATTTATTTCATGAATATGCTCATCACCCGTTAAAACTATACTTACAATTGAGTTTTCAACTCCAAGGGTTTGGCTTACTTTATTTATTACACTTTCTAAATCTTTTTCATTAACTTTTTCATCAGTTAAATTAGTTATTTGATAATTCATATTTCACTTTCCTTACATATTAATTGTATCATTATTTACTACATTTGTCCATTATAAAAGATAACATGATGTGTTATCTTAACTAAATTTTCCACTTACAAGTAAGTTTATACCTTTAGAATATATTTCTTTTAAATCATCGTCTTCTAGTGAAGAGTCATAAATATAATGACTAAATATAATCTTACCATTTTTTATAAACATTACCATTGGAGTGTATATTTTTTTGTATCCAGTGTCTATTATGTTATTGTCACTATCTTCTAGAGTGTATTTTTCAGTGTAAGAACCTAGTTTTTCTAAAAGTGTTTCATAATCTTTAGTACCTTTTTGTTTAACAATAACTTCTTCTTCATCAGAACTTAACTCTAGAACTAGTTCATCGTTTTTAACATTATATATATAGAAATTTTCTTTTACTTTTAAGTCAAGTAATATATTTAAAAGTCTACTACTGTCAGCTTTATCATGGGTAATTAGTATTACTCCGGACTTGCTATTTAATACGCTTGTTAATTCACTTGCAGTCACATTTGTAATTATTTTATCATTTTGCACGACTAAGTCGTTTTTATTAGATTTATTTAAATCTAGGTATGTTATAAGGGCAAAAAAGAAGCCTATAAGAATATACAGGCTTCCTTTTAGATATTTGTTTTTCTTAATTTTACGCATTTTGAATTTGACTCATAACTTCGCTAGCAAAGTCGTCTTTTCTTTTTTCCATACCTTCTCCAACTTCATATCTAACCATTTTTGTAATAGTAGAATTAGTTTTGTCTAAGTATGCTTGAACAGTCAAATCTCCATCTTTTACAAATGTTTGTTCAACTAAACATATTTCAGCATAAAATTTATTTAATCTTCCTGCAATTATTTTATCAACGAATTCTTTTTTAGCTCCTTCGTTTAGGGCTTGTTCTGTTAAAACAGTTCTTTCATGTTCTGTAACAGATTCTGGAACTTCGTTTCTATTAACGTATTTAGGTCTCATAGCTGCACTTTGCATTGCACAGTCCTTTGCAACTTCTACGCTACCGTTTTTAAGTACTATAAGTGAGGCAATTCTTCCACCCATATGTAAGTAACTACCAAATACTTCGTCATCAGTTTTAGTTACTAATTCAAATCTTCTTAAACTTAACTTTTCTCCAATAGTTGCTGTTTCATTTATAATTAAATCATTAATAGTTCCTTCAGGTGCTGGCAAATTTAATGCTTCTTCTAAAGATGTAGCATTACTATTTAAAATAGCTTTACCAATAGTCTCAACCATTTTAACAAATTCAGCATTTTTAGCAACGAAGTCAGTCTCAGAGTTAACTTCAAGTATTACAGCTTTATTTCCTTCTTCATATATAGCAGAAAGACCTTCAGCAGCAATTCTATCTTGTTTTTTAGCAGCTTTACTAATACCTTTTTCTCTTAAATAATCAATAGCTTTGTCCATATCGCCATTTGTTTCAGTTAATGCTTTTTTACAGTCAAGCATCCCTGCACCAGTCATATCTCTTAAAGCTTTTATATCACTTGCTTTTATATCCATAATTAATTTCCTTTCTTATTTTAAAACGCTTAATAATTCTTCTTTTTTCATTGAAGAATATCCTTTAATACCTTGTTCTTTAGCTATAGTTTTTAACTCACTTAATTTCATATCTTCATAGTTAACAGTTTCAGCTTCAGTTGGTTCAACTTCAATTTCCTTTTCAATTACTGTAACACTTTCTTTAGGTGTTTCCTTTTTCTTATTAGGTTTTACAAATTCTTCTTCAGTAACATAGTCATCAAGTGGTAAATTATTACCTTCACATACAGCATTAGCAAGTACACCAAGTACAACTTTAACAGCTCTTACTGCATCGTCGTTTCCTGGAATTACATAGTCTACTAAGTCTGGGTCACTATTTGTATCAACGATGCCAAATGTTGGAATTCCCAACTTCTTAGCTTCTCTTACTGCATTGTATTCAATTCTTGGGTCAGTAACGATTACTGCTTGAGGTAATTTTACCATTTGTCTAATACCACATAATATTTTGTTTAATTTGTCGTATTCTTTTTGTAATTTTGCTACTTCTTTCTTTGGAAGTAATTCAAATTTACCTTCATTTTTCATTTTTTCTATTTCGTCAAGTCTATTAATTCTTTCTCTAATAGTCTTGAAGTTTGTAAGTGTACCACCTAACCATCTTTCAGTTACATAGTATCCACCACATCTTGTAGCTTCTTCAATACTAGCTTCCTCTGCTTGTTTTTTAGTTCCTACAAATAAAGCTTTTCCACCATCTTTACAAGCTTCATATAATGCTTGATAAGCTTCTTCTAACTTACCTACTGTTTTTTCTAAGTCTATGATGTAAATATCATCTCTTGATGTAAAGATGTACTCTTTCATTTTAGGGTTCCATCTTTTTGTTTGATGTCCAAAATGAACACCTGCTTCTAATAAATAACTTTTTGACACAACTGCCATAAATATCACTCTTCCTTTCGTTTAACTTCCTTATAGTTCTAAATACTTGCACAATTAAGCACTAGCAAGTAAAATTCCTATAAGTGATTATTTTTCAAAGCAACTAATATTCTACCACATAATTATATGAAATACAACTAGTTTTGTGATGTTTTAGGACTATACTGACCATTTGCGTGAGCTTGCGAAAATGGTCTAAACGCTAATGTACTGCTTTACAATTTCTATGGGCTATATGTTGTTATGTTATAAGCCTTTTTGTTTAATTTAATTTCTATACTTCCATCTATATCAGTCCTATATATGTTGCTACTTTTTAAAGAATTTAATACTTCTATTTTTGGATGACCATATCTATTATTTTTGCCTACACTTATTACGGAGTATTTCGGGCTTATTTTGGACACAAATTTTTCACTTGTAGATGTATTTGAGCCGTGGTGCCCTACTTTTAAGAAGTCTACTTTGTCTAAATAATATTTATTTAATATGTTTTCTTCCACTTTTTTACTAGCATCAGCCATAAACAAAAACTTATAGTTATTGTAATCAAAGTAAATTACACTTGAGTTATCATTTTCATTATTATACTTTTTTGTATTTAGAAAATTCAAAGTAAAATCACTAGTTTTTATGTTGTTTATACAACTATAATATTTAATATTCTTTTCTTTCAAGAGCTTTAATAAATTTATTTCTAGAGTGTTAAATTCACCACAATTTAATATTACATTTTCAACTTTAAAGTTATTAATTAAATTAACTCCTTCTCCCATATGGTCAAAGTCTCCATGCGTAAGAATTAAATATTTGATTTTATTTATGCCTATACTTCTAAAAAATGGTATTAATGAATTTTCTGCAATTGAATATATTTTCTTCTGTTTTTGCCAACTATCTTTTTCATAAGTTACTTTTCCACCTGTGTCTATTAGAATTGTTTCTTTTAAATTTTTAGTTACAATAAGTGAAGAGTCCCCTTGCCCAACATCTAAATAGTATATACTTGTGTTTGTTGATATGTATGGTTTTACTTTTATTATAATCAAAATTAATGCAAGTATAAATAGTAGAGTCTTCTTTTTGAATTTAATATATAATATTATTAATAGTTCAAAAATAAATACAGTTATTAAGCTTACTTTAGGAAAATATATTATTAAGTTTAACTTTGAAAATAATATAGATACACTTTCCATTATGTTTGTCATAAAATTTAAAACCAGACTTAAAAATGGAAATATGAATACCAGTAAACTAAGTGGAAATACTATCATACTTACAAATGGTACAAAGAACATATTATATAATGGCGCTAATGGGTTTGTGTAACCAAAGTAATAGATACTAACCATCATAGTAGACAAGCTAGCAAGTAAGCTTACTTTAAAAAGTGACGTAAAATAGTTTTTTCCTTTTACTAGGTCACTACCAATGATTAGAAAGAATGCAGCAGTAAATGATAAAATAAAGCTTAAATTATATATAACAAATGGGTTTATTAAAACTAAAATGATAAATACTATATACAATATATTTATTGTTTTGATATTAAAGTAAAATACTTTGTTTATTCCAAGTAGGAAAAATAATAATGTACTTCTTAAAATAGATGGTGAAAATCCTGTTATAAAGGAAAACAATAATAAGAATATAAATATTATTATATATCTAGATAGTTCTTTTATTTTTAGTTTTTTTAATATCCATAAAAGTATCAGACTGAATACCGATACGTGTTGTCCACTTAAAGCAAATAAGTGGCTTACTCCATTGGTTCTATAAGTATTTAATACGTCTATATCTACTAATTGTGTTTTACCTAAAACAAAAGAATATATGTAAGTAGAGTTGTCAATTTTATCACTTCTATCATACATAAAATTCTTAAGTTTGTAAAAGATGTTTTTAGTTTTAGTAATACTTTCTATTTTATTTACTTTTAGTATGTAGTATACGCTTTTGTTATACAAGTATTTTTTGTAATTGAAACCATTTGGTATCGTACTCTCTTTTGGTGTTATTAAAGAACCTGTCAATGTAACGTGACTGTCAAACTTAATATTATCTTTTAAATAAGACAACTCTTTTTCACTTTTTATGTAATAAGTAGAGACAATATTCTCTTTACATTTTAAGCTTAAACTTAGTTTGTTTCCATCAAACTTTTTATCTAACACTTTACAATTAAAATTAGTTTCATCTCCTTTATAAACACTAGTGTAATTTGGAATAAGTGTTATTAATAAAGAAAATGACAAGGCAAAAATAAAAGACATTCTATAGATGTTATCATATAGTAATATACGCCTTAATTTTATCATATAGCTTGTCTCCTATGCCACTTACATTTTTTATCTCTTCAATGCTTTTAAATGGGCCATTTATTGTTCTGTATTCAATTATAGCTTTTGCTTTAGACTCACCTATTCCTGAAATAGTAGTAAGTTCTTCTATTGAAGATTCATTAATATTCACAGATGTAGTCTCTTTTTTTTGTTCACTACTTATTTCATTTGCTGGCGATGCTCCTTCTTCAGGTGTTTTAGTTACAGATTCAGTGGTTATTTCTTCTTTTACTTTATCTACATCATTGGTTATAACATCACTTGTTTTTACACTTACGCTTGAGTTATTATTGATTTTTATTTCTTCAATGTTTTTCTTTTCTTCAATCTTTTTTAGTTCACTCTTTTTGTTTATGATTATTACATTTTCGTCTTTTAAAGTTTTACTTAAATTAATATATGTAGTAACAGCTTTTTTAGTAAGTCCACCAGAAGCTTCAATTGCGTCTATTACTCTAGAATTTACAGGAAGTTTGTATACTCCAGGAGTTTGTACTTCCCCTTTTATATCTACTAAGATATACTCTTGTACCTTTTGTTCTTCACTGCTTACTAGTTTTTCTTCTACTTTAGTATCCACTGTTATTTTTCCTTTAGAAGCAGTAGTATTAGATATGACTATAAAAGAAATTAAGCTAAGCAACAATAACGCGATTACTGAAATTATAACCTTTTTGTTTGAGATAAAAACTTTTAACTTTTCCATAATTTCCTCCTTTCGTATACACTATAACAGAAAGAAGAAAATAATGCAAATCAGGCAATTTTTAAAATCTGTAAGTATTTTGTAGAATGTTTTATACAAAGAGTACTTTTTTAGTATTTAGTATAGTACATTTAAGGCTTATCCACAGAACAATTTTGAAAATTGGTCACTATCAACAAAATAAAAAAGTTTTAATTTAGTACTTTTTAAAATACAAAAAAGACAATTTTACTTGTCTTTGTTTAACACTTCTACTTTATTAGCTACAATTTGGTATTCACTCATTCTTCTTTCAACACGACCATTTACTTTTATTATGTCTCCTTTTTTTATACCGTAGAACTCATTATATATTTTCGGAAACATAATAACTTCTCGTTTTTCTTCTTCATCACTTATAGTAATAAATGCCATTTTTTCTTTCTTTTTAGTTTCAATTTCTTTAACGTATTCAACTAATCCCATAGTTTCCACTACTTTATCAAAGTAATTTACAATATTTTTTAGAGTGCACGTGTTATCTCTAATATATTTGCTGACTGGATGATTGTCTATGTAAAAACCATATGACTGATATTCAAAGTCTAATAACTCGTTTGAAGTGTATTCTTCATATTCTATTATAATTGGTTTTTCTATTAAATTTTCACCTAAATCGTTAATTAATTTTGCGTATTCTAATAAAGAAGACATGTTTTGATGCATAGTTTTTTTGTTTAAATTAAATATATCTAATGCACCACTTAATATAAGAGTTTCTATAGCTTTAGTGTTCACTTTACTTTTGTACACTCTTTTCATGAAGTCATAGTAGTCCATAAAAGGCCCGTTTTTTCTAATTTCAAGAATAGCATTTATGGTTTCTTTTCCTAAATTTTTGATACTTCCTAAAGGCATATAAACTGTCTTATCTTTTGATAAATAAACATCTGTTGAGATATTGATATCACATTTTTTGAATATTAAATCAAATCTTTTAGCTTCAGTAATATATTCTTTTGTTTTAGTGTCATTTCCCACTACCATGTCAAGTAATGTTGTCATAAAGTATTCAGGAAAATGTGCTTTTAAAAAGGCCATTTGAAATGATATCATAGAGTAAGCAACTGAGTGGCTTTTGTTAAAACCGTAGTTTGCAAACTTTAAAACTAAACTGTATATTTTTTCTGCTTCTTCTTTTTTGTATCCATTTTTTAATGCACGACTAATGAATTCTTCTTGATAACTTAAGATAATACTTTCTTTTTTCTTACTCATAGCACGTCTAATGTTGTCTGCTTTGCTATATGAAAAGGAGGCTATTACTTTTAGAATTTGCATTATTTGTTCTTGATATATTATTATTCCGTTTGTACTTTTTAAAATACTTTCTAGTGCTGGAACTATATAAAACACTTTCTTTTTACACTCTTTGACTTTGATAAACTCAGGTATCATATCTCTTGGACCTGGTCTATATAATGCAATCGCACTTACTAAGTCGTTAAATGAAGATACTTTCAAACTTTTTAAGAATGACATCATTCCTGAACTTTCAAACTGAAATATTCCAATTGTATTAACGTCATAAAATACTTTTATTGCCATTTTGTCGTCTAATGGGATTTTGTTTACATCAATGTAAATATTCTTTTCTTTAGCAATTTTCTTTACTACTCGGTCAATTATTGTAAGATTTTTAAGGGCAAGTAAATCAATTTTAAGTAAGCCAATATCTTCTAAGTATTCTTTAGTGTAAGCAGTTAACTCGTCAGTTCCGTTCATATAAATAGGCACTTTATTCATTAGTGGTTCACTACTTATTACTACACCTGCAGCATGGATGCTAGTGTGCCTTTTTAAACCTTCTAATTTTTGACATATTTTGATTAAGTTAGTGTATTCATAGTCTTTTTGATAAGCACTCATAAAAAGCGTGTTCTTTTTAAGTTCTTCAAAAGTTGTTTCCATACCTATTGTTTTGGTTAGGTAGTCTATCTTTTTTATATTGATATTTAGTACTCTACCGACGTCTCTTATTACTTGTTTAGGTAAAAGTGAGCCAAATGTTATGATGTTAGCGACTTTGTCTTTTCCATATTTGTTTTTTATGTATTCTACTACTTCGTTCCTTCTAAGATACTCTATATCGGTATCTATATCTGGCATTGTGACTCTGTCTTTATTTAGAAATCTCTCAAAGATTAAATCATATTTTAATGGGTCTATTTCGGTAATACCAAGTGTGTAACTAACTAAACTGCCTGCAGCTGATCCACGGCCTGGGCCCACAACTATTCCATTTTTCTTAGCGTATAATATAAAATCGTAAACTATTAAAAAGTAGTCTGTGTATCCCATAGAATTAATTACATCAAGTTCCATGTTAAGTCTTTTTTTATAATTATCGGGTACTACATTGTTTAGTCTTTTATTTAAGCCTTTATTACATAGTGTGGTTAATAACTCTACACTGTTGACTGTATATTTTGGAAGTTCAAAAGTATAGTTTGGTAGTTCTATGTTTATTAATGAAGCAAAGTTTGTAGTGGTTAACGCATCACTTTCGTTTATAGTGCGTTCCATATGATTATCATATTTGTAGTTATCCCTTTCAGTAATAGTTTTTCCATCTTTTATCATTTCTAAATACATTAGATAATCTTTATCATTTTCATTAATGTATCTAACTTCTTTCATATAGACTATTTTATCAGTGTACTTTAAAGCATTATTTTTTTCTTCAATAGTGGAGTAACTTAGGTATACATAATTAAATATTTCTTTTAAAGTACTATAGTTTTCATAGTTACTTGTGACACATATTAAATCACTCTTGAATTTAGAAAAATCGTTTGTTTCTAGAGTATCCAAGTTTCTTAAACTTGTTAAATTTAGTAAAGCAACATATCCATTATAGTTTTTGGCATATAAAATAAAGTTTATACTTTCTAATTCAAAAGGTACACCTATAATTGGTTTTAAATTGTTCTTTTTACAAGCGTTAATAAATTCTAAAGTGCCAAACATATTAGTATCAGTAATACCGATGGCGCTTATGTTATTTTGTTTTACATAGCTACATAGTATGTCTATTTTGATAAGGCTACTAAGTAACTCATATTCAGTTTTAACATTTAATGGTATGTAATTCATAAGTACTCCTTTCTAACATAATTGTACCAAATTTTAGCAAAGAAAAAAAGAGGTTTCCCTCTTAAATTGTCATTATTCACAAACTCCACTAGTAGCAGTTTTTACAACATTAGCACCTTCACCAGTTTTTACTGCATCTTCTAGTAATTCATAAGTACCATCGCTTTTTGTTTTTGAAATGTCGTCAATTTTAACACCTTTAGGATTTTCTGCTTTTATTGAATATGTATCACTACTTACATGTAAGTATGTTACATTTCCTTCATTATCCATTTTAACACAATATGTAACTGAGTCATTTGTTAAATTTAAGTCAGTTGCGTCAGCTATTGTAGTTCCTTCAGCAGTTTTTAGATTACTGAATACATAAGATCCAGGCTTCTTTAATGAAACACTCATGAACTTAGTATTTGAAGCTTCCATAACTCTTTGTGCTTGTTGAACAAATATGCTTTCCTTTCCTTCGTTAAACATTTTCAAGATATTTGGTGTTACTAGTAAAATTAATATAGCAAGTATAGCAATAACAGCTAATAATTCGACTAAAGTAAAACCTTTCTTATTCATTTTTTTCATTTCCAAATCTCCTCTCCTTTTTAAGATATACTTGGAAGATATATCTCTCCTTACCATAATTCAATTATAGCAAATATTAATTAAATAAGTCAATACAAAAAATATAGTTTTTCACTATATTTACGTTTCTACTCTTTTGTAACATTCATAAACGCATTTATAAGGTCTATTCCTGTACTTACTTTATCAACTTTATCTTTAAATCTTAAACCATATTTACTTTTCATTTCATTTATCATATTGTCTAAGCTTTCTCCTCTATTTAGGCGTTTATAGTATGAAGAGTTTTCTCTTAAAAATCTTAACAAATTAGGGTCTTTATAAATGGACTCTTTAATATCGTATCTCATTAGTCTTCAAAAAACCTTTCTATATCTGCATTCTTTTTCTTAGAAGTTTTCTTTTCTGTTTTCTTTTCACTCCTAGAAAGTACAATTTCTTCTAAAAAACCGAGTGCTTTTTCAAGGGAAGATATGTTTTCTTCTAGTTTATCTAAGTCAATATTTTTTAAATTATTAAGAACACTTTTAACGCTGTCGGTTACTTTTGTATCACCAATATTTGAGTGTTTCGCATTTCTAAATTCGTTCCATACTTCACTATTTTCCCCGTATATATCATATGTTTCAAAAAGTTTCTGGTAAGTGGTAGACCCATCATTAACAAACCTAGATAAGTAAGAATTACGTTTTAAAAACTCTTTAAACTCTTCTTTTTTATTCATAACTTCACCCATTATAAGTTTATGCTACTAATTTGTTTTTTTGCGCGTTTTCGTAATAACTGAAGTAACTATTTGGTGTCACTATTAAATGGTCTATTACTTTAATGCCAATTAATTGCCCGTTTTTAACAAGAATTTTTGTAATTTCATCATCTTGAATACTAGGCATTACTTCTCCACCTGGGTGGTTATGTGCAAGTACTATAAATGAGGCATTTTCTTTTAGGGCTTCTTTAAATATTTCTCTAGGGTAAACGTTTACAGCGTCAATAGTGCCTTTAAATACTTCACATTTCTTAATTAATTTAAACTGTTTATCAAATAAAAGAATTATAAACTTTTCTTGAAGTTCATATAAGAAGTCATTTTTAATATAGTTATACATATCAATTGTATTTTTAAATTTTATAGGTTCGTCATTTTTTAAAGCACGTTTAGCTAGTTCAAAAGAAGCAAGTATGCTTGAGGCTTTTCCTAGTTTTATGCCTTCAATTTGAGTTAGTGTGTTTATTGTCATATTTTTTAAATTTTTAACTCCACCTATTCTTTTTAAAATTCTATTTGATAATTCAGTTACAGATTCACTCTTGTTTCCAGTTCTTAAAATAATTGCAAGAAGTTCAGAGTCAGTTAGGTATTCAGCACCTTTTTTAAATAATTTTTCTCTTGGTTTGTCTTCACTAATTAGTTCTTTTAATTTCATGCTTTCCTTTCCGAAAAGTTAAAGTAAATATATCATATAACTAATTAGATTTTTTTGCAAGCATTTCTTCTAAAAATTTTAATTCACTTTTTATTACTAGGTTTATTTCTTTTATATCTTCTGAGTTTTTTATTAATGAGTCGTATTTGGTTAGAGTATCGTCAAAGTTTTGATTAGATAAAGTAATTTCTTTTTTGTATATTGAAGAAGTATTAGCGTATAGATTAACTAGTTTTTTATACACTTCTTTATCTTTAGTTACTCCAATATAGAGTTTATATAGGTCTTCTTCTTTTAAAACTAGGTAATTTTCATATTCTTTTGTTTTCTTTGAAATACTATCATAATTTTTGTAAGCTCCTACTTGAAGAAGATAATATTTATTTTTAACTACACTTTTTCTTTTGTACAAACCAAAAATGCTACACGAAAAAAGACAAGTTATAATAATAAGAATTAAAAGAAATTTTTTATTCATAATCTTCACCAATTATATTTTAACTTATCTTTATTACAAAAAATGGCGAAAAAAAACTAAAACTATTCATTAGTCTTAGTAGTTTTTAATACTTCTTTTCCTTTATATGAACCACATTTAGTGCAAGCACGATGAGGCATTAAAGGTGCTCCACAGTTAGGACAAGTAACAACTGTAGGTGCTTCTTTCTTTAAGTGAGTTCTTCTAGCACGTTTAGCAGTTTTACTAACACGTCTTGCTGGTACTGCGAATAATTGTAAATCTAATTTCATCTTTTTCCCTCCATATCTAACATTTTCTGTAAATCACTAAATGGTGATTCTACATTTCGTTCATTTTCTATAACTAAGCTCCATCCATTTCCTTCTTTTGTAAACTCCGCATCTTCGTTTACTACACGAAGTGGAACTTCCAATACAATATTTTCCCACACAATTGAAAAAATATCAAGAGAATTTTGAAAAAATAATTGTTTTTCGTCAACTTTTTCACTATCTTCTATGTTTTTATCTATAAAAATGTCAAGTGGATAATCAACATCTGTCAAACTTCTAGCGCAAGTTAAGACCATAATTCCAGTGATATTTAGTTCTAGATGGTACAAAATATTGCTTAATCTTGTTATTTTGCCTTTAGCTTTTATATTTTTAGTATTTTTTATTGGAGTATCTTTTAAATCTTCTAAAGAAAAACTAATATCCATATCTATATCAAGAAATTCTTTAGTATTATTTTTTAATTCACTAATATCAAACATAACTTTCCTCCTCATGTATAATATTTTATCACATTTATATAGAAAAATCTATTTTTTATATAGAAGTTCTTTTAATTTTTTATCTTTATTTTCAATATAGAAATTTCTATCAGTTATTCTAAAAAATATTATTTTAAGTGGGAGTAGTTCTTTAAGGGCTACTTTTTCATAAGAAGTCTCTTTTATATTCTTTTTTCTATAATCTGAAATTGTAAGTATTTGCATACCTATCATTATTCCAATTAGAATGTATGTTATGGCATTCATATTTTTATCTATTAAATAATTAAGTGTATATGGCAAGTATTTTACATAGATACTCTTTGCAAGAAGTATAAACAATATTGAAATAGCAATATCTAATACCATTGTTTTTACTTTGCCCATCTTGCTAGATTTTATATTTTTGTTATCTTTAAATGTTAGTGTATTTAATACGAAAATTGAAAATTCAAGTGTTAGAACTATTAACATTGATGGATAGTAATAAGTAAGTATTGCTAGGAGTACAAAAGCAAATAGTTTATCACTTACAGCATCAAGTAGTCCACCTAAAAATGTTTCTACTTTTAATAGTCTTGAGAGTTTACCGTCTATCATATCAGTTAAAAATAGTATGATTATTAAAAAACCTAGACTTTCTATACCCTGCTTAAAATAGATTAAAGGCATTAAAAGTGCGCCGATTAATCTAGATAAAGTTATTAAATTTACTAATACTAATTTTATATAATACTTCTTTTTCATAACATCATTTTATCACATTAATTTTAAAAAATAAACATTATTTGAAAAAACGATATATTATTCCATTTTCTAGGGTGTAGCCTTTTTCATTTGCAAGATCACTTACTGTAGTTATTTTGTATCCCATTTGTCTTAAAACAGGTAAAACCATCTTTAGTGCTTCTAGTGTTGTTGGATACAAATCATGCATTAAAACTATGTCGCCATCACTTATGTTTTCTATGATGTGATTATAAATTCTTTCTTCGTCTTTATGTAACCAGTCATTTGTGTCTACATTCCAAAGAATAATTGGATGTTTAATAGTACACCTTAATTGTTTGTTATAACTTCCATATGGTGGCCTTACTAGTGAAATTGCGTCTTTTGTAATTTCTTTAAATATAATGTCTGTGCTATTTAATTCACTTTCCATTTCTTTTTTAGATAAACTTGTAAGATTTTTATGACTATAAGTGTGAGAAGATACTTCCATTCCTAAATTATAGAGTCCTCTAGTAATGTCCTGGTTATATTTCATTCTGTTACCAAGTTCAAAAAATGTTGCCTTTGAATCGTTTTCTATTAGAGTATTTACAAAATCTAATGTTAAGTTACTCGGTCCATCATCAAATGTAAACGCGACTACTTTGTCATATATAATATCGCTTACTTTTTCTATAGAACTACTCTTTATGTCTATATATACTTGATAGTTTATAGAGTCAAACAAGCTATTATCAAAATATATTCGTATTTTATTTTCAGTCAAAAGTACAAATGAATTTTCAAAATTGTCTAATTTAATTTTTTCGTATATTTTTTTGCAGTACTTATTTTTTATTTTGTTTAGTATTACGTCACTTGTTACTTTTAAATCTATAACTTTATTTGCATCTGTAAACTTTAATTTATCAAGGTCATAGAATATGCTTTTATAGTAGTAATTGTTTTGGCGTTTTATAGTTAAAAAGATATTTAAAAGATTTTCAGTAAAATTAACACTATAGTCTACTAAGATATTTTTATTATTATGTTCATTTAAAAAGTCAGTTATTTCTTTGTCTAGCAATTCATAGTCAAAATATGGAATTTTAATTTTGCCGTCAATTTCTTTTACTTCATAACTTTTTAGTTTTAATATAACACTTTCTTTAATTTTGGTTTCTCTTCTTGTAAAGATAGTTTTAGTTACTATTATAAATAGGAAAAGCATTATTAAACAAATTATATACATAAATATTCTTTTTAAATTTTTACTCATACAATATTATACATTAGATATAGAAAAAAGATTACTTTTTAGTAACCTTTTTAGAAGCTTTTTTTGGTTTTTCTTCTTTTTTTAGTAAGTCTCTTATTTCACTTAGTAAAAGAACTTCTTCACTTTTTACAACAACTGTTTCTTTCTTCTCTTGTTTTTTCTTAAACTTATTGATAACTTTTATAACTGTAAACAAAGACAAGGCAATGATTAGAAAGTCAACTACGTTTTGTAAGAAACTTCCATACATAATTTTAGCATTTCCCACTTTTATGCCTAGGTTGCTGAAATCATGCCCACCTATTATTATACCGATTAAAGGCATCATTATGTCGTTAACAAGACTAGTTACAATTTTAGAAAACGCACTACCGATTATGACACCTACTGCCATATCAAGGACATTACCTTTAGAAATAAACTTTTTAAATTCGCTAATAAACTTTTTCATTATTCGCACTCATATCCTTTTCTTGGGTCAGACTTCATTTCATCTAGTGGTATGCCAGCTAAATTTGAAACAACTTTTTCTGTGAAGCTTTTAACAACTTTGTATTCTTTATCGTTTGTCCAAGAAGAGTCACATTTTTGAATTCTTTCAATGTTTTTAAAATTTGCACAGTTATACCATTTTTCATATCTTTCTTTGTTTTCAGTTGTTTGAGCCTCTTTGTAAACGTAAGTGTTTACTTCAGTATAGCTTATAACATTTTTGCCTTCCTTGTCATAATCGTATACTAGGTATTCAGTAAATGTGTTATAATCGTTTGTATTAACCTTTTTACAAATAAGTGGATTTGTGTAGTCTTTCTTATTTATAGCTGAAGTTTCTGTATTAGTCTCATTACCGTTATTTTTTTCAGTTTTTGAGTTACAACCAGTTAGTATAACACTTAAAGTAAGTAGTCCAATTAAAATCTTTGTTTTTTTCATCATTTCTTCACCTTCCATAGTTTATAATTCTATTTTACATTTGTTAACAATGATAGTCAAGAGATAATTTTCTAGTAGTTAAAAGCAAGCTAGTAATTGTTAGCTTGCCATAAACATTGGGTTTCATTTGCTTTAGAAGATGTGTCAAAATTATATTCAAATTCTTTTAAAAATAACTCATCAACACTTTCTTTTAGTATTTTGAAAACCAAATTTTTATTTCTTTGCCTACCACATTCCACACCACTTCTAGACACTCTTGCACATAAAGTTACTTCTATTTTGTCTTTTTCTAATAAATCAAGAAAGATATCAAAATCTTTAATCTTATAAAACACTATTTTATAGTACCTAAAGTATTGAGAGTTTTCTTTCTTCGTTTTACTTGCATAAATAAGTGAAAGATTAGAAAGTTTTAACATTATCCTTTCTTCTAGTGAATAAAAATCTATATAAGATAATTTTTCTATTAATTTCTTATTCATATCATAAACAAGTAAATATATTTTTTTATCTTCCCTACTAACTTCTAATTTGAAATAATTAGAATTGATTAAAGTAAGACGTCTAGTGCGCACTACACCAAAAAGTTGAAACTTTCCTTCAAATTGTATGTCTTTCTTTCCATACGTTTTAAGTAGTCTATTCATTTCAAAGTCGTTTGGTCCATCAAATGATTTTGAAAATAATGATATTGGGTACCTACTAAATCTTGTGGTACATTTTAATTCAATACCATTATAGTCTGGTAAGTAGTCACTATCTGGCTTTTTACCAAGTTGGCTTTCAAAAGTTAAGCCAACTGAATTTGTGATATTATTCACACCCTTTACATATCCTTTTTTCGCGAGTTTTATAAACTCGCTTAACAATAATTCTTTTTCTTTTGTCATACGCTATTATATATGAAAAAAATGTTAGAATTTGGTTAGCAACAAATTTATAATATCATTTTTCACTAAAAAAGTCTAATATTTTTTATAATTTTATTTCATTTTATTTTAAAGTTGGCCCTTAGAGTTTTTTAAAATTCTTTGATATTTTAAGAAATATTAAAATGTAGTTTATCTATAAAAGGCTCATAACGGGCGCATGAAAAAAGAACCGTCTAGGTTCTTGTTATGTCCAACATGGTGCACGCGAAGGGACTTGAACCCCCATGGATTTCTCCGCTAGATCCTAAGTCTAGTGCGTCTGCCAATTTCGCCACGCGTGCACAGTGGTGGACCCTGCAGGACTCGAACCTGCGACCGCCCGGTTATGAGCCGGATGCTCTAACCAACTGAGCTAAGGGTCCAACGACTATTTAATCATACAATAAAATTATAAAAAATGCAATAGTTTTTTTAACAAAAGTAAAAAAAATAAAAAAAGAGGAATTATTTATCCTCTAATCTACTTAATAAATCAATTTTAAACATTTCTTTTTGAGCATTAGCCTTAGAAATCATTATACCTTTATATGCTGTTAATTCAGATTTGTGACCATCCATTAAAATATCTTTTGGTTCAAGACCTGTTAACATAACTACATTTTGGTCTTTATAAACAGTATAACTTAATTTAACTTTACCATAAACTTTTACAAATAGATTATCTGTAGGAAGTTGAAGTTCGTAGTTTTCTGTTTGTTCATGTTTGTTAATACTTACAAGTTCTCCTAAAAAGTCACCTTTTCTTAAACTAGGATAAAAATCAAACATTAACTTTTTATAAGCCATCATGTTATATTTTTTTAAACTTCTTTCTAACTTTTTAAAATTATTTTCATCTAAATAATCTAATAAAAATCTACCTTTCATATTTATCTTACCCCCATTTACTGATTTAATTATACCAAATAAAGTACATTTTGTCAATAGTTTTGTATCATTTTAAGTACAATTAATTTACTAAGGTATATTTTGTATCCCTTAATTACTAATATTATACCATATTTGGTACAATATGTCAAATTAAGTCTTATAGGTATATCATTTAATTTATATTAGTAAAAAGAGATTAACTCATCAGTTTCAAAATATGAAACACGATTAATCTCTCGTCAATAATATCACTAAAGTTCCATTTTACTTCAATCATTTAAATATTAATTAAAGTAAACATTAACTAAGCGTTTTTAACAGTTTCTTTTTCTTCTTCAGGTTTTTCTAAAGGTACAACACCTAAAGTATAACCAATAGGCTCTAGTAGCCTTATAAGCGTATTTATTTGTGGGCTATTTAAATTATTTTCAATTTTAGCTACAGTTTCTCTTATAATTCCAGCACGCTCTCCTACTACTCTCTGACTTAATTTTTGACTTTTTCTTGCAATGACAACTTGTCTAATTACTTCGTGCTCTAATTCTCTTAATTTATCTTCCCTTTTAATTTCTTCTTCTGTTTTAACGATATTTTCTTTTTTTGGTCTTCCCATTTCACATCACCGATTACTATTGTACCAAAAAATTGTACAAAGTCAACCTTTTTCGTCAATTTTTCGTATTTTTAAGCAAAATTTTTTATTAAAAAGAAAAAAGTGATTACTCACCTTCATGAATATCGCTTTTTGGTTTTTCTAATCCTTTAATGGTAATACCTTTCTTTTCAGCATAATCCCAAAGTGCAGCGTGTATTGCTTCTTCTGCAAGTAAACTACAATGAATTTTTACTGGAGGTAACCCATCAAGTGCTTCCATAACTGTTCTGTTAGTTATTTCTAGTGCTTCTTCTATAGTCTTACCTTTTATTAGTTCAGTAGCCATAGAACTAGTTGCAATTGCAGCACCACATCCAAAAGTTTTAAACTTTACATCATTTATAATGCCATTATCATCTATATCTAAATAAATTCTCATGATGTCACCACATTTTGCATTTCCAACTGTTCCTACACCACTTGCATTTTCTATTTCTCCAACATTTCTTGGATTAGTAAAATGATCCATTACTTTTTCTGAATACATAATTAATTACTTCCTTTCTTTACAAAATCTTCATATAGTGGGCTCATACTTCTTAAGCCACTTATAACTTCTTTTAACTTATCTACTGTATAATCAATTTCTTCCATAGTATTTTCATGATTCATTGTAAGTCTTAAAGAACCATGTGCGATTTCATGTGGAAGCCCAATTGCTAAAAGTACGTGACTTGGGTCTAAACTACCACTTGTACAAGCACTACCACTTGAAGCACAAATTCCAAGAGCATCTAGCTTTAAAAGCATTCCTTCTCCTTCAATAAACTGAAAACTAAAGTTAGCGTTCCCTACTAGTCTCTTGTCTCTACTTCCATTAAGTCTTACATAAGGAATTTCACTAAGTACTCTATCAATTAAGTGTTCTCTTAAATTAAGAACATACTCGTTATTTTTCTTTATCTCACTAAACTTTAACTCAGCTGCTTTAGCAAAACCAATAATACCAGGAGCATTAGTAGTTCCTGCACGTTTACCTTTTTCTTGCATACCACCACTTATTAAAGGTGTAATCATAACTCCTTTTCTAACATATAAGAAACCAATTCCCTTAGGTCCTTCTATCTTATGTGCACTAGTGCTAAGTAAATCAATATTCATCTCATTTACATCAATAGGAATGTTTCCGTAAGCCTGTACTGCATCAGTATGGAATAACACTTTATGTTTTTTACAAATACTTCCTATTTCCTTTAAAGGCATAAGTGTACCAATTTCATTATTAGCAGCCATTATACTAACTAATATAGTATCTTCCCTAATAGCACTCTCTAACTCATTTAAATCAATTAATCCATCTTCATTTACATTTAAATAAGTTACTTCAAAACCTAAACTCTCTAAATACTTACAACTTTCTAGTACTGCATGATGTTCTACTTTAGTAGTAATCATGTGTTTACCTTTATTCATTCTACTTATCATTATCTTCTTAATAGCCCAGTTGTCACTTTCACTTCCCCCACTAGTAAAATATATCTCGCTAGCTTCTGCACCTATTGTACCTGCTATTAATTTTCTTGCTTCTTCAACCTTTTTACTTACCATTCTAGATGGACTATATATACTAGATGGATTAGTATAATACTCACTAAAATAAGGTAACATTTCATCTAACACTTCACGTCTAACTTTAGTAGTCGCAGCATTATCTAAATATATCATAAATCTAACTCCTCTCACTAATATGCTCAATTCCATATTTAAGTATTATCTTAATATGTTCGTCACTTATACTATACATGCTAGTCTGCCTGTCTTTTTCTACCTTAACTAAGTTTAAGTCTCTTAAATACTTTAGCTGATGACTAATTAAAGACTGGCTTTTATTAAGACACAAAGAAATACCACTAACACACTTACTGCCACTTAACAAACTATTAAGTATCATAAGCCTAGTATTATCAGCAAAGACTTTATAAAATTCACTTAACTTATCGTAATCTTGCATACTTTCTCCTTTTATGAATAACCATTCATATATCCAATTATAAAACTAGTTACACCCTAAGTCAAGAAAAAAATAACATAATTAAATGTTAAATTTTACTGACTTCTACTTTCTTTAAAACTTAAGGATAACCCTAATAATTCTCAGTTGTCAAAATTTCTTTTACAACTGAATTTATATATTGTTAAATTTTAAGTATCTTAATTAATTCGTAATTATCTGGTATTTCTACATAAGACTTTTCTTCTATTAAAGCACTAATACCTAATTTATGAGACCAAGTACCACTAGTATTCTCTCTTACAAAATGAAAGTCTTTCACGTTATCACACGCTTTTATTTCGGAAAGTACCGCTATTCTATAGCCTGAGCCTTTAATCTTGAGACTATCTAAATCGCTTTCTACATTCTCTATTAAACTTTTAGGCGTGTTAGGGTAAGCTTTATCAGAAAACACTCCAGGAATAAAAGAAAAATAGCTACCTGTTGAATTTAAAAAACAATTATTAAAAAATGCTGGTATTCTTAGTTTAAGGGCGTAAGCATAACAATTTGTATATAATGAATTAGCATAATAGTAGTCAAAATCACTTTCAAACTTTGGACTTTTATCTTCTAGAGTGCGAATATTTATTAAATAGTTTTTATATAGCTCTAGTAATTCTTTAAATTTTAGCTTATCATGTTTTAGTATATTTGTTATTTCATCATTATTCATACCAATTACCCCTCTTTGTACAAAATATTTTACTAAAATTTAAAATTAAAAGCAAGCACTAATTACTTTCTTTAGTAATTAAATAGCTTGCCATTTGCTTTCCCCACATATAAAAGTAGTATCTTTTAGGATGTATCCCATCAGCTCCATATGAGTCATCCCCAGTTAAAAATCTGCTATTTTCCAAAAAATCTAAGTCCATACTTTTTGCCATTTCCTTTAATGCCTCATTAAATTCGTTATAATATTTTAACCCCGGTTTATTAGTATAAGCTTTCTTTGTAACCGGAATAACCGAATTAACAATGATAAGCACTTCAGGTAGTTTCTCTAAAATACCACTAATACTCTTCTTATAAGCTTCAATAAAACCTTCAGAATTGCCATTCCACCTAATTAAATCATTAGCACTGTAACTTAAAAATAGATATTTAGGGTTATAATTAACTATGTCACTCATGTCTTTACTCATATTGTCTACTCTTCTACCTCTAGCGTAAACAACATTTTCACTATTTAAAACTTTATATGCAGCTAAACCTTCTCCAAACGAGTCACTCGCAACCATTGCTTTATATTCACTAAATATATTTTTAACCTCATCATCTTCTATACCTTCAATATCATATTCAGTTATAAAAGGTTTAGGTTTAACTTCTTCTTTAATTTCTTCTTTAACTTCTTCTTTCTTATCTTCGTTATTAGATAAACTATCATTCTTTAACCTCTGATACTTAAAAATTAAAAGAACATCTACACTAATAAATAGCACTATAAGAAATATAATCAAACTATATTCTATACTTTTCTTCATATTTATTCACCACCAAAATTATAAAACTAAAACTATAAAAATGCAAGAAAAAAGAGCTTATGCCCTTATATCCATCTAGGAATATATATATTTCTAGTCATTGTATCTTTATAATCTTCAAAATACTCAAGTATCTTATTAATAGTATACTCTACTAAATTATTAATCCTAGAGGGTACACTTAATTTACTAAGCTTATCACAAATGTCTTTTTTAAACTTAATATCAGTGATAAACTTATACATTATATTATCAATAGATACCATCTTTTCTCTTTCTCTTACAGTAATATTTTCAATATTAAAAATATAATCTTTATATAACTTAATCATATTTTGTGTAATCTTATCATTTTTATAAACTTCACTATTTACAATAGTATAATAATTTTTACAAATACTCACAACTTCTTTATTTTTGTTAAAACTATTCATACCTCTTACTCCTTCTACTATGTAATTAAATTATAGAAAAATATTTTAGTCTTTTCAAGAATAAATTTTGTTTGCGTGTGCAACATATTGCACATTAAAAAGAAAAAAGTACGTAAAACCGCACTTAAAATAATTTTAATATATCGTTACAAGTTACATAAAGCATCAATATAATTAAAAGTATTGCACATATATTATTTATAGTTGTTTCTATTTTTGGATTTAACTTTTTACCTTTGATTTTCTCAATTAATAGCAAAAGTATTCTTCCCCCATCAAACACAGGTATTGGAATTAAGTTAATTACTGCGACATTTATACTTAGATAAGCTATTAAATAAATGATACTCTCTAGTCCATTTTCTTTAATATTATCTATTACTGTATATACTCCAACTGGACCACTCAAATTATCAGCACCAATCTTTCCTGTTACAAGTTTTCCTAGTATATTAAACGCACTTACAGTATTTTTATATGTTCCAACTACACCATATTTTAACGCATTTACAAACCCTTTTTCTTTCTTATTACTTGATGAAAAACCAAATTCTTTAGTCTTTTCTCCATCTACTTCTTTATATATAGGTGTTACTTCTATATCAAGTTCTTTTTCTCCTCTTCTAACTTTAAAAGTATAACTGTCTAAATCTTCTCCAAACTTAGTTTCCAAAAGCACATCATCAAAACTTTCTACCTTTTTACCATTTATACTTAATATCAAATCATTAGATTTAAGCCCAGCATTATATGCAGAACTGCCTTCTTTAATAACACCTAAATAAGGGTCAGTTACGGGGCTTCCATATATTAATCCATTAATAAACAAAAATATTATTGATAAAATAAAGTTAAAGATGATACCCATAACTAAGACAAAAAATCTTTTAAAATAACTCTTATTTTCTAATATCTCGTCTTCTTTAACATCCTTACAAAATTCACTTGTGCTAGCAAGAGCATTAAACCCACCTAGTGGTAAAAGTCTTATTGAATAAAGAGTTGGATCATTCTTTCTCTTAAAACTAAATATTTTAGGCCCCATACCAATAGCAAATTCATAGACATGTACTCCACTTTTCTTAGCCGCAAGGAAGTGACCTAGTTCGTGGATAAACACTATTATGCCTAGTACTAATACAAGTATTAATAAAGTTAACAAAAAATTCATTTTTTCCCTCCTATATAAATTTACTTAAATAAGTAAACACAAGTATTACAAATAATAAACTATCTAGTCTATCTAATACCCCACCGTGTCCTGGCATGATGTTACCATAATCTTTTATCTTATAGTGTCTTTTTATACTACTAAATACTAAGTCTCCAAGCTGTCCTACTACACTTAAAAGCATACTAACTAATACAAGTAAGAACACACTTCCAGTAAAGTCAAACGCACATACATAGAAAACCACACTTATTATAGTACCAAACACAAGTCCCCCGACAAAACCTTCCCATGTCTTATTAGGACTAACACTAGGGCACATTTTATGTTTTCCTATAAGTCTTCCAGTAAAATAAGCGAAAGTATCAGTCATAGTAGTAATCAAAACTAAATAAATAAAATTATATAAACTTCCTACTCTTATATTTACCAAATGATTAAAGCTTATTCCTAAAAACATAATAGTACCTAACATAAATAATGCATCATTAATATCATATGACTTTTTCTTGTTAAAAAACACTATTGGAATAACAGTTAATAAAATACTTAAAATTAGCTTATCATTACTAGTAAACACAAGTACTTTATTACCCCAGTTATCCATCATTATAATAATGAATGCAAACATACAAACTATCTTCATTATGTTTGGAATATCCCTTTCAGTTTTTCTAGCCTTTAACATTTCATAAAAACCAATTAATCCAAGTACACTAGCACCTAAATAAAATGGAATACCTCCATATAAGACAATAGGGACTACTATAATTATTGCCACGATTGCACTTATTACTCTTTGTTTCATATCTTCACTACCTTTCATAACCATTTTACCATAAAAATATGAAACAATAAAGAAAAAAGAATCCAATTTCTTGAATTCTTTTTCTTGTACTTTATTTAGTACTATCAATCATTGTCAGCGGTGCTTCCACCAACTATTTGATAAGGAGAATTTGCACTTCCATCTCCCGATTTATAAAGGACATCTGATTTTAATGAAATAACTGGACGCACACTACCGGTATTTCCAACATAGCTATACCCACCAAAGTCACCCGGACTATCTGAACCAATAACAGAAAATGCAATAGCAAGTTTACTATACTTATCGTGAGGCGACATTAGCCACCACCATTCCTCGCCTGTAGAACTACCCTTAACACTATTGTAATAATACCACGCAGTGGCAGTGTTTTGATATACTCCTCCTGCAAAAGCCACCTCGTCTGCTGTCATAAGTGCTATTGGATACGTTAGTTTCCCATTACCAGTTGTACTGCTAACAGTAAATTTATCCTCTGTTGCTGTACAGTCATATGTTGGTGTTTTATTTGATACTAATCTTGTATATGCTGCATATTTAAATGCAGAACTCGTACTATATGTTCCATCAATAACACTTCTATCATTACAATATATTGCTGTTGTACTTATATATTTTCCATATTTTGTGTTTAAATTATTTTTATACCATGTATCTATTACTCCTTTTATTGTACTATTATTTGTATTTGTTCTATTACTTTCTAATGAACCACTTGTTCCATACATATATCCCACATACATTGGATCAGTATGTGTTGAGTTGAACTTTGACGTGCCTATATATGTATCAGTTGCTGTTGTGCTTGCTCCGTGGTACAAGAGTCTTATACTTCCATCTGCATTCGTTCTTATTATTCTCCAGTAGTATTCACCAAAATTAACCCAGTTGTCAGTAGCGTTTCCAGCAAAATAATATATAGTTGTTCCATTTTCGGTCGCTGTATATAATGTTTTTGTATTATCAGCTGTATATACTGCGTTATATCCGGTACCTCTTGCGCTTGTTAATCTTGTTGTTTTATCTTTATATATCTGATAAGTTAATGTTCCACTCGTAAATGGGTTGTCAGATTTGAAAGTTATACTACAAGTTTTAGTGCTTGTTATATTATTTACTGTATAAGTATTACCACTTAATGCTCCACTACATGTATCTGTTTCAAGTTCTGCTTTATATCCACCATTTGGCGTTACTGTAAAACTTGCACTTCCATTATATCCAGTTGTTACTGTTGTTGGTGCTGATACTGTACCATTTGTTGCTGTTAAACTAACACTGTACCCATCTCCAAAATCTATTGTACAATAGTCAGGTGTATGTATATTAGTTAAAAACACACCATTTTTATCATAATTCCATTCTGCTGTTGTTCCATTTTTACAAGTTACGCTACTAACTGCATGAGTTTCTAACAACTCTGCATATGTTTTATCTGTTGCTTGTCCATTTAATGTATAAGAAACTAAGTTTATATCACTTGCTGGACTTATGATGTATGGGTCACTTGCTGTTCCACTTCCCGTTACTTGTACTCCAGTTTGTAAGTATATTGTTGGTTTTAAACCGCTTGTACTACTAGAATTTGTTATTCCACTTGATGTTACTTCTTTTATTCCTGTTGAACTATTTATATAATAATTTTCTGTGGTTGATAGGTATGAGTTTACTCCACCTATTTGGTTATATTCGTAGTCTGTTAAAAGTCCAATATTGTTGTAAGTGCTTTCTGCACAAGTACTAGTAAAACAATTAAACTTAT
>ERZ780157.384-NODE-384-length-60850-cov-33.293083_pt1 | contig 60850 bp, 67 predicted proteins | sample MGYA00511169_ERZ780157 | MGnify/ENA primary metagenome ERZ780157 (study PRJEB29588, sample SAMEA1965149) | human gut metagenome | biome: human gut; feature: human-associated habitat; material: faeces | place: Denmark | collected 2008/2010 ...
CTTGGGAAATATTCTTCATCGTATCCTCCACACTTGTCATCACAAGGATACTATAGCATAAAAATCCCCACTGTTCAATCATTATTTTCGATGTGAGGAGAGAAAAATGACAAACATCCAACCTACGGGTAAGATTAATTTTGAGACCAGAAAGAGCGGCTGAAAACGACCATAATTGTCAGGACTTCAAGACGCCCAAGCAACATGGCAAAAGACAAAACACATTTTGCAAAATCTGATAAAGAACTAAAATTCCCGGCCGGACCGACAACGCTTCCCAGCCCCGGCCCCGAATTGGTAATACAGGCAATAACCGAACTGAAAGCAATTTCAAAATTATAACCGGCAGCGGCCACCAGACAGGTCAAAAACGCAATACTGAGCATAAACACCGTAAAGAACAGAAAAACCGAAGAAACAATTCCATTGTCAACCGTCCCGCTTCCGACCTTAACCGGCATAACGCGGTTAGGCTCGGTTGCCACAACCAGAAAACGCCGAATATAAGCAAAAAGCACCTGCCAGCGAAAAATTTTGATAGAACCGGACGTCGAGCCGGTACAACCGCCGGTCAATGCAAAAATAACAAAGAAAGCTCCTATCCACGGCCCCCACAGCATATAATCAGTTGAAACAAATCCCGTTGTCGTCACAATGGAAACAATATTAAAACCGGAATAGCGAACCGCCTGCCAGAAATCATATTTTCCGATAAAAGTCAGGTAAACCGACGTAAACAGCGTATAGAACAAAAGGATTTTCAAAAACGCCGCAATCTGCGATGTCCCGAAAGAATTCCAGTCCCTGCCCTGCAGCACAATAACATAAAAAGTCATCGGCAAAGACCCGAGAATCATAAAAATAATAAGAACAGTTTCAATCCTGACACTGTCAAAAAAACCGACAGAAGCGTTTTTTGTTGACAAACCGCCGGTTGCCACAGCCGCCATAGAGTGATTGACAGCATCAAACCACCCCATCCCCGCTGCATAAAGACAAAAGACACACAACGCCGTCAAAAAAAGATAAACAATAAGAATACGTTTGGCAATATAACTGAACTTTGGCATGAACTTTTCATTCATGTCAGAATTTTCGCGCTGAAACATCTGCATGCCGCCGATACCGAGAAAAGGCAACATCGCCGCGGCAAAAATAACAATACCGATTCCCCCCATGCAATTCAGCATTGACCGCCACAACAATACCGATTTTGGCAGAGCTTCGACATCGGCAAAAACCGTCGCCCCGGTCGTACTCAAACCGGAAGTCGACTCAAACAGTGCATCACTGAAATTGCCGGTCACCCCGGAAACCAAAAACGGCACCGCTCCGAGAAGTATCAGCGAAATCCAGCTCATCGAAGTCAGCAGATAGCCCTGCTGCAATGTAATTTTATTGATCGTCGTCCGGTTGGCCAAAAACATCGCCATCCCCAGAAACAGCGTCCCCAAAGCCGAAGACAGAAAAGGCGACCATGGCATTTTTTCATAAAAGATATCCCATCCGGCGGGAACGAGCATTGCCAGTCCTAAAATACTGACCAAATAACCGTTTATCATAAGCACCGGCTGCCACATTTTTCACCGCCTTTTGAAATTAAACAAAATCACTTTACAAAGCCACGTTGGCCGAATATCCCTTGACAACCATCTGTTTGTTAAGATTAACGCCGTCCAGATAACAAATCGCCGTTGCCACCTTGTCAAGCGTATAGGCGACAATATGGCAGTCTGCCGTTTTACCGGACGTAACACGGCGCAGATATGCCTTTCCTTCCGCTCCTGTATCCGTCCGCGGGGAAACATAGATGCCGAATAAAATCATATAAGTGCCGTTAACATCAATCGTATTGGCGTCATAAACCGTAATTTCACCGCGCACATTTTGCGGATGGTCAAGATAAACCAAACCCTCAACATCCTTGCGATAAGCGCCGTCTGGACGGTTTTCCAGCTCGTGCTCCGACCCGGCAACGGACAACGCCGCGCCGGCCTTTTGCCCTTGAACCACGCTGACTGTTGCCGATGTTGTAATCTCATCACCTTTTTCATGAAAAACCGGAACAACAATATCGCCGCTTTCCGCCTGTTTCATCACATCAACGCCCTGCGGCACACCGGCAGCCTGCCCAAAAGCCTGACGCTTGCTGCTGCGCGGGCGGTTGTCCGAAGATTCTGCCAGCCGGTTCAACCCCCGAGTCTCAAACGGGCTCTTGATAAAGCTCATGTCAATCTCTGTCTTGCCCCACAGGCCTTTTAAGCCGTCAACAACAAACATGACGCCGGACTTGGCCTTGTTCCAATACCACAAATGAACCTCTGCCGGTTTCACACCGGCAAAAGTCGGCGCCAAAAACAGCAAAAGCAAAACCGGAAAGAAGACCAGCGGCCGGCGTATCGGATAACTCAGCCGCAACGCCCATTTATACGCAAAACTGGCAAATTTATTACGGTTGCGGAATAAATCGTCTCGTCTTCTTAATCTCATTTACTTTCCCTGGCTCCCGTATTTGGCTTTAAGTTCTTCCGTCCGCTCCGGCGTAATGCGTTCAAACAACGGCTCGCCGACTTCAAACTTATGCCCCGGCTGCAGCGCCTGCAACTCTTTCTTCACGTCAAAACCGTTCAACTTCGGCATATCGGCAGACGTTAAGCCCAGACGGGCCAGCATACTTTCAGAAACTTTCGGCATAACCGGCGCACTCAAAATTGCAAAAATGCGGATAAGATTGATGCAAACACGCAAAATCGCCGCCGCCCGCTCCGGATTTTCCTTAATCACCGTCCACGGCTCCGTCGTCGAAATATAGTTGTTTCCTTCCACCCAAATAGCGCGCAGTTCATTCATCGCCTTGCGGATTTCCATATTTTCCATATATTTCAGATAGTTATTGACTTTTTCCTGAATATTGGCAGCCAATTCGTCTTCAACCGCTGTCATTTCACCGCCGCCCGGAACTTCGCTGCCGATTTTGGAAGCAGTCATCTTCAGCACGCGGGAAACAAAATTACCCAGCACGCCGTTCAAATCCTTGTTGACCGTAGAGGTAAAAGCGTCAAAGGTAAAACTTGAATCCGAGGCCTCCGGCGCATTCGCCATCAGCCAGTAACGCCAGTAATCAGCCGGAAACTCTTCCACGGCCTTGTCGGCAAAAACGCCGCGCTTTTCGGATTTTGAAAATTTGCCGCCTTCAAAAGTCAGATAGCTCAGCCCTTTCAGGTAATCGACAAAAGTCCAGTTCTCCCCGGTACCAAGCAGCATCGCCGGGAAAAAGATGGAATGGAACGGCACATTGTCCTTGCCCATAAACTCAACATAACGAACATCTTTGGCATCCAGCCACCATTCTTTCCAGCTGCGCTCACCGGGCTTCTGGTCTGCCCACTGCTTGGTAATGCCGATATAGCCGATCGGCGCGTCAAACCAGACATAAAACACCTTATCCTCATAACCTGGCTTGTTGACCGGAAAACCCCATTTCAAATCACGGGTAATGCAGCGTTCCTGCAAACCTTCTTTCAACCATTTCTGAGCAATGGAATAAGCCACGTCCGGCCAGTACGGCTCTTTGGATGCCACCCACTCGGACAAACGCTTTTCAATCTTCGGCAGATTAAGGAACAGGTGCTTGGTTTCGCGCACCTCCAGATTAGTCGCGCCGGAAATCGTACTGCGCGGATTAATCAAATCCGTTGGTTCCAAAACCTTGGTGCAGTTTTCGCACTGGTCGCCGCGCGCCTTGTCATAGCCGCAGTACGGACAGGTTCCCGTAATATAACGGTCAGCCAGAAAACGCGCATCGTCAACCGAATAGACCTGCTTGATAGTACGTTCTTCAATAAAGCCGTTCTTGTCCAACATCTCAAAAATATGATAGGTAATTTCCTTGTTTTCATCGCTGGAAGTCCGGCCAAAACAGTCAAAAGACAGTTCAAAAGCATCATAGGCCTTTACATGCTGGGCATAATACTTGTCGCAATATTCTTCAACGGAAATCCCCTCATTCAGGGCACCGACCTCAGAAGTCGTACCATGCTCGTCCGTCCCGGCAATATACAAAACCTCATGTCCCATCATTCGCATAAACCGCGCATAAACATCGGACGGCAGCAAACAGCCGACCATGTGCCCCAAGTGCGGAACACCGTTGATATACGGCAAAGCGGATGTAATCAAAATCTTGGACATAAAGTTTTTCTCCTCATTAAAAACTGTTTTACAAACTTGCAAAAGCACGGTCAGTTTACAACTTTTTTCAAAATTCACAAGGAAAATTTCACCGCCGCCCGCTTCTGTCCCCAGTTTCTTGCACAACAAAAAAGCCCCGAACCCAGCCCGGAGCTTTTTTTGCTAAACAAGTCTTTTAATCATGCGAAACTGACGATGTCCCTGCGTGTCCTCTTCCTTAATTTTTCCTTCATGCAGATAAAAAACGTCAGCAACGTCACGTTTTTTCCGTGTAGAAGATGTCCACTGACCTTCAAAAGCATCAATCGGCGCACCGTTGATTTCAGTCAAAATCGCATTAACAATAACATAGATGCCGCTGTTAATAAATTCATCCCAAAATATACGGTTTCCCAACATGACGCCCTTCCGTTTACAAAACTTCAGCGCATTGTCTAACGTCATGCTTACCGGCGCAGCTTCTTTCAAAATGACATAGCCGCCGAAAACAACGCCGATTACTTGCCATTTTTTCAAGACTTCAATGGTTTTCAGCACGCCGTCCGGCGTTTGATACAAAACCTCCAGCTTATAATTTCCCGAAGAATCATACGCATCCGGCCTTTTGGGGTTAACGGCCAATTCGCCCTGACTGATGGCAATACCCATCTCTGCGGCCAATTCTTCCAGAGTGCAGCCGGAAGCCAGCAACACGGTTTTAATTCCTTGTAAAAACTCTTTTTTATTCATAATCATAAAGTTAAATAATATTTTATCAAACATTTTCACATAATAACGCCACCGGACGAACATACAAACTGCCGTTAACCCGGTAACGGTAAAAACACGACAAGTTCAAAATCCAAGCCCAGGCATAAAGTCTGTTGGCATCAATCGTCCAATACCACTCGTTGAGCTTAACCGCCTGCCCGCCCAAATGAATAATCAAAGCATTTAAAGCGGAAAAACGATTGCTCTTAAGCAGTTTTTTCCAAAAATCCTTAGTTCCGAGAGAGGTTTCCCGGCCACAAAGTTTCAGGTTCCGACAATACCACTGCGCTTCCCGCCAAGGCATCATCCTCGGCGCATCATAAAGGCTGATTAAATGACCGTCCCAGAGAACGCCGACGGCAGTCAGCTGCTCAAGAGGGATGCGTGAAACGACGCCGCCTTCATACATCACGTCAAAGCGAAAATTGCCTTCCCCGTCAAAAACCTTGGCATCTTTGGTTTTAACGTAAAAGCCGCCGGATTTTGACAATACTGTTTCTGTTAAACTATTCTGTCCCATAATTGTAAAATTTAATAATTGATAATTGTTGCCAGCATAGATCATTTTTAGACAAAAGTCAATAGTTCCTCAAACTGCTTGACAAAAAACTGCGACAGTCTATACTGACACAGAAAAATAATCATTATGTCAAACCCTTAACTCTTTAAATTATGGAATTTAAGTATTATGCCGCACTGAGCGAAAAAATCACCGCCCTGCAAAATCCCGCCCGTTTGCAACTGAACGAACTCCTGAACGAAATCACTGTTGAAGAAGACAACCTGGCTTGGGACGAAAGACTGATGCAGGGACTGGAAGAAGACGATGAAGCCGCCTTTGCCGAATGGGATACCCGGGATACGGAGCTGACAACCCTCAAAAATCAGATTAAGGAAAAACTCGGTCGCTTCTGACTTTAAAACAACAAAAAAAACGCCTCCGGAACAAAACCGAAGACGTTTTTTTGCTTTTCAACATCATCGTTTAATCATAAAAAATACTGATTTTCCCGGCGTTCTTTCAACTTTTCACTGAACATTTGCGCAAAAGTACGGTATTCTTCCGTATCCATATTTTTGGCATGAACCGGACAAATCCGGATACAACGAAAACAAGCCAGACACCGGTCGTCAATCGTTCGGCAGTCGGCGCCGACAGCCTGCACCGGACAAAATTTCACACACAAACCGCAGTCAATACAATTTTCCGCCGTCTTCGGACGAAACTTTCCGCCCAAGCCGCCAGACTTGTAGGGACGATTTCCCGGAATTGCCGTTTCAATTTCCGCCTGAGCCGCAGCCTTAAGCGCAAAATCCCTGTCGGCTGCCAAATCTGCAGCATCCGGGCGGTCAACCTGAATCGAACCATAAGTATGGCGTCCGACAACCGCAGCCCCGCCCGTCACAACAAACCCCTGCCCCTTGGACAAATCGGCAAGCTCCAGCAACGCATCATCAAAATCCCGGTTGCCGAAAGTCACTACGGTCAGACATCGCGTCCCTTCTCCTCTGAACTTTGTCAAACGCTCGCGGGCAACCGCAGGAATACGCCCGCCATAGACCGGCGCACCAAAGATAACGACATCATCCCGACCAAAGATTTTCTCTTCTGCCGGCGCGTTGAGCGTTACGTCATGCACCTCAAAATTTTCAGCCAAAGCCCCGGCCATAGCTTCAACGCTTTTACGCGTATTTCCCGTCGGCGAAAAGAAAACCGCATGAACCTGTTTAACCATATTTCCCCCATTTTTGCCAAACTAAACCTGCAAAATAAGATAACACACAAAACTTTCCGCTTCGTAAACAACAGAAGACCCCTGAGGCAAAGCTCAGGGGTTTTGTGATTTCGACAACAAATCAACGACATAGATTACCGGACGAACATAATACTTCAAACATTTCATATCACAATCGGAGTAAAAAAAAGACCAGGTTACAACAAGCTCATCTCTCCCGGTTACTGTCCAATACCAGCGGTCTTCCCTCAATGGATTACCGCCAAGCCGTTCAAGCAAATTGTTGATTGCACCCCGCTGTTCATCAGAACGAAAAGCATTCCCAAAAGGCCACTCTCCTGCTGTCGCGTTTCTCTCCAATAGCTGAATATTTTCACAATATGTCATTGCCCTGCCCCATGTCATTTTTTGGGGAGAATCATACAGGGTTATCAGCATTTTGCCGTAAAGAACACCTAACGGCTTACGTCCCACACCGTCGCATCGGAAACGACTAACGGTCTTATCCTCATAAACCACAGGAAAAGCATATTCAGCCTTTTTCCGCCGCAGCCAATAATAATGTAGTTTTTGAAAAAAATTCCTCTGTATCAGAACATCTGCCATGTTTTCATCTTTGCATAAACACGGCGCATCTTTTACAAACTTGTCCATAATAGTATTGTTTTAAATTAATAATATTCTTTAGTTATCATTTCTATACTATTTTAGACAAAAGTCAATTTTTTTATACGCATCCCCAGTTATATATGAGGTTAGTTCAGAACATAACTCATTCATAACACTGTAAAAATTCGGAGTTTGAGGTTAATAATTGCTAAGTAAAAATACCTTTAATATGGTGTTTTTATCTGTAAAATCTTACTCTTCAAAACAAACCCCGCTCATGCACGGTAAAATCCCGATATATGAGGTTAGTAACAAGAAAAAAAATCTTTTAGCAACAGGAATGCACACAATAGTACATGGAGTCGATAGTTGACGACTGGCAAGCACTTGTGTGCAGACAAAGTCCTACGTGACGAACGAGCTTGTCGAGGACACTTAGCTAAAAGATTTTTCTTCTGTATTAATACCCCATAGAGCGCGCTTTTACTAGTTGTCGAGGAAAGAACGTAACTTCTTCGACCTGCTCGGATGCTTCAACTTGCGTAAAGCCTTGGCTTCTATCTGACGAATGCGCTCGCGGGTGACGTTAAACTGCTGACCGACTTCTTCCAGAGTGTGATCCGTATTCATGCCGATACCAAAACGCATACGGAGAACACGCTCTTCACGCGGCGTCAGAGAGGAAAGAATACGGGTGCAGGTTTCCTTAAGGTTGGAATGGATTGCGGAATCTAACGGCTGCAAAGCGCTGTCATCAGCAATAAAATCACCAAGAGAGGAATCTTCCTCGTCACCGACCGGCGCTTCCAGAGAAACCGGTTCCTTGGCGATTTTCATAACCTTGCGAACCTTGTCCAGCGGCATCGACAAACGCTTGGCCACTTCTTCCGGCGTCGGCTCGCGTCCCATTTCCGACAACATCTGTCGGGAAGTGCGAACCAGCTTGTTGATTGTTTCAATCATATGAACAGGAATGCGGATAGTGCGTGCCTGGTCGGCAATAGAACGGGTAATCGCCTGACGTATCCACCAGGTGGCATAAGTCGAAAATTTGTAACCGCGGCGATATTCAAACTTGTCAACCGCTTTCATCAGGCCGATATTTCCTTCCTGAATCAGGTCCAGAAACTGCAAACCGCGATTGGTGTATTTTTTGGCAATGGAAATAACAAGACGCAGATTTGCCTCAATCATTTCCTTCTTGGCGCGGTCGGCCTCGCGTTCACCTTTTTTAATTGTATCGACCATACGGCGGTATTCATTAATCGGCAAACCGCATTCCGTTGCCATATGCGCCACGGAATCCCGCAGCTCGACAATTTCCTTACCGTATTTTTCAACAAACATTTTCCAGTGTTTGTCAGTTTTTTTAGAGATTTTTTCCAGCCATTTCGGATCCATTTCCGACAACTGATAAGCCTCAAGAAAATCCTCGCGCTTGATTTTACAGGACAAAGCATAACGCAGCAGCTTGCCTTCCAGCCCCATCAGGCGTTTATTCAACTCGTTCAGCTGTTCAACCAGCTGCTCAATGCGGCTCGCATTAAGATGAATGGAGCTCATCAGTTCGACCAGGTCTTTTTTTACGCAGAGATAATTTTTTTCGACCGCAGCGGAAACCTTTTTGCCGGAAATCATCGCATCAATGCGCTGGCACTGAATTTTTTTCAAATCATCATAATAGCTGGAGATTTTGGTCAGAATTTCCAAAACCGGCTGCATCAAAGCTTCTTCCATTGCCGAAACCGAGGCGGAAACACGTCCTGCGCCGCCTTCGTCGTCATCTTCGGCGTCAACGTCCTCAGCACTGGCTTCCATATCGGCGCCGGCATCGTCTTCCTCATCCTCATCGTCAACGGCATCTTCCAGCTCAATGTCATCGTCAATATCGTCATCAATATCGTCAAGATTATCTTTGTCTTCAAGCTCTTTGGCGACGGTGTCCAAATCGTCGACCTGAGCGTCAAATTCATCATAGACCATCGCTTCAGCATCATCGCCGTACATCATTTCCAAATCGACAATATCGCGCAGCTGCATCCGCCCTTCAAGCAGATCGTCACGCCAACCGGCAATAGCTTTCAGAGTCATCGGGCTTTCGCACAAACCGTCAATCATAACGGTTTTTCCGGCCTCGATACGCTTGGCAATAGCAATTTCGCCCTCGCGGGACAACAGTTCAACGCTGCCCATTTCCTTAAGGTACATACGCACGGGGTCATCGGAACGACCGAGTTCTTTTTCGTCAAAATTGCCGCTTTCATCATATTCTTCAACTTCGACATCCTCGTCGGTTTCGCTGCTGTCAGCGTCACTCTCGGACAGAATGCTGATCCCCAAATCGGAGATTTCGGTCATAATATCTTCAATCTGTTCGGAAGATTCGCGTTCAGAAGGAATGGCCTTGTTAAGCTCCTCAACCGTAATATAGCCGCGGACTTTACCCTTGTCGATAAGGCGCTTGACCGCACTGCCCAAAGTATCGATTAACGGCGCATCTGCCCCGTTTCCTTCATAAAAGTCTTGATTATCAATATCTGACATGTCGTTCCTTAAAAATCGATTTTTTAAAACACGAAAGCGGAGCTCAGAAGACTCCATAAATTGCTAGCTGGTAACATTTAATAATTTTTAGACGGTTTGTCAACACATGCTTTCACAAAAGCCGCATTATTTTCCCTAAAACCGCATAATTTCACAATTTCAAAGGCTAATCAGCCGGAACATAGCTATCTAAAAGTGCCTGTTTTTCTTTTTTCAGGGCCTGGTAGCGTTCATAAACGTCATCAGGAAACGACTCGGAAGTTTCAATCGTGTTCAGACACTCCTTGATTTCGTCTTCCAGCACCCGCACCTGCACTTCCAGCATTTTGGTGTCAATATCGCGACGCACAGCATTAATCAACGGCTTCTGCATGCAAAACATTCTGAGCTCCCACAAGCCGGAAACCGCTTTGCCGAAACCGCGTTTTTCCAGCTCTTCCAATAGCTTTTCGCGACTAAACTCTTCTTCGCCCTCATGGTCGGCAAAAGCGTCGGCCATGGCATCCCACAGATTTTGCAAATCAGCATTCGGCATGGAAAACATCGCGATTTTTTCTTCATATTCGGCAATCAGCTCGGGATAAAAAATCATTGACGCCAGAATAAATTTCAACACCAGCTCGTTCAGGCTGGTTTTGGGACGAACCATTTCGACCCGCGGCTGTCCGGCCGGCCTGTAATTGTCACGTCCCGCTCCGCCGTAGCGCCTGCTGCCGTCAGAGCCGTTATAAGCGCCGCGCCGCGCATAAGACTGCTTCCATGAGCCGCGTCCCAGCTCGTTATAAACCCGTTGCCGCATTTCATTGTTATAATAACCGCGCACCTGCTCGTCACCGATTTTGGCGACTTCTTCCATAATATTTTTCTCAATCAGTGCTTTTTGCTCCGGCGTCGACATCGGTACATTTTCGGTATTTTTCTTCCACAGCAAATCAACCAGCGGCGTCGTTTCCTGCAAATATGCCTCAAAAGCGTCATGCCCCTTGTCTTTCAGAAACTCATCTGGGTCCTGTTTGTCCGGCAGAAAAACATATTGCAGGGAATAACCGGCTTTCAAAATCGGCAACGCACGGTCAACCGAACGAATGGCCGCCTTGATACCCGCGCCGTCACCGTCAAAACACAATGTCGGCACCGGACAGATTTTCCAGGCTTCGGCAATCTGGTCTTCGGTCAGCGCCGTTCCCAAAGGCGCCACCGCATATTCAAAACCGTATTTGCTGAGGGCAATCACGTCCATATATCCCTCACAGACAATAATTTTGCGGGCTTCATAAGCCTTGTCACGGGCATTGTTGAGATTGTACAGCACATGGCGTTTGTTAAAAATCGGCGTTTCCGGCGAGTTGAGATATTTCGGCTGACTGCCGTCCATCACCCTGCCCCCGAAAGCTATTGGGCGGTTGGCCTTGTCAAAAATCGGAATAATCACCCGGTCGCGGAAAAAATCAAACACCCGGCCGTTGCTTTTCTCCGAAAGCGAAGCCAGACCGAGTTCTATCATATCATGTTCGCTGACGCCTTTCCCGGACAGCCAGGCTTTCAAACCATTGTTGTTCGGCGCATAGCCAAGACGGAATTTGGTAATAATGTCGTCGTTAAAACCGCGGTTGTAAAGATAATCCAAAGCCGCGCGCCCGCCGGTCAGACGCAGATTCTTTTCAAAAAACTTGACCGCCATCTCCATGATTTCATATTGGCTTTTGCGTTCTTCCGCCTTTTCACGGTTCTCATGCGACAATTGCGGCATCGGAATACCGGCGCGGTCCGCCAGTTTTTTCAGTGCCTCGAGAAACGGCAGCCCGTTGGCTTCCATTTCAAACTTGACAATATCGCCATGCGCGCCGCAGCCGAAACAGTGATAAAAGCCTTTGGCCTCATTAACCGTAAATGACGGCGTTTTTTCATTATGAAACGGACAGCAGGCTTGATATTCCCGCCCTTTACGCACAAGCTTGACCTTAGCTCCGACCACATCGACAATCGAAACTTTCGCCCGCAATTCCTCTATGAATTTCTGTAAATCCGCCATTTAAAAACAAACCATCCGCGAGCTTGATTTTTAACTAACCATCCATGGGTGGGATAAAGAGCTGTGCTGCGCCGTTGTTTTTCGCCGACATGTACAAATAGCTACACGAGAAGAAAAACAACAAGCATGACAGCTCTTTAGCACGTCCCTACTTAGAGGTTAAACTAGTCTTCACAATACCGTTGACCTTTCCGAAATCCATCTGCCCGACATACTTCGCCTTCAGTTCGCCCATAACCTTTCCCATATCCTTCATGGAAGTTGCGCCGGTCGATGAAATAGCAGCGGCAACGGCAGCCTGAATTTCTTCATCGTTCATCTGCTTGGGCATAAAGGTTTCAATAACACTGATTTCTGCCTGTTCTTTGTCCGCCAAATCCTGACGGTTGCCTTTAATATACATGTCAATTGAATCACGACGCTGTTTAACCATATTCTGCAGCATAGCCAGCAAGTCAGCCTCGGAAGCTTCCGTCAAGCCTTTGCCGCGGGCATCAACGTCCTTTTCCTTCATTCCCGCAATCATCAGTCGGATAGCGCCCACACGCTGTGTATCTTTGGCCAGCATGGATTCTTTCAAAGCCTTTTGCAAATTTTCTCTCAACATATTCTTTCTCCTGTTAATAAACTCAATTGCCCAAAAGGATAAACGCATCATCGCAAAAATGCAATAACAAAACGTTATTGTCAATTTTTTTCACCTCACACATAAAACATTATTGAACCAATGAGAAAAATATGATAAATTGTATAAAAAAGCGGAGAAATATAATGAGCAACCTTTTTGACAATCTTTCACCGGAAGAGCAAAAGCTCTTTGAAGCTTACGATAACACCATCGCTTCGGGAGAAATGTATCGGACAGACGATGAAAAAATTTTCGACAAACTACACCTGCTGGGACAAGCACGCTTAAGAATCAATACATCTCGAACAGGCAAAAAAATAGATAAAGAATTCATCGAAAAACAACTCAGAGATTTGAAAAAAGCTCCGCCGAATTACAACAAAACCGGAGAATGGACACCGCTTAACACCCTCATTTCAAAACTTTATGACACAAAGAAATTTGCCAATTATGACCGCTCGGCCTACGGCATGTACACGTCAAACGACAGAACCGGCTGTCAGACGGCCAAAGGACGTGAATTTACAGATTATCTGACTTTAAACGATTTTCAGGGACAAATGAACATCATAGACAAAGAGAACAGCGGCTGGATATTCCGCACACCAAAAAATTTCATCAAAGGCAAAATAGACCATCGTTATGCCCTCAATGCCATCCCAGACAAAGAACTTATTCGCAAACTGGATGAATTTACTGCCAAACACAAAATGCACTATAAAACCTGCCGCCCGCGAAATTGGTATGACCGCAACGATTCCGTCGTTATCTACTGTTCAAATCCCCAAACCGCTGAAGAAATCGCCGAATTAAAGAAAATAGCCGCCCCATACATCCGCCGCGACAAGCCGTCCCGCACTAACGATTTGGACGGTGAACTGATTGCCGACGGCATTGTCACCGCAAAAGAAGTAGACAGGCAGCAATGTGCAGAATTATACCACAAAATCAACAAAATAAATCCATTTCTTGCTCAGGAATTTAAAGAAACCGTCGATAAGAACATCTTTGCCAATCCCAATAATCCGCTGAGCCTCGGACAATTCCAAAACTACACCAATTTGCTCGATACGTTTATTGCCGAAAGCAACAAAGCGCAGCAACGTACAGCCCGCACATCCATCCGCGACACACACTCTCTCGACCAACATAAAACATCGCAGCAATCACACAAAGACATGGCGCAGTTCATTAAAGATATGCGAAACGGCAATAATGCCGCTTTGCAGCAGATGCCTCCCGCTGCTTCCGCCCAAACAAACGAAAATCAGCCTTCTTTGTCAGAATTGATAGAAAAAGGCATAGATGCCAACCTGTCGGAAAAATCGCGTTTATCGTTTGCGCCGGATATTGAAAACTTGCGGGTGTCCAAAGACAAATACGGCGTACTTCACATGCAAGGCATCAGCAAGGACGGCAAACAGAGTATTGATTTCTCAGTCAAAGACGGGAATATCCAGTTTGAAATGAAAAACGGAGAAGTTGCCCGTTCATATAACAACAAACTTACCGGAAAATGGACCTGGCGGAATTTAAAATCACCATCAGGAACACGGCATTTTGACCAAAACGGCGAGGAATATGCCAAGGAAATGGCTGCGGTTATGGACAAGATTAAGCGTCAATACCAAACCAGAGCTCAACAAAACGCTCATGTTTCCGATATGGAAATTGCCAAAGACGGCGGCCGCTAGACGGCAATATCATCGACAGAAATAAAAAAACTACCGTTCCCATTCTTTTTCCGCCCGAACTGCCGGCGGCTTCACAATAGTGCGAACAGCGGACTGAACCGTCTGCGGCTTAAAAGTAACCGCCCGGATTCCCAATTCAGCCGCCGCTTTTGTATTCCGTGGTTTGTCATCTACAAAAATCAACTCCTCAAACGCGCAGCCCAATTGATTGCGAACCGCGGCATAAATCGCCGGATCCGGCTTCAACAATCCCAAATCATAAGAAGTAAACTGCCGCTCTTGCGGTATCAAATCATCAACCCGGGCAGTATTTTTCAAAATCGGCAAAGCATTGGACAACACACAGTTTTTGATACCCTGCCCGTCAAGCTCCGTCATCATCTGCCGCGTTTCGAGATAAAAATGCCCCACTCCCTGATGAAAAGCCCTGTTCAGCGCAATACTGTATTCCGGCTGGTAGGACACGGCATAAAAATCGCATAAATCCCGGCATAACGCGTCATAAGGCACCAGCCCTTTCATATAGTCGTTATAACTGTAACGCCCTTTGCGCTCTTCAAACAAAGCCTTGTCCGCCGTATTCTCTGCCATCCAGCGGTGAAGCGGTTCCAGACTGTAATCATAAATGACATTGCCGACATCCCAGATACAGTATTTTATTTTTATCATGGCTTTTCCTCCGTCATCGACAGCTTACACGAATTTTCTCAGAAATACAAGCGCAAAGCAGCCATAGTTTCATCCACATCATAGCGTCCGCGATTTTGCTCATATTTATACTGCACAGACAAAGCGGTATTAGTCGACATTGCATACGCCGCTTCAAGATTATATTTTATTTTTGAACCATAATTGGTCGTTGCCCAAACCTGCTCCGCCTCAGCCAAAAACCGAAAATCACCGCGAGTAATATAAACGCCGCCGGCAGCCCCCAGCCCCAAATACTGATTATGCGGCAAAAAACCGCCGTAAGCGGCATGATTGTTCAGCATGGCATAAACCGACACACCCTCCGCCATTTCATAAGAAAAACCGGCGCCGACCGTCAGATTGGCGACATAACCTTCATCTCCGGTCTGCGGATTGAGCTCCCGGTTTATACCGAAAGCAATATTGTAAGAATATGGCATAAACATAACATTGACCGGCGACAGCGACTTAATGCTTAAAATGTCAAAATCCTGCAAAACATAAGTCTTGTCACGGTCATAATGGCGGGCTTTCACATTCAGAAAATTGATTTCGGCACCGGGCAGCAGACCATAAGCATTATCTGTCAGAGAATGATAAGCTGGCCGCAGCTGAATTTCCTGAAACCCCTGACCGTTGCGCACACCGGCGCCAAACAAAGCCCGTTTGGAAGAATGTGATTTCAGCGGGGATTTTCCGTCGGTTAGCGGTTCAAAATTATCTTGTGCTTTAATATTGCTGCGCGCCTGCAAAAGTTTGAAACTGCCGGAACGATAATCCTCCCGCGAAATATCTCCTGCCACATTCTGATATTGAAGATAACGATAAGCCGCCTCGGCCACACCGGCCTTTTCGCTTTCATCCAACCCGGGCATGACAAAATCATGTTCTTTGATTGCCTGGCGAAACGCCTGCCGTTGTGGCGCGTTCATCTGCCGGTATTGGTGAATCAGTTTATTCTGCCGCGACGGACGATAATTGACAGACACAACCAACCCGGAGCGCTCCGCTGCCTGTTTGACCGTGTCCAGCGGAATAGCCTGCGCCGGGAAATCATCGGCCAATTTCAGGCTCGGACGGACAGCATCCAGCATTTCCATAAGCATATAAGAGCAATTCTGCGAAAAGAAATAATAACGGGTCTGCGTATGCCCGACTTCCCAGAGATGCGCCACGAACATCCCCCGCTCCTCTGCGGAAAAATCAAGATTAAGCTCCCAGATATCACGGTTTTCAATATTGTTGTAGGTATTAATAATATCATAATAGGGTTTAACCGTAAATCCGCCGTAATACCCGCCGGTCAAGCCCAGAAGCGCATACAGCGGTCCGGGATTCTCCCCGGTAAACGCGCCGTAATTCATCCCATGCGCCAAAAGCTGCGTCCCTTTACGCGCCGTGTCAACACGAATAAGCGTGTGTCCGAACAAAGACGAGGGATTGTTCATATAAGCGTCGGTAAACAACAAAGTGACGCCCGCCGGCTGCAAATCCGCCACAAACTGTTCGTATTCGGGACAATGCGGAAAAGCGGCCTTAACCAGCCCCTGCTGCTTCAATAAACGGTAACGCGCCGGAAAAAGACAGATTTTACCAATATCCTGCCCCTGCTCAAATAAAGCAACTGTCGCTTCAAGCTCAGCCTGCGGCGAGATGCGCCCCTCCGGCGCCAGATAAAAAGTTTCACTGTCAATCGTCCCTTCATACCCGCCGAAAAGCTGCGGCCGATAATGTACCATGGCCAGCCATGCCGGAGAAAAGGCAAAGCCGGAATTTTTAGCCGCCTCTCCCGCCTGCACGGAAAATGAAAAGAAAATCACCCAAAGAAAGAAAATTTTTTTCATAAATTTATAATACCGAACAAAACATATTGTGCTTTTTTTACTTTCATACCCTCCTTGCTTAGGGAGGGTTTGAAAATCAGAGAACAATCTCTGCTCTTAGCCGCTGTAAAAGTTCGGAGAGTGCGTTAGATAGAGTGATTTTAACGGCGAGAAAAATTTTAGTGTACAAAATAGTACATGAATTTTTCAAGACCGGAAAAAATCACTCTAGATGACGTGCTATACGAACTTTTACCCCACTAAGGTGAACAGATTCAGTGTCACATCCACCGCCTGCACATCCTGATCAGGGAATAAAAAGGCAAAATTCTGCTTGGAAACTTCGCCCAGTTTTTCGCTGTCAACATTCATGATACCAGCCAGCGTATCAATGGTTTCGCCCTGTCCGCGCGCAGCATCCATAGCGTATTGTTCCATATTGTTTTCAAGAAAAGCCAAAACCATTTTCTGAGTACCGCCGGTGATTCTGCCGTTAGGATCGCAGCCGGATGTGCCAAAGGTAATACCGAAAGTTTGCGTTCCGAAAAGGCCGTTCGTCGTTGCTGCCAAAATCTGCGGCACGCGGCCGGACTGCCCGCGCCATGCCATTGAGCCGAGTCCGCAGCCCGTACTGTCAACGGCGTTTGCGCCTGCGGAAAACATCATCATACCGCCGAAAACAGAAGCCAAAAGTATCTTTTTCATGAAACGATTCTCCTTATATTAACAAATTTGAATACCGCAATGAGTGTAACAAACCACCCTGTGGTGTATAGGAAAATAATGCTTATACACAGATTTTTCACCCTGTCGTCTGCGAAAAAAGAAGAAAAGGCTTGCATAAGTTTTTTTAGGTGTTATATTAAGGGCAACATTCAAAAAACAGGGCTGTGAGCGGTTAATTCCCCTCGCAGTCAAATTTTTCTGACATTTTTTTAACGAACCGGCCTGAAATTCCGCGGGAATTTGGGCTGTAATTTTTGAGGTGAAAACATGGATAAGTTTCCGTTAACCAAAAGAGGCTACATTGATCTTGAAGCCGAATTGAAAAGATTAAAAGCAGAAGACCGCCCGAACATCATCGCGGCTATTGCCGAAGCACGCTCCCACGGTGACCTGTCTGAAAATGCGGAATATTCCGCCGCCAAGGAAAAGCAAAGCTTCATTGAAGGGCGTATTCAGGAACTGGAAAGCGTTATCAGCCGCGCCCAGGTCATTGACCCGTCCCTAACCAAAGGCGGCATCATCCGCTTTGGCGCCACGGTTGTCGTCGTTGATGAAGACACGGATGAGGAAAAAGAATACCAGATTGTCGGCGATTATGAAGCTGATATCGAAAAAAACCGCATTTCTCTGTCCTCGCCGCTGGCTAAAGCGCTGATTGGCAAGGAAGCCGGAGACATCGCCGAATACACGGCGCCCGGCGGCAAAAAATCTTTTGAAGTGCTGGAAGTAATTTACCAGTAAAATCTTTAAATTCAAAATTCTGTGTATATATTTAAAGTCAGTATCAAAAATACTGGCTTTAAATTATAAGGAGAAATAAAATGACAAAGAATTTTGACGCTGACAAAAACTATGAACTGAAATGTGATTGCAGCGAAGATGACAGATGCGGCTGCACCTTCCCCAACAACATGAAGGTTGAAGGCGTAGACATGAAGCTGCCGGAACACGCTCCGGGATGCACCTGCACCAAAGAGCACAACTGCGGCTGTTTTGAAGGCAAGCCCTGCGTCTGTCAGAAAAAGGACAAATAATTTTTTGAAAGACTTGAACTATGGCTGAATATACAACCAGACTTTTGATTATCGGCTCCGGCCCTGCCGGATACACGGCGGGAATTTATGCTGCACGCAGCGGTTTAAAACCCATTTTAGTCGCTGGCCCGCAAATCGGCGGACAGTTGACCATTACCACTGAAGTTGAAAACTTCCCGGGATTCCCGACCCCTGTTTACGGCAGCGAACTGATGAGCAATATGCGCCAACAGGCTGAAAATATCGGTGTAGAAATGCACGAAGACATTATCACTGAAATTGACGTCAGTAAAAGGCCTTTCACGCTTTGCAGCGAAAACGGCAACTGCTACGTCGCCGACAGCGTTATTATTGCGACCGGAGCGTCAGCCCGCTGGCTGGGTCTGGAAAGCGAAGCCAAGTTCCGTGGTTTCGGCGTTTCCGGCTGCGCAACCTGCGACGGTTTCTTTTACCGCGGTAAGGAAGTCGCCGTCATCGGCGGCGGCAACACTGCTGTAGACGAGGCCGTTTACCTGACTAATTTTGCAGCCAAAGTTACGCTGATTCACCGTCGTGACAGCCTCCGTGCCGACCAGGCTCTGCAAGACCGCCTGTTTGCCAATCCCAAAATCGAAGTCATCTGGGATTCAGTCGTTACCGAATTTGTCGGCAGCAACGAACCTCTCGGCTTGACAGCGCTTAAACTCAAGAACATCAAGACTGACGCCGTTTCGGAATTGCCGGTTTCCGGCGCTTTTATCGCCATAGGGCACCACCCGAACACCGATTTGTTCAAGGGCATTCTTGAGTTGGACAACGAAGGATACATCATCACCAAACCAAACAGCTGCGCAACCAGCGTTCCCGGCCTTTTTGCCGCCGGCGATGTTAAAGATCCGCAGTTCCGTCAGGCCGTCATTGCCGCCGGTTCCGGCTGTATTGCCTGTCTGGAAGCGGAAAAATACCTTGCCGCGCTGAAAAAATAAAACACTCATCCTTTCCCCGGCGATATATCCACCGCCGGGGATTTTTTATTGCCAGACAACAACATATCTCTTATGATTAAAATTATTCCTTAACTTTTTCTGCGGGGAAAACATGAATATAAAAGCAAAACTGACAGCCTGGGAAAACGCCGCTCTCATCACGTCCGGCCAGAAAGAACAAATCCTGTCTTTTGAAAATGCGCGGAAACGCCCTTTTCTCTATTACACTTTTCTCTTCATCAGCTGTATGTGCATCGGTACGGGTATCATCTCCGTCATAGCCTACAACTGGGAAAACATCTCCGACTTCACCAAACTGTTTTGTTATTTTATTCTGCTTGCCGCCACCGGAACCGTTGTCTATCAAAGCCGCATTAAAGAAAAAACGCTGGCTTTTGAAAGCCTGTCCCTGCTCTTTGCCGCCATGGTTATGGCTGGCATAGGCCTGATTGCGCAGGTTTATGACCTTCGTGCCGAAAACCTGCGCGCCGTCCTGCTGTGGTCAGTTATCACTCTGCCGCTGATGCTGCTTTGCCGCCGGCCTTTCCTTGCCGGACTGTGGCTTTTCGGCTTTTCCGCAGCGTTTTATGCCGAACTGATAAATATTGAAGCTATACAGGAATTTATGGAAAAAGCCTTGCGAAATGCGCCTTTCTGGCTTTTCTGGGCCGATTTGCTCATCAAGCTGGCCATACTGCGCATTTTATACGCTTTCAAGCTGACGGAACAACTTGCCAAAGCAGGACGCTTCTGGTTCTGCGTCTGCTTTGCCTTTTACATCCTGAACATGGAATTATCAGGCCTGTTTTTCGGCAGCGCTTATCCCTACATCACCACCCTGCCCGCCCCCGTATCGCCATGGTTGTACTGGCTGCCTGGTTTGGCCGCTTTCGGTGTTCTCTGGTGGTTCTGCCGCCGCGATGAAAAATACGGTCTGTTTTTAACCGTCATGCTGGCCGCCGCCGTTTACGGCATCATCCGCACATACGCTTCCGGCGAAACTATTGCCGAAATTCTGAGCGCCGCCCTGACGATTTTTGTCCTGTTGGCCTGCCAGATTTACGCCTATCGCGGCGGATGGATAAAAACGATGAATCTCTGCGCCGCTTTGGTTGCCCTGCGCTTTTTCATCATTTATCTGCAAATATTCGGTTCCATGCTTGATACGGGTATCGGCTTAATCATCTCCGGTCTGGTCTTTCTGACAATAGCCCTCAGCCTGCACAAAGTCAGCTCGTTTCTCACCAGCAATCTTAAGAAGGAGGCTTAAAACATGAAAAAGAAACTGATTACCGCCCTAGCGCTCATTTTCCCCGCCGCTGTCTTGCTTCTCTGGACCGGCAGTCTGCAATACCGCCTTCTGACCGCCCCCGGCATGCGCCTCATCGTTGAAGGATATGACCCGCGCGACATCTTTTCCGGACATTATATCCGCCTGACACCCCGTTTTGACCAAAGCGGCTGCGGAGCAAGCGTTGAATGGAACACCTGCCGCGGTCACCGTTTCAAAAGCAGCTACAATTATTATATCGAAGAAGACATTGCCCCGCAGCTGGAACGGCTGATATGGAGCCGCTCGCCGCGTATGGAGCTTGAATTTGCCGTTGCTGAAGGCCAAGCTCCGCTGATAAAAGGATTTTATATTGAGGGAATTGATTGGCACGACTGGTATAATCGGCAAACCGCGGCCGAAAAGCCCCAACAATCCACAGAAGAAAATTAAAAATTGCTTTTTTTCGCCACTTAACGTAAAAAGAAATCGTGTGTGGTGTCAGTTATGAAGGAAAGTAAAATGTCAGCAATGCCATTGGTTACGGTCATCGTTCCGGTATACAATGTTGAAAAATATCTGGCAGAATGCCTGGACAGCATCTGCGCCCAAACTCTGAAAAATATTGAAATCATCTGCATGAACGACGGTTCAACAGACTTAAGCGGCGATATTCTGGCCCAGTATGCCGCCAGAGATTCCCGTATTTTTGTCCTGAATCAGGAAAATCAGGGACAGTCCGCCGCACGCAACAATGCGCTCGACCTGGCGCGGGGAAAATATATATCCTTTGTCGACTCTGATGACGTCATCGCCCCGGAAATGCTTGAAGAACTGTATAACCGGGCTGAAATGCTGAACACCGACATCGCCTTTTGCAACCGCGTTATTTACTATCAGGACGAAAACAAAAAAGACATTATTCCTTTCTGGCGCAAACTCAAGGCCGATAACACGGTTGAGGAAGACGACAATCTTCCGGAAACTTTTAAAGCCGAAAGAATTTATGACTATATGCTGATAACCCCCTGTTATCCGTGGGGCAAACTCATTCGCCGCGAATTTTTGACAAACCATAATATCAAATTCGTCAAAGGGCTGATTTATGAGGACATCATTTACTTTATTGACCTCATGATGTCCAAGCCGGTAATGACCTATCTCAACAAGCCCTTCTACACTTACCGCGTGCTGAGCACCAGTACCTGCCGCAAAGTCAGCGCCAAACAATTTGATATTTTCAAAGTCATCAAGCATATTGCCGCGACAATCAAAGCCAATGCGTTGGAGCAGCGTCTGAACCGCAATCTTTACTACCTCACCAATTATGACCTGACTCATAACTATCATGTCATTCCCGAAGACCGCCGTGCCGAATACTGCAAGCGCGTTGAAAAATATCTGACCAGAGAAGACTACAACCGTTTTCTCAGCCGGACACAGAACGTTAAAGTCATTGACCTCGGCTTTTGCCGTATCAAACTGCCGAAAAAGAAAAAATAATCTCCGTCTTAAACAAATTTCAGCATCGCCGCGATTTTTTATAAAACCGGCGATTTTTTTTATTAATGTACACAATTAAATGTTATTAACTTTCAAATATTGCTTGTAAAATACAATATTATAAATTAAGAAAGGAGTATAATTAAAAAAGACACAATTTACAGAATATAAAATGAAAAACACGCCGCTTATATCGGTTATTGTCCCGGTCTATAAAGTCGAAAAATACCTGGCCGAATGTCTGGATAGTATCTGTCGCCAGACTTATAAAAATATTGAAGTCATTTGTGTTAATGACGGCTCGCCTGACAACTGTGCCGAAATTCTGCAAAATTATGCCGCCTGTGACTCGCGTATTACTGTCATCACCCAGCAAAACCAAGGGCTGTCAGCCGCCAGGAATGCTGGTTTTGCAGCTGCCACAGGAGAATACATCACTTTTGTTGATTCTGATGACTTTATTTCGTTGATAATGATTGAAGAATTATATAAAAAAGCAAAACAAACCAATGCTGATATTGTTGTCGGAGATTTGGAAAAATTTTATCAAAAAGGCGGAAAGCCTGAACATATAAATTACTGGCGTCGTCTTGATAATGACGGCGTGGTACGGGAGGAAAAACAAATACCCCGTGTCTTTAGAGCTGCCGACATATATAATTATACATTCACCAGCCCTTGTTACGCCTGTTGTAAACTTTACCTCCGTTCTTTTCTGCAAGAACACAACATCAGCTTTGTAACGGGGATTATTTATGAAGACATCATCTATTTTCTGGATATCATTGCCGCCAATCCGTTAATGTCTTTCATCGACAAACCGTTTTACAAATACCGCGTTCAGCCGGAAAGCACCTGCAACAAAATAAGCCCCAAACAACTGGATATCTTGCGTGTTTATGAAATTCTGCGCCACAAAATAAAACAATACCACTTGGAAAAACAATTAGGGCAAAACCTTTATCACATGATGAAATACAATCTCGTCTGGAGTTATTTCGTCATTCCCGACGATTGCAAAAAACAATATGTCAAAAGAGTCAAAAAATTTCTTAATCGTAAAGACTACAACCATTTTCTGAGCCGTACACAAAACGTCAAGATTATAGACTGCCGTCTTTTCCGCATCAAATTACCGAAAAAGAAAAAATAACATTTAAAATTCATCCGGCCTTTACCCCCAAACGGTAATTTTTTTCATAAAAAAATACAATTAAATGTGATTATATATCAAATATTATTTGCATAATATTATAATTTAAATTAATAAAGGAGAAGCAAAAGAAAAAAGACAATCTATGGAAGTTTTTAATGAAAAACACGCCGCTTATATCGGTTATTGTCCCGGTCTATAAAGTCGAAAAATACCTGGCCGAATGTCTGGATAGTATCTGTCGCCAGACTTATAAAAATATTGAAGTCATTTGTGTTAATGACGGCTCGCCTGACAACTGTGCCGAAATTCTGCAAAATTATGCCGCCTGTGACTCGCGTATTACTGTCATTACCCAAAAAAACCAAGGACTGTCAGCCAGCCGTAACAACGCCCTCCTTAAAGCTGCCGGAGAATATGTCACTTTTGTTGATTCAGATGACACCATTGCCCCGGAAATGATTGAAGAACTTTTCCGACTGGCTCAAACCGAACAAGCCGACGTCGTCATCGGTAACCTCGTCAGAACCGACGACAAAGGCAGAGAACAAAACACCCTGTCTTTTTGGCGGCATTTAGATAAAGATGGCAAAATCCACGAAGCCGACACGGACATACCACAGACGTTCCGCCTTGCCGATATATCCGGCTGCATCTACGCAACACCGTGTTTTGCCTGGGGAAAGCTCTATCGCCGCTCTTTTCTGCAAGACCATAACATCAGTTTTATCAACGGCCTTATTTATAAAGATATCGTTTATTTTACCGACATCATCATTGCCAATCCGCTGATGTCCTTCATCAACAAACCATTTTACAAATATCGTATTCAGGAAAACAGTATCTGCCGAACCCAAAGTGCCAAACAATTGGATATACTCCGGGTACTTGACATTGTCCGCCGGAAAATCAGGGAAAACAAACTTGAACATCTGCTCGGTTCAAATCTCTATTACCTTACAAACTATAACCTTACTTGGGGATACTTCGTCATTCCCGACGATTGTAAAAAACAATATGTCAAAGAGGTAAAAAAACATCTGACACGCAAAGATTACAACCGCTTTCTCGCTTTTGTTGAAAATGTCAAAGTCATTGACTTTGGACTTTTCCGCATCAAGCTGCCGAAAAAGAAAAAATAAGAGCCATGCTTTTTCAATAATTTTTTTTGAAAAAAAGCTTGCAAAATAAAATAAAATGGGTAATTTAGTTCTTGTCCGATGACTCGGGACATAGCTCAGCCTGGTAGAGCGCTTGCTTTGGGAGCAAGATGCCGACGGTTCGAATCCGCCTGTCCCGACCAGTCATTGCTATATCTGAAGCGCCCTTAGCTCAGCAGGATAGAGCAACAGCCTTCTAAGCTGTGGGTCAGACGTTCGAATCGTCTAGGGCGCGCCATTCAAAAAAGCCTCTGAAAAGAAGGCTTTTTTTGAATCAAAATCTTTAACAAGAGCATTTTTAATCCCGACACAATTCCAGCTCTCGCCGAAGCTTGTCAATCCGCCCGATCCATTCCCATGTCGCCGGTAAATCTCCCGCCTGCTCCAGTTCCTCAGCCACAGCAACACCGGCAACAGGATAAACCGGACAATAATCAGAGCTGACCGACGTGCATGAGCTTAAGCAGTTCATCACGAGAAACATTAGGACGAGCGTGAATCTCCGCCCTCTTTCTGTCCACATATTTAATTACCTCCACTTGTTCCTTTACAATTTTAATTTCCGCCTGAGAGCGCCCCAGACAATAAAAAGCGGAGCAAAGCCCCGCCATAACAATAAGCCGAAATCCTAATTTCAACATCTCACACCCCCGCTAAAATAAGCATAAAAGCGCGAGCAACGTTTTCAGCATATTCAGGATTAAAAAGGGCGACAACCGCAACAACGGCTGCCGCCAGACAGATAAGCTTCCACTTGTGACGTCTTATTGATTTTACCATAACATCACCCCGAAAATAAAACCATAGATTAATTCTGCCAGATTCTTCGGCTCGCCGCACCATTCCGGCCACTCAAGCATTTTCGGAAAACGCTCAAACAACTCCCAGCAGCTGTAATATACCGGCGAACCGGCCAGACCAATAATAATAAAGCTCCAGTCACCCAATACCGCAGCCGGAACAATCATCGGCAACCCGTAACGCAGCCAGCCGTACCACCAGTCATACATTCCCACATATTTAGGCTTGCCCAGCTTGTCATAAACCCAGTCTAACGGCACGCGATACCAACGGTCATAACTTTCCGCATTCTGAAACGGACTGCGGCCACAATCCAAAATCTCGCCCACCGCCCGGCTCCAGAACTGAAACTGAATCCACACCGCCAGCAGTAAGGCAACCCACCAGATTGTCCGGTCGTACAAAGCCGCAAAAATCGCGGCAACCATCACCGCCGTTTGCAATCCCCTGTCTCCCAGCCATTTATATTTCTCGTCAAAGCCGCCACCGAACCAACGTCTGAGAAATCCCCACAACAAACCATTCAATAAACTCATTTTATACCTGCCATTTCTAAACCTTTAATTAAAATTTCCTCATTATACGGCTGCGAACCGTTCTCATGCAGAATAATCGCCTTAATCAGCTTCAGCATCACCTCCGGTTCCGTCGGATTTATCCGCCGTTTGGGCAAAACACCGAGCGCCCTGCTTACACTTTCGATATAAGCATCGGTGTCGTTCTCCGTATGCGGCGCATAACGTTTGATGATTTTTGTTACTGTATCCAATCCATATTTTTCATAATAATTTTTAAGCAAAATTGCCAATGCCCGGATACCGTATGCCGGTGTCTTGAAAACACAAAAAGAGCTGTCGTTCTGAATTGCCGACAGCCCCTGCCATTTCTCGCCCTTGCGTATATTTCCGGGATTGTTGTTTCTAATCCCTCTGCTCGCCATTTTTCCTCCTTTTGTTTTTTTCTGCACACATGAGGTCAAGCTTAACCTTAACCTCGGTTAAGATATTGTTTTGCGAACTGATAAGACGCGAAAGTTCCTCAATTTTATTATCATAAGTTTCCTGCCGCCTCTCCAAAATAGAAAGGCGCGTTTCCTGCCGTGCCTTCCACTCTCCAATCCGCATAAAGTTAATAAAAACGCCGCCGAGCGCAATCGCATGCCCGGCAACTTCCCAGTCAATCGCCATTTTTTCTCACCTGTCCAATCTTATATATCTGAATTGCGCACCACCGCTGATTGCAACATTTCCACCTACGCTTATAGGGCTTCCACCGCCCTGTCCCCAGTTGTTGAGGCTGCAAACTGAAGCTGTCGGGGTATCGTTATGCACACCGCGCCCGCCGGTATTACCGTTGGTAGATTTTCTCTGTTCAAGAATTTGCAGCGAACTGTTAACGGAAATTATACCGGGATCGCCGCCATAGCCTGATACCGTACCGGTAGACCTTTTCCCGCCTCCGGCCGTAATCATGCGCACACCGCCAAGTTCAAGAAAAGAATCTTGCCCATTTGTTTCATTTTGTATACCTCCGACATAAATCTTGCAGTACTGTTTAACCGGATTGTAAAACTGCCCTTCCCAAGCAGCACCTGAACCACCATGGTTGTGAAACCATGTTCCGTAAGCCCAGCGTACGTCATCTCCTCCGGCTCCGGCAATAATCAGGTCATAAACCCCGACTTCCAGTTCGGTTTCAAAAGTTCCCGGACCGGTCTGATACCAAACCGTAGTCCCCGGGTCATAAGGGTCAGCTTGCCATACCAGTGCTGTTCCTTTGTAGATTTTTTTGATTTTCTGATTTCCTGCATAAACTTTTTTCAAGTTCTGCCCTCCTTTATATAATTTATAAGCCATGTCCGGCTCCTCCTTTTAATCATAAAAAATTAAACCCGCAGATACTGCAGATACATTCCACCGGCTTCTCCGCCCAAATGGCTTCCGCCGCGTCCCCAGCCTCTGGAACTGACAGAATCCCCGCCGGCATAACTGCCCGTGCGTTTACCGGGATTGCCGTTTCTGACATTGGAAGCAGAAACTACCCTCAGACTGCCGTTAACAGAAACAACACCCGCACCGCCGGCGCTGTTCCCCGAATGGCTGCCGCCCTGCCCCGCCGTAATCATGCGAACTCCGCCCAAATCCATATAACTGTCCTGAGCCCCGGAACCGGCATAAAGGGTTAACTGCTGATCGGACGGATTTTCAAACTCCCCCTCCCACGTTGCACCGGATCCGCCGCCGGCATTCATAAATCCGGCACCGGTCCAAAAATCCGTTCCGTTTCCGCCGCCTCCGGTCAAAATCAGTTTATAAATTCCTGCCGGAAGCCAAACAGAATAAGTGTTCGCTCCGGCGACATCCGTCAAAACCGTCCCGGGCTGGTACGGGTCGGCAACCCATACCAGCTCAGAACCTTTATACACCCGTTTGACCGGCACGGAGTTTTGATAGATTTTTTTTATCTGAACACCGCCAATGTATAACTTCTGCATTTCAGGCCTCAGCTTTTGCTAAAATAAAAGATATCAGCCGACGGACTGGACGGCAAAGCGTCAACGACCTGTATTTTCTGGCAAAACCAGCTGCTGGTAATCGGACGCTGTGAATTATCATTCAGCCCCGGAACCGGAACCGTCGGCGTACCGCTGAAAGCCGGACTGTCAAGATTAGCCTTGAGATTAAGGGATGACGATACCTCCGCCTGATTGGCCTTTAAGGCAAGCTCATCATCAACCTCCGCCTGATTGGCCTTCAGATTAAGCGCCGCAGTAATATCAGCCTGCGAGGAAATCTCCCCGGTAATATTGCCCCAGGAAAGTTTGGAACCTGTCGTACCCAAAAACTCCCAGTGATCGCTGAACCAAAAATATTCGGCAAAATTCTCGCTGCCCTCTTCTCCGACCAGATAAGCATCGCCTTCAAGATTTCCCTCTGCAGGAAGCTCCGGCACGCTGTTCACCCGGCCTTTGATTTTAATCACCGTCCCCAAACGTTCCAAAATCCCCTGACAAACCACCTCGCTGGCCTTGGCATTGTCCTCTGATACCTTGGCCGCTGCCGCGCTGGCATCAACCGCAGACTGCTTTTCCGCTGCATTAGCATCAAAATCCTCCGTCACTTCCGCCTTATGCGTATCAATAGCGGCATTAGCGCTGTTGGTCTGCGCTACGGCATTCGCGTCAAAATCAGCTGTTTTTCCCATAGCATTCGCATTAAAAACCGCCAGTTTGTCATCATAATTACTGTTGAAAACAGAAGTCTTTGTTTCAAAATTATTATTAAATTCCAACACTCTGGCATCGGCATTGGCATTATAAGCTTCACATTTCTCCACATCATTGGCATTATAAGCGGCAAATTTCTCAGCTGCATTTGTATCGTAAGCCGCCTGCTTTTCCGCCGCATTATTATCATAAGCAGACTGTTTTTCAGCCGCATGCGCATCAAAACCCGTCACTGTCGTTGCCGCACTGTCGGCGCTTTCTTTGGCATTGTCTTCCGATACCTTGGCCGCAGCAGCACTGGCGGCAGCCGCTTCGGCGGAGGTATCGACAGCGGCTTGCTTTTCCGCGGCATTCGCATCAAAATTCCCTGTCAGTTCCGCCGCCAAAGACGATAATTCCTGTTTCTTGTTTTCGGTGTGCTGGTTTAAAGCAGGCAAAACAGTATCGTTAAGATAATCGTCTATATTGCCTTCCGCTTCCGCTGTCTTATCTGCAACAAATTCGGAAAATTCACTTTCCTTTTCCTTGACATAGCTGTTAATCTCCGGCTTGGAAACATTTTCCACATGACCGTCAATTTCTTTCTCGCCGTTGCGGACAAAAATGTAGCCTTCAGGACTAACCTCGCTCTCCACCTCATTCATCACCACTTCCAGCCCGACAACTTCATTGTCGTAATAAATAATATCGCTCATGATTGTTAATCTCCTTTCGTAAACTGTTCCGTCACTTTAAAATAAGCCTTGCACCCAGCTTTCGGCGGATAGAACGTAAACTTCTGCCCGTCGATAAACTGGATTTCAATATCCGTGTAATAAGTACCGACCGGAATATTGGTGTCCTCCGGCGTCAGCTGCAAAACTGTAATCCCCTGATCGGGATAAGTATGCTCCGACACTTCTTTTTTTATCAGCGGCTGCCCGTCCGCCGTTGACCGCACTTGCATTCTGAGAACCGCATTGGTCAAATCCACCGGCACTTTGTTGCTGCCCTGGTTAAAGGCAAATTTAAGGGGGATATTTAACGTATCCCCCTGTGTAATCACAATTCCCGTTGTTGTCATTCGTGATGTCATTGTTTAAACCTCCGCTTTTGCTTTGATAAAATAATTAACCGCATAGTTTTCCGGTGTCACATGCGCGCTTGCGCCGTAAATACCGCTGGAAATCGAAGCATCTATGCGAAAACGGCTGTACTTCGCCCCCAGAGCGCCGGAACCGGCAACATAACGTCCGCTGCCTTCAGTAACAATACAGCCCGTTCCCTCGCCCACGTTACAAAAAGAAGAATCTGCCGAAGCGCCAATAATGTTCGGCAGGCCCTCATTCTGTTTCGTAAAGAAATTCTCGGCCGAATTTCCACCCAACCCACGCAGAAACGCACCTTGATAATTCGGAACATTAAAAGTCGTTGTTCCGTTTCCGGCACCGAAATTAACCCCGATAACCTTAAACAAATCGGGATAATCGGCGCGACTGATTTCCTGACCGTTGCACAGCAGCCAGTTATCATGGTTTCCGGTTTGCAGCGAGGTCTTGATGTCCCCCACTTTCAAGCTGTTGTTAACATTCGACAGCAGTGCTTTTTTCAGCTCATCCACCTGGTCCTTTAACTGTTTAAAGTTAACAGCATCCCCGTCCAGCGTGGCATCGCGCAGATTTTTGACCTGAAAATTTCCGGCGTCAAAATCATCTTTCAACGGCACACGCCCGTCGCGCAACAAACATTCATTAAGCCCTGCCGCAAAATTATCATCTTCCTCATCGTGATGGTCTGTCACGATTTCAATATCATTTTTCCGGTCATCTTCCCAGTTGTGTACCCTGGTAAAATAACCTTTTCCATCAAAAGGCATTTGTTTCTCCTTTTCAAAAAAAATTAATACATTGAACGCAAAGCGCCTGCCTGTGCCTGACGGGTAAGATCGTCAGGATCGGCCCAACCGCCGTTTTGCAAATATTGCAGCCTCTGCTGTCGCAGGTTGTTTCTCTGCGCATCATTGTAAGCTGTTCTGAAGCTGTTCACCATGCCGTTCAAATCAATCGGCTGCAAAACCGGCGTCACGCCTGTCCGCATCAAATCTCTGGAAATTTCGGCAGCTCTGTTAAAACGGTTGCTCATATTATCTTCCTCCTGTCAATCTTGATGTCATACTTCCTGCCGCCGCGGCGCCGGCCGGCCCGCCGAAATACATTCCGGCAGCCGTTGCGCCGGCATTCAGCAGATTTGACCACATATTATTCTTTGATGCCTGCGCATTAGCACGCTGCTGCGCCGCCATATTGGCATAATTGCCGAGAATACCGTATTTTTCCATGGCAATGTCATAACCGCTCGGCGAATTTGACAGCAAAGTCATAATCTCGTTAATCGGCAGCATCCGCGCGCTGTTGGTAAAGTTTCCGGCATTGATTGAATCTTCAAGGCTCTGGCTGAAAGCGTTCTGGCCGCTCAAAACCGCCTGATTTGCCGCATTGGTATAAGCATTGTTCTGCTGCGTGGTCAAATCGTTCATCGCCCGCTGATAAGCCTCACTGCCGACGGAAAGCCCCTGGTTGGCCAGACGCGTTTCCAAATCGGCGCGCTGCTGGTCAAACTGCGGCTGAAAATTATTGACCATGCTGTTGTAATAAGCCTGCTCGGCACGCTGTCTTGCAGCGTCAGACCCGTTCACCGAATAAACATAATCCGGACGGTTACCGAGATTTTGACTCATCTGCTCGCCATATTTTGCCATATTCTGATTGGCATTATCAACAGCCGACGTGTCAATCTTATTCAAGGCATTCAGGCCGTACCATGCGGCATAATTCTGCATTGCGGTGGGGTTTCCGCTCATTCCCCCCATCATTCCACTCATTTATTTTCTCCTTAAAAAATTACATTCAGATTTTAACATTCCAAAAATATGGGCATCTTGCCCGTTTTCCCGGAAAGCACGCAGTATGCCCTCCTCTTTGAAGCCCAGTCGTTGAACCAAGCTGAGGGATTTGGCATTGCCGCGGCTGACCAGAAGATTAATACGGCGGCAGTTGAGGTCATCAAAAGCCGCCGTAAAGGCCGTTTTCAGCACTTTAGGCGTACACCAGTGCCGGTCTGTGGTGTAAATCGTCCACCACACGTCATGATCGGGACGATAACCGCTGAAGACTAAAGCCCCGATTATTTTTCCCTTGCGCCGGAAAGCGAAAGTGAAAAAATCTCCCGAAAGCGGAGAATAATCGCCCAGGTTTTGACAAGCCCAAAGCGCCGTCAAACCGCTTTCATCATAAATTATCTCAACATCATTCATTTTTTCTCCTTATTATTTATAAACTTTCCCATCCTTCATCAGCCATACATTAATCGGTGCCTGACGTATATTGTTGTGCCAAATACGGAACGGCATAGGGGGAATAATAATTCCGCCCGCGCAAATAATTGCTATATTGCTGCCGTAAGGCATCAGGCGTTCCGGTCATTGTCCGGGAAAAATATTCATTCTGCGTATCTCGCCACGGCGATGATAAACGCCCGAATATCCCCTGTTCCACCGGCTCGGAAGCATTTCCAGACATGACAAAATTACGATTGTTTTGTGCAACAACATTATCTTTCAGAAAACCGCCCAAAGAACGATTTCCCGGTTGTCCCAAAGCTGCCCCCAACTTTTGCTGACCGGCCGGAGAAAAAATATTCCCATAATTAGCAGCGCCATTGCCGGTTTCCCGTTTCAAAGCGTCACCGATGCCGGACTTCAACCCTTGCATCTCATAAGAATTCATACCATTCACCGCCTGAGAAACATGAGACGTTTTCAAATCCGGGCTAAAGATATTCTGCCCCAGCTGTTCGGCAGCGGGAATTCTCTGCGCCGCATCCGTAAAACTCCTTGCCTCTCCATATCCGGGAAGAACACCGTCTATCTGCCGCCAGAGTTCCTGTTGATGCCGTTCCAGATTTGCCGCAGTGTCAAATTGCCCGACATTTCTTGCCGCTGCAATTTTCTCGTTAAGCCCCCGGTTAACTTCATTCAGCATATCAAAACTCGTATCAGGAAGCGTATCTGCTCCGGACAGACGAAGTTTATCCTGCCGCACATTAAAAATCTCATCCTGTATAATTTTATCCCGATTGACATACCGCCCTAAAGGTGATAAAATAACCTCATCATTCGGTACGGGATTTGTCCCCACATGTGTCAGAAAATGAGTTCTATAGACAGGTTGTAGTGAAACGTCATTTATGTTTTCTGCCACGAAATCTGTCTTCATTTGTGCCGAACGCTTGCCTTGGACGGACAAATCGTTTAAAGGCTCTTTGAAATTTTTAGCTGCATTTAGCATATTTCCGCTATTGACATTTCCGTTCATTGATGATACCCCTTTTGAGGGGAGGCTCTGAACGTCAGAAAATCGGGCAGTCTGCCGCAGGGATCCGGTTTCCGGACCTAGCGATGAGGGTTTTACAGAATTTAAGTAAGTCTGTTCTGGATTTAAATTTAGGCCAGACTGATGCTGCGTCCGTCCCTCCAGAGTCTCCCTTACTTTTGAATACAAATTCTTGACCTGAGATGACTTTTCCCTATAAGCGCTTTTAACAACGGTTTCTCCGTTTGCCGGGTTTTGCGCAATAAAACCAACATTTGAAGTAGTTTTATCTGGTTTAATCAAAGCCTGAATATGCGGATATTTACTGGCATCAACAATACTATCCGGATTATAAAACACATCAAAAGCAGTATCAGCCACATTCTCAGGTGTCATTTTATCATGAACAACCCTTTTATTATAAAACTTCCTAACAACATTTTCTGGAATTTTCATATCCGGCGTTAACGCTTCCAATCCTTCGGTAGCTCTGATAGCATTAATTTGCTCCAATTTTCGAGAATCCAAACGACCAAAATTAATATCTCTAAACTTTTGAGATTTCAAACGTCCGGCCAACTCTTTGCTTCCATTTCTCCCCAAAGCATAAGCATCAACATCTTCAATGTTTTTCAGTCTGTTAAAGGCTGGCTCAGCGTAGCGTTCCGCCTTGTTAACCAAACGCTCTACATCCGCTGGCCTAGCAAAACGCTCAATTTCCCGCTGCGTCCGCGCGGCTTCTCCTTGAGAAATTTTACCATAAGCATTGTCCAGAATCTCATTTGCCGCCGGTGTCTGCTGCCGTGCCTCGCGCAACAGGCCGTTAACCGTGTCATCCGCCACCTCCGGCATTGCCCGGTCTTTGGCAACAGCCCTGTCAGCCACATCACTGACATTCTTCATTGCACCGGAATTTTCCAGTTTGTTAAAAGTCCTAAATGCCGCGGAAGCTTTCGGAGCCACAACCGTCCATGCCTTTTTCACAGCAGCTTCCGCCCCGGGCATAACAGCACCGAGCCCCCCGCCGCTGAGAGTATCGGAAACAACCCTGTCGCCAAACTCATCAAGACTTTGAGCCTGTCCGGCAGCCGTCAATGCGCCTGTACCGGCACCAATAGCCCCACTGGCCAGTGCTGTTTTTCCCAGCGTTGCCGCTTTCTGCAGTTTTGTTGCGTTTTTGCCAGCCTTTCCGACAGACAAAAGAGCGCCGCCCCCTGCCTGATTAACCGGATTAAGAACAGAACCAACTAACTCCGTTGTCATAGCCGCTGCCGGATGTTCTTCTTCAAATTGCTTGCCCTTTTGCACCGCATCACCGACAATTTCATTATAGCGATCAGTATAAGCTTGCCCAAAAGTTTTATCCGTCAGCAACGCATCCATTGCCCCGGCAAAAACACCATTAAAAGCGCCGCCGATTTTTTTACCAAAACCAAAAGAAAAACCATCATCAAACTTTGCGGCAATTCCTGCCGCCGTATCAAGTTTTTTCTGCAGTTCCGCGGCCTTTCTGGCTTCTTCCGCCGCTTTTTCAGCCAACAACTCCGCCAACTGCTGCTTATGCAGCTCATAGAACCTGTCTTCTAAAAAGAAACGTGTCTGATTATTCTCTCGAGCCTGAGGCGTCATCTTTTCTCGCTTCGGATAATCTTCTTCATATTCCTTTATCTTCTGTTCCAACTCTCTCTGTGGAATACCCTTCTTCCACTCATCAATATCAATAGTCATAATATAATTCCTTTCAAAAATTAAATTTACACAAAAAAGCAGGGGCGATATAAAATCCCTCCTGCTTCTGACAATCATTTATTTATATATTTATTACCTCCATTCAGTCTGTTCATATTCTCAGACAACCTGCGTTTTATTTTCCTCTCCCGCAAAACTGCCTGACAAAAAACTTGACAACCTAAATGCTAAAAGATATCATCAAACACAACTTTCAACAAAAATAACAACACTCCTAAATCACCATGCTCAATATCATCAAAAATTCCTTCATCTCTTTTTATAAAAACCTCCCCATCCTAATCCCGATTGGACTAACTGTCCAAATATTTTCATTCTACTTTCCTATAGAAACATACCCAATCTCAACAATAATTGTATTTGGACTTTACACCTTGGTTATCATGATATTACTTTCTGAAAGAAAAGATATCACCCAATACAAGCACTGGAAATTTTGGTGTTATTATATTTCTTGCTACATCATAATAAAACTCATTAACATTGGAACAATGAAACTCTTTTCGAATATACTCATTCAAAAAATTATCTCTCCAATCAGTTTCTTATACACGCCTATAACATATATAATCCTTGAGCTTACTACCATTTCATACATAAACTTTCTTCTCGGAATTATCTTATGTTCAATTGTAAACGGAGATCGACCCAATATCAAAAATATCATCAAAATAATTTCTTTTCCTTACTGGAAAATTATACTCCTGTCTGCAATAATAGATATCCCTGTCACTTTGACATTATTAGCAACAGAAGGAAACAAAATATTAATTCTATTAACTTGGTACAGCAGTTGTATATTCCTATCATTCATAGCAAATTTCTACAAAGCCCAAAAAGCAGGGGATATTTAATCCCCTGCTTCTAATAAATTAATATCGCCTAATTATAATATCTTCTCTATTGCCATTCAGTTTGTTCATATTCTCAGACAACCTGCGTTTTATTTCCCTCTCCCGCAAAACTGCCTGATTATAATCATCGCCAATCTGCTCCTGCTGTTGACGGATTTCATCCTGCTGGCGATTAAAGGTATTGTTAGCCGCCACATACTTACCGCCTGTTCCGACAGTCAATGCAGCAACACCGCCTAGGCCGCCGGCCACACTGCCTGCTGCTCTGTATCTGGTAGGCAAGCTCTGATCTACGGGCTCAACATATTTCTGAGAAAACTTAGAAAATTTTCCTGCCGGTTTCCTGACAAAATCAGGAACATTCTCAAATTTTCCCACACACTGTTCAGCTAAAGGATTTTTATCCAATGATAAAAGCGTATCAGTAACCAATTCTCCTCCCAATTTAAACGCTTCATCTTTTGGTTTATATTCCGGAAAAATAACAGCATCGACAAAGCGGTCGCTCACATTCTCACCCTGTTCAATATCTCTAAGATTCGCAAAATCTTTAAGACGGATATCTCCGCGATTCAATGAGCCGGACAACACGTTCAAAGACTGTAACGCATCAACGGCGTTATTAAACGTATTTGCAGCATCTCCATAACCACCTGTTTCAAGAACCGTTGTCACCAGATTGCGCGGTGTAGACACGGCTTTTCCACCATGATACAAACCATAAGCGCCATACTGCGGAATACTGTGAAGATATTCATCCCATAGCTTGCTGTTATATGCATCCTGTTGCTGCTTCTTCTGGCGCAGTTCATAACGCTGCTGTTCATATTCCCCAAACAGATTTTGTTTTTCAGAACCAACCTGCTGTAAAGCATCATAATTTTGTTGAAAATCCCTGGCATTTCGGAGAAACTCATCATTCCGATATGCCATTGATGGAGAACAAAACGGTTTACCCGGAAAACAAACAGTCTCTGCATTTTTCTGTTCAGAAAGCAAACTGTTTATATACTGCGGATTATAAGAAAGCTTATCATAAGTATCCAACGCATGTTTGGTTAACGAAAGTTGATTTTCAAAATTCTGTGCGTTGAAATTCCCTTTTTCAGCCAAACTCCCATAAATAGCAGCCCGGCCTTTATTAAAAAGATCTTCTGCCGCCGCAACCGGCTGAACATAATCCGTGGCATAATTATTTCCATACCCGCCGGCAACCTGTTGCCCGCCGTTTCCGCTAGCCGCGCCATAAGACGCCGGCGTCAAAGCCGAAGCCTCCAATCCGCCCCCGACAGAAAAACCATCCCTCTCAGAAGAACTATCTTTCGCGATAGGAATAATCCCCTGATTATCCGTCCCAAAACCAGACAAAACATTCTCCTCTGCTTGTTTCTTCAACATATCAGCCAACTGCTTTTTGTGCAGCTCATAGAACCTGTCTTCTAAAAAGAAACGCGTCTGATTATTCTCCCGTGCCTGAGGCGTCATCTTTTCTCGCTTCGGATAATCTTCCTCATACTCCCTTATCTTCTGTTCCAACTCTCTCTGTGGAATACCCTTCTTCCACTCGTCAATATCCATATTTAATGACATTTACTATATCCTTATAAAAAATTACAAAAAAAAGGAAACTCCCGAAAGAGCCTCCCTATTCCCAATGCGCACGCAGTACTTCTTTACGCACAATCGACCAGCGGCTAAATTTCCACTCAACGCGCAGGTGTAAAAGTTAGGAGAGTGCGTTAGATAAAGTAGTTTCTAGGTGTAAAAAAATCCTAGTGTACACACTACCACCGTAAAACTGCTCTGGACGACGTGCTATACAATCTCAGCCATTAGCCACTGTAAAAGTGCGATATATGAGACGGATAATAAGAAAAAGAAAAAAATGCGACAGGAGTGTACATAGAAGTACATAACTTAGCATTTTTTTCTTTTTCTGTATTAGGCGTCCATAGAGCGCGCTTTTAACTATATAATGCCCAGCCCCTCCTCATACCTCACTCCCGTATTATACCAGTCAATCAGGTTTCCCCGGGTGCGGGTCTTGAAAACCAGACTGAATTTAAAGCCGGTCGCTGAATTTCCTATCCATTGACTGCGAATGGAACCTTGCAAGGTTGCCCATTTGACACCGGAAGGATGCGCAAAACTGCTCCACTTGACATTGGTCGGATAAGCTTTTGTCCCCCATTTGGTTAAACCGGAATAACCGATGTTTTCTTCAAAATCAAGCGTGGTATCGGCAAAGTCGGTATTAGTATAGACAACCAAAGCATAAGGGTTGGCCGACTTGGTACGCGGATTAAGCAGCTGCACCTTTTTGATATTGGCGGAACCAAGATTAGAATAAGCCTGCTCCACCTGCCCTTCAATAAAAGCGCGGTTATCGGAATATCCGTCGTCAAACAGCATCACGCCGTCATCCATGCCGAAATACGCCCGGCCGTTAAACACCCCCCAACATTGCGCCGCCAGTCCCGTAAAACGGCACCAGGCACCGGTGTTGGTATTAATGACATGCTGTTCAAACTGCTGATTGACCGGAACGTTGAAAATCGCATAACCGCCACGATTGTAAATAATCGCCTGCCAGCCAAACTTGTTGGCATTGCTGCGTGTCCGCGACAGAACCAGCCCGCGGATTTTGTCAGAAAATGCAATCTGCGAATTATTGGCGCACTCAATCGGCAAAGCCTTGGACAAAGGCAGATAACCGTCTTCGGTAATCACAATAACATCGCCCTGATATTGCAACGTGCAGCGATAACCTATCGGCCGGGCAATCCGAAACACGCCTTTCAACGTCCAGTCATCAGCAGAATTCGGATTGCTGCCGGCATAAACCAGCGCCTCGCCTTCTGACGTCAGGAAAACCGTCAAATCGTCCATTCCCTGCCCGCCGTCCTGCGTCCATGAAGCGACCGCCACCAGATAACCGCCGTCGCGTGCCACCGTCGTCATATCAAAGGACAACAGATTGCCCTTGATTTCACTCACGCCCTCGGAATACCAGGCTTTCATACTGCCCTTCTCCACAAACCACAGACGCTGTTTGGATGACGCCACGTTAACCAGCAGCTCCGGCACCAGATTTGTACCGCTGAATTCGGCATCTTCCCAGATTTCTTCACCACTATCATTGATGTAGAAAGTCTGCGGCTTATCATAACCGTTGACCGCAAACAGACGGTTTTTAAACTGCACTGTCTGCCAGTCCGCACTGGTAAAATCTTTTTGCAAATCAACGGATTCACGAATGGAACTGATATCCCAGATTGAATTTCCGGCAAAGGCAAAAAAACGGTTATTACCGTCTTCGGCGCGAAACTCAACCAGCGTCCGCACCGGTTCGCCGATTGTGGCATAGCGCGAAAACCCACGCCGCAAAGTAATTTTTGTTTCTCCGGGAATATAGTTGTCCATCACGATGGCGTCTGTTTCCGGCATCATATCCAAACTGTCGCGGGCATTCAAACCGCCCAATGGGCTGGGAAGAATATAGTTGCGGGACTTGTTCCCCCTATTGACCTGACGTTGCTGCATTGACAATTACTCCTGAAATTTCCGACTCATCATTATAAGCGTAAGCCAGATTGGTGTCCTTGGTTGCCAGCCCGGAAGCAAAACGCTTTTTAACCTCCTGCTGATATTCGTTAAACTCCTCTTCATAGGGCATTCCGTTGCGCTTATACCAGCGCCAGACAATGCCGAGCTTCACCAGATATTCGTCAAACAGCGGAATATCGGTGTTTTTGGTAATCTCAGTCTTCTCGGGATTTTCACAAAACTCATTGGTCGGATCATAACAAACATTGGCCGAACGATAGTTAAAGACAATTTTAACCCCTTCAGCCGGTTCGCTCAAAAACACGAACCGCCCGTTCTGAATTTTAAATTTGAGAAAAATCGACGGTACGTTAAAATAACGCTCGCGCATATACTGCTCCGGCGTTATCGAACCAATAACCTTTTCAAACCGGTCTTTAATATAAACCGTATTATTGAGCAAAGAAAAGAAATCCGGGCAAAAATCCCGGATATTGTAAACTTTTTTGTTGCGATGTGTTTTCAGCTCACCTTCCTTAGTCAACTCCTGCCAATCACCGTAACGGCGCAGACTGTCCAGCGTAGACTTCGCAATGCTCAGAAAGATCGCCTCCTGCTGAGAATTGGCGTTAAACAGGTCTTGCGGCTTTTGAGTCGCCACCAAACTCGCCGCATCCTGACATATTTCCAAAATATTTGACATATTAAATTCCCTTTTAATACAAAGCGTTAAAATAAACGGCTCAATGTTTGGACTGAGATTTTTCCTTGCGGAAATTTGCCCTTTTGCGCAAACTTTCCAACTCGGCCTTCAGGCGGGAAATCTGAGCATCCTTAACTGTCAGCTCACGCTTCAGCGCCTCCTCTTTCTGCTGCCATGCCGCAATATCGGAATTTCCCCGCGCCTTTTCCAAAAACTTAAGCGCCAGGCTGCGTTCTTTTTCCACGTGCAAATCCCGGGCTTTTTGCTCATCCAGCTCCGCCAGTGCTTCAACTGTAAAAATGCCGCGATATTTCAGACTGTCTATTTCCGCTGCCGTCAAAAAGGCAAATTGCTCCAGCGGCGACCCGTTTTCCACCTGCTTTTTACCGACAAGATAACGGCTGTATTCCGTGGCAAAACGCTGCTTTTTCTCTTCCGTCGCCGGCTGGTCATACACATCGTAACTATCCTTCACCCTGATTTCCACAAAACAGACGTCTTCAAAAACCGGCAGGCCGTTCTCGTCAATCCGCTCCGTTTTGACTGAGCGGTCATAAAACCGCGCCGTCATATCTTTGTTTTGATTGCCCTTTGAGGCATCAATCATACTTTGAAACAATTCAAAATCACTCATTATAAAAATTCCTTTCAATAAAAAAATCGCCCGCCGACACCATGCCGACGGACTTTCTGTTAAATGCGCCCTCCGCGGAGAAACGCCCGAACGGACAGAACACACTCTCCCCGCCGAATACAAAAAAAACCGCCTGTCTAACACAAGCGGCCAAGAAATTAAAAACAAAATAAAATTTAACTATAAACATACAGCAAATAAAGATTGAAGAAAAATGCAATACAAAGAATATCCGCAAGAAACTCAGAAAGCCACCTGGGACATTCTAAAGTATCTTTCCTCCAAAATAACTCTAGCAAATAAAATAAAAACCCCAGTAAGAAAGGAAAGATAAAACACATCCCTACATAAAATTGAAGTTTAGCAGAAGCTTCTGCATTAAAACTCGGTGTTTTCAACAACAGACCAATTACCACAAAATACAAAACAAGAAAATAATAGAAAAAATACGATACCAAATCTTTAATTTTGGCAATTATATATTCTATTAATTTTCTTGTTTTCATATTCATTTCCTCCTAAAATATTTATAAAACAAAATATTATAAATAACAATAGAATAGAATTTATCCTCAACGGATATCATTATTATAATAATTCTCTAAAGGCTGAATAACTTTTTCATCTGCAATATTCCACGCATTATCAATACCCAAAGATGCCACAGCATTATATAAAGGTAAACGATAAGTTGGTCCGGTATAAACAGGTATATATCTATTAGCTCTACGAACCAATAAATCAGTTCCCAATCCCATAGCAACACCTTTGGCTGTTGTAGCCAATTGATTGGCAACATCTCCCTCTCCTTGTCCCAAACCATATACTCCACTGGTAATTACATTTGACCTCATATTCTTTGCCAGCTTCGTTAACCGAGGAAGATTCTTTGAAACCTGAAAATATTTTAGCCTACTTAAAGGATTTAAAAGACTTCCGCCAAACTCCGCAGCATAAGAAGTCTCCGGCGCACGTTCTCTGGCTTCATTGAGATAAGCCCGGGCATCATCACGGTTTTCCACATAACCGTTTTTCATTTCATCCCAAACATTTTGTCCGTTACGCCAAGCAGCAACCCCGGCGCCAAAAGCGCCGCCAAGTCCATAAAGCTCATCGGAGAACCCCAAAGTATACCCCTGTAAAGCCGCCGCTGCCGCATACTTCAAATAATCATCCCAAGATACGTCTTCATTATTTCGGGCTGGCTCAGACTGAACGCCATTTACAGCTCCTTGAGATGGATTGGCCGTCGCAACAACCGGCTGAACATAATCCGCGGTATAACCGTTTCCATACCCGCCGGCAACCTGTTGCCCGCCGTTTCCGCCAGCCGCGCCATAAGACGCCGGCGTCAAAGCCGAAGCCTCCAATCCGGTATTGGCACTGCCTACCCCCTCCCCTAAGGTAGGGGAGGTCGGGAGGGGTGTGTATCCAACATTAGAACCATCTGAATAACTATTCATGCTAGGAACAATCCCCGGATACCCTTCTCTAAAACAGACCTTCCCATTCTCCTCTGCTTGTTTCTTCAACATATCCGCCAGTTACTGCTTATGCAGCTCATAGAACCGGTCTTCTAAAAAGAAACGCGTCTGATTATTCTCTCGAGCCTGAGGCGTCATCTTTTCTCGCTTCGGATAATCTTCCTCATACTCCCTTATCTTCTGTTCCAACTCTCTCTGTGGAATACCCTTCTTCCACTCGTCAATATCCATATTTAATGACATTTACTATATCCTTATAAAAAATTACAAAAAAAAGGAAACTCCCGAAAGAGCTTCCTCACCTCAAAAACATAATAATTACCAACACTAAAAAGGCTTGACCAACCCAGTCCCAACACTTCCCTTCTTCTTGGCTATATCAGCAGCCTTAAGGTTCGCCTGCAAATCCATCTCCTTGTTCGTCAAAGAAGCCTTTGCCCGCTCAGCCTGCTCCTTAATAGCAATCTCCCGAGCCTTAAGCGCATTTTTCTCTTTCTCAATTTCGTATTCTTTGCGAATTTTTTCCGCCTCAAGACGTTCGGCTGGTGTCGGCTGCGGCTGTTGCGGCTGCTTGGGACGGCTGAGTTCCTGCCCGATAGAGGTAAAGACGTTTTCAAGAACCGCCTCAAACGGACGCGACCGCGGCATTCCGGCAATCACCGCCTCCACCATCTGCCGATAAAGCGGCAGCAACAAGGGCTGAGCCGAAACCAGCTGAAATGCCTCGCTGATCATCTTCGTCACAGTCTGCACGGCTTCAAGCGTCTTGGCGCTTTCTTCCTGCTGATTAAAGACACATTCCGTTTCCACATTCAACACCATATCGCGCATTTTTTCGGTTTTCAAAAGCTCAATCGCCTGCCCTGCCAAAACCGTATTCTGCTTTTCCGCCGGAGATAAAAACTGCATCAGCGTGTCGACTGAAAACTGCTCGCAGATAATCTCGGCTTTCAGGCGATACAAATCGCGGATAAAACGCTGCATATCATTTTGACGGTCCTGATTGCGCAGCGTGCCGAAATTAGTCTTGCGCGTTACCGCCGTCGCCGTTTCCGCCGCATTGGAATTACCGCGCATAATATCTGACACGCCGGTAATTTCATAAACATTTTTAATAATGTCATCACGGCGCTGCGCTAAAGCCTGCAAAGCGGTGATATACTGCTCAATCGGCATAAAATCGATAACGCCTCTGATACCGCCTGCACTTTTTAGCTTGTCAAAATCAGCCACCGCCAGCAGTGAAACATCCTTGTCCAGAATATTGGCCAGCCGGGAAAATGAACTGTCATAAGCACCGCTGACTTTCAAAGCCTTCATCGTCAGGCGCATCCGCTCAATAACGCCGCTCAATTCCTCCAAATCGGCTTTAATCATCACATAATCCGGCACCGGAATAATGCTGTCATTAGTCTGCGTTGCAAAAATCGGCTTTGGACAGGGAAAAAATCCATGCACACCGAGCGGATCGTCCGCCACGCGCAAAAACCGCGCCGCATTTTTATACAGCCAAAAAACGCGTTTGCTTTCCTTGTCCCAGATTTCATAAACACAAATTGACTTCGGCTTATAATCGCTCCCTTCGTCTTCCGCCAGAATAAAACGTGCCTCATCGCCAAAGGTTTCCACCGCCTGCACCTTGCTCATCTGCTGTTTGCGGGCAATCCAAACCACATCTTCCCACACGCCGACATGATCGGGATCGGCAATAAAATTACACGGGTCGACATATTCCGAAACCACTTTTTCCCCGGTTTTGACCTCTGCCGCCTGCCCGTCCGCACCGATAACCTCCTTAAATTCCGGCTTGTACTGCTCCCAAAGGATGCCGCAGCCGGAAATCAGATAATCATTGCGCGCATATTTCGCCGCCGCATCAAAATCAAACTGTCCCAAATCCCATTCCAAAGCCTTTTCCAAAATTTTGCAAGCCAGAGATTCCGCCGGATTGCTGATTTTATTCACCCTGTCAATATAAGGCTTGGGCTGCTTAAAATACAAAAACGGCTTCTGCGTTTCAATCCCCGACCAAAAAATATTAAAAGCCCCCTTGGTACGTAACCCGCTGAGTTCAAGCTTTTGCTTAGCCTTGTAACTTTCCCGGGTTTCCTTGACAAGCTTGTAGTAGTCATCATATTTTTTCTCTGCCCGTGAAATCCGCTCTGTCCATTCTTTAGCCAAAGCCTTCAAATTTTCCTTTTCCTGTTTCATTCAAAATTTCTCCTTGATTATAAATAAAAAAAGCGGCTTTCCGCCGCCCGCCCAAACATAATAATTGATTATATTTCCATAACTCTCAACCACCGCTCCATCTAAATGCCATCCTGAACTTGTTTCAGAAGCTCCCAAAAACAAATCTTCACCTATGGCACACCTAAAAGTTCGGAGAGTGCGTTAGATAGAGTAGTTTCTAGGTGTGAGAAAAATTTTAGCGTACATAGAAGTACGTGAATTTTTCGAACCAACGTAAAACTGCTCTAGATGACGTGCTATACGAACTTTTAGTAAAAGACACCTAGCAACGAACTATCCCTCACCATCACCACATCCGGATCATAAGTCGGCAGTTCGTCAAAACAGTGAAATAAAACCTTATCGCCGATTTTAATATCGGCTTTCACATTCGGCCCTATTCCTTCGACAATACCGATTGTCCGCGGCTTTTCTATTGTATCGGCAACAATAATGCCGCCTTTGGTCTTTTCTTCTTTCGGTTCAAGACGGATTGCCACCCGGTCTGTCACTGGTTTAAATTTAATCATTTGCAATATTCTCCTTTTTAAAATAAAAAAAACGGCGAAACCGCCGTTATCGTTAAACAAAGACAATGGAAATTTTTAATATGCTAGTGCCAAGCAGTCAGAGTAAAAAAGATAATATACATACCGTCCGCCGCATAAGCAAGATTAAGTAAAAATACCAAAAACATTACCACAAACTGCCAAAGATTAACATTTTTCTTTGACGCAGGAGAGCCATTGGGCATAAACATGGATTTTTCATCTTCGGGTAAAATTTGTTCTTTATTTTTAAGCCTTTTCAAAACAGCTCTTGTTTCCAAGAAATAAAAAAAGTCCAAACACCCAAGTACAAACATAAACAGCACCATATAAGGTGTAACCCCAAGAAGTATCATAAAAGACATAAGCTCAAAAAGAAGCCGCACCACAGCTCCAAAGATACCCGCAGGCGTAGACCAGTACAACCACTTACGAATAAAATTCAACCTTCCGCCACTAACGATACCCCGTAGCCCCATATAAATCTCCCCCTATTTTTTTAGTGCCAAGCAGTCAGAGTAAAAAAGATAATATACATACCACCCGCCGCATAAGCAAGATTAAGTAAAAATACCAAAAACATTACCACAAACTGCCAAAGATTAACATTTTTCTTTGACGCAGGAGAGCCATTGGGCATAAACATGGATTTTTCATCTTCGGGTAAAATTTGTTCTTTATTTTTAAGCCTTTTCAAAACAGCTCTTGTTTCCAAGAAATAAAAAAAGTCCAAACACCCAAGTACAAACATAAACAGCACCATATAAGGTGTAACCCCAAGAAGTATCATAAAAGACATAAGCTCAAAAAGAAGCCGCACCACAGCTCCAAAGATACCCGCAGGCGTAGACCAGTACAACCACTTACGAATAAAATTCAACCTTCCGCCACTAACGATACCCCGTAGCCCCATATAAATCTCCATTTTCAATTTATAGTTTTGATAATAATAAACATACTAATATAACATAAAAGATAATTATGCAAGATTTATTTTCGCACTCTGGTTATACCCTGAGCTGTCCCCTCCAAACCGTTCATAACAAATTTTCCTGCACCGCCTGTTTCATCAATAAACTTTTGCTTACGTTGGGAATAATTGCCACCCAAAGCATCGTTAACCTTGCCATACATGCCGGCAGTTGCTCCGTTTAAGACAGCCTCTGCTCCCAACACAGATGTTTTAGCAACATCCCAATAATCATTGGCATCAAAATCACTCCAACCTTCAGCAAAAGCTCCCAAATTTTGCCCTCTTGGATCCATAGCCGACATCATCCCGGCTCCAACAGCCCGACCTGGTGCAGACGGATCGCTCAACGGGTTTGAGAAAAAGCCGCTTCTGTCAAATTCGCCTTTAACATGATTTGTCACGCCATCACTAAAATTCTGCATAAATCTCCCCACGGAAGAACTTGCAGGCTGAGAAGCTCCATATCCTTCGGTAAGGGGCTCTTGAGAAACGCTGACCGGCGCATAAACATTACCGAACATTCCGGCTTGCTGCCTTCCTCTCCCTTCTTTTTCATTAATTTCGGCAGTAATATCGTCAAGTTCTTTGCGCCATTCGGGTTCAAATAAACTCTCCATAAAATTGCGCGTTGCCTGCGGATCATAATTCGGCGCCCGTCTTTTGGCTTCCAAATCATCAAGATTCTGCTTCAATTCTTCAGCTCTTATTTTTTTCCAAGCCAAATCCACAATATCATTCATATAACAGTTTCCTTTCATAAAAAAAGCGGCCGTTATGCCGCTGCTGTATTAATTAAAAATAAAAAAAGCATGGCCTTTAAAACCATGCTTCCGGAGTATAAAATGACTTATATGTCCCAAAGATAACAGCGTTAAACCTGCTCTAAGAAAACAGCCTTTCCGCCATTATACAAATCTATATAACACATTTTTTCAAAAATGTTGCATACAAAAGTGTTGCAACGCTGCCTTTTTTGTTGCAACACGCCGCAAAAACATTCAGGCCTTCACAAAAATCCGGCCGTTTTCAAGCTTAGCCGTCCCGCCGACCGGCAGAGTCAGAAGCGGCGTGCTGTGCCCGAAATCAACATTGGCAATCACCGGCATATTATCCAGCCGCAACGCCTTAACCACATATTCAAGCTGCGCGCGTGTGACCTCAGAACCTTTCTGAAAACGCCCGATAAGCAGCCCTTTGACATTATGAAAATCAGGCTGATAAGTCAACGCCGTCAAATTGCGCATAAAATCGGCAATATCGGAACCGGAAGTATCCTCAACCATCAACACCGTATCCGCCTCAAAAGCCGGCCGGTAAGATGTGCCGAGCAACAGATTAAACGTGCCGAGATTACCGCCGAGCAGCGTCCCCTCTGCCGTTCCGCCGGATAACTCCCAATAACCGTCATTCCTGATAAATTCGCGTTTTTCCTGATCCAAAAACCATAAATCATCGCTCCACGCTGCCGATGGTTCGACTGCATTTTCACCACTAATCATAAGCATTTTCGCCATATTTTCCAACGTGTAATCACACCCTTTGAGCATACCGAGCGAACTGAGATGCGGTCCCATGAAAGTCACCAGCCCGGTCTTGGCATAAATAGCATCAAGCAAAGCGGTAATATCTGAAAAGCCGCACAAAATCTTCGGATTCGCAGCAATCACGTCATAATCAAGATAAGGCAAAAGCTGATTGGAGTTAAAACCGCCGATAATAGTAAAAACCGCCTTCACCTTCGGGTCAAGAAAGGCCTCGGTAATATCATCCACCCGGTCTTTAACGGCGGAAGTCCCCAGCATATCCCAGTTTTCATCGGTTGTGTTGCAGGCATAAGTCACCTTCAGCCCCAGCTCCGACAAACGCTTCTCTGCCAAGGCACGCACCTCTTTACCGATAATTTTCAGCCCACGCGACGGCGCCACAATCCGCACTTCATCGCCTTTTTTCAGCCTTTCCGGAATAATCTTCTTCATCTTTCCTCCTTAAATTCAAAAATTTTATTCACTATAACGCAAACTTTATTAAATTTTTCTTGCAATCTTCATAACGCCTGCTATATTTAAGAACAAAATAAGAACATTAGAGGAGGAAACAATGTCTTTCGGCTCTCCCGCCGCTGACTTTGCCGAAGTCGGCCTGGATTTAAATCAGGCGCTCATACGCCACCGCAGCAGCACTTATTTTGCCCGCATGGCAGGCAGCGCACTGAGCGGCATGGGCATCCTTGACGGCGACATCTTGATTGTCGACCGCGCCCTCACCGCACGCTCAGAAAACCTGATTGTCTGCACCCTCAACGGCGAAATACTGGCACGCCGCTACCGCCTGAAAAACGATACAGCCTGGCTTGTTTCGGAAGAAAAAGAACCCACTGCCCGCCGCATCCGTACGGAAGACGAATTCAGCGTCTGGGGCGTAATTACCACGGTCATCCGCCCGCTGGAGCCATCGCCGTGTATGTGCTGATTGACTGCGATAATTTTTTCGTTTCCTGCGAACGCGCATTTCAGCCCAAACTGAACAACCGGCCGGTTGTCGTCCTGTCCAACAACGACGGCTGCGTCGTCGCCCGTTCAGCCGAAGCCAAAACGCTGGGAATTCCCATGGGCTGCCCCTACTTCAAAATCGCCGATTTATTCCGCGAAAAACATGGCGCCGTCCTCTCGTCCAACTACGAACTTTATGCCGATATGTCGTACCGCGTTATGAACATCATCCGCAGCCGCTTGCAAAATATCGAAATCTATTCGGTTGACGAAGCCTTTGCCGAAATCGCCTTTACCTCTGAAACGGAAGCGGAAATCCGCACCCTGCAACAAGATATCCTGCGCCAAACAGGCATCTCCGTTTCAATCGGCATCGCCCCGACCAAAACGCTGTGCAAAATCGCCGGAGATACCGCCAAAAAGATGAGCGAGAACAAAATCTGCCTGTTAAAAGACACCGCAGCCGCCAAGCCTTTGCTACCGCTGACGGACATTGGCGACGTCTGGGGCGTCGGCCGAAAATTAAAACCCCGGCTCAATTTTCTGGGCTTGTTCACCGCCGCTGATTTAGCCAGGGCACAAAGTGGGCTCATCCGCAGCCATTTTGGCATTCACCTTGAAAAAACCGTACTGGAACTCAACGGCACCCCCTGCCTGCCCCGCGAACAAAACGACTGTCAAAAAAGCATCATCTGTTCTCGCAGCTTTGAGCATGAAATCACCAGCCCGGAAGAATTGCGCAAAATCCTGGCCGAATTTACGGACAGTGCCTGCCAACGTCTGCGTAAGCAAAATTCCGAAGCCCGCGGCATCATCACTTATATATGTACTAACCGTTTCAATCCCGCCCAACCTTTTTATCAAAATTCCTCTCTGACAGCATTACAGGAAGCTACAGCGTTAACCTCAAAATTCCTCAAAGCCATGGAACAGGGATTGAAACAAATCTTCCGTCCGGGACTGTCTTACAAACGCGCCGGAATTACCTTAACCGACATTAACGCGGCAAACAGCGGCCAACAAAATTTCTTTGATAACACCGCCGCGCGCCAAAAGGAACAACAACTGATGCAAACCGTAGACGAACTCAACCGCCGCCTCGGTAAAAAAACAATCCGTTTTGGCAGCCAAACGGCCGGCGTCAGCCATTTCATCCGCCGTGACCATAAAAGCCGCTCCTACACCACCTCTTGGAAAGAACTCCTCTCTGTCCGCTGATTTTCCCCTCCCCTAAGAACGTCACCTCCCACACACCCAACCATCCAGCTAATTGTCACCCTGAACTCGCTTCAGGGTCTAAAACCATCAACAAGAACGTACCCTTCCCCCCTAAAGAACGTCATGTCCGGGCAAACGCAGTGCGACCCGGATATCCAGGTCAAACCAACTATCCAAATTGTCATACCGAACTCGTTTGTCCTCGACAAGCTCGTTCGTCCGGTGATAGAGTTTTAGGAAAGGAGAAAAGCAATGAGGAGAATGTTTTTTTATGGGGTATGTTTTACTGGCAGTTCTTTTCTGTGCGGAAGTATGTATTGCCGAGGAAAAATGCAACAATTTGATAATTGAGTTTTAACCTCAACAAAAAAGGAACTGAAAACCAGTTCCTTTTCTTCACCTCTCGGCAGACACAAGGCGCACGCAGCGCGCTTCCTTACGCTCTATCAACCAGCGGCGAACTGATGGGGTGAAGCTGTCCCAGCTTCACCGCAGAGGCTTCCCGCCGCTCACCGCACTGGTGCGGCAGCCCGACAATCCAGAACAAACAAAAACGCCATATTTCCACTTTATTAATTTTTTTAGTTTAAATTTGAGAAAAAAAGAATATTTATTTCCCTGAAACGACTGGAGAAAAAGAACATGAACTTAAACCTGCTGCTGGGCGTCGCCGGAATTTTAATGCTGTTTTGCGTTTTCGCCAACCGCCTGTCGGACCGTTACGGCATCCCGGCCTTATTGTTGTTTCTGGGACTTGGCATGCTGGCCGGATCAGACGGCGTGGGGCAAATCCAGTTTTATGACGCCAAACTCTCCAACCACATCGGTACCGTCGCGTTGATTTTCATTTTGTTTACCGGCGGCTTGGAAACCCGCTGGAGCGAAGTCAGGCCGGCTCTTTTTCGCGGCACACTGCTGTCAACCGCCGGTGTTGCCCTGACAGCCCTGTTCTTGTATCTCTGCACCAGATATATCCTGCGTATCCCGCATGACATCGCCATGCTTTTAAGTGTTATTGTGTCATCAACCGACGCACCGGCCGTTTTCAGCATTCTCCGCACTCAAAAAGGAGAACTAAAATCAGACCTGAAACCCCTGCTTGAATTTGAATCCGGCAGCAACGACCCGATGGCCATTCTCCTCTCCATGGGTGTCATTGAAATTTTGTCAGCGCCGGTATTTAACGGCAGCCGCCTGGCCGTCGACTTCATCCTGCAAATGTTTCTCGGCGTGGCTTTCGGTATCATCTTGGGAAAGGCTGCCATTTATGTTCTGTCAAAACTAAAACTGGCCTATATCGGTCTCTACCCAGTGTTCGGCGTCGGTCTGGTCATGGTCACCTTCAGCATAACGCAAATAGCTTACGGCAACGGTTTTCTGGCCGTTTATCTTTGTGGTATCATCCTCGGAAATTCAGGATTTATGTACCGCCGCCATCTGCTGCGTTTTCATGACTCTCTTGGTTGGATTATGCAAATCGGCATGTTTTTGATTTTGGGGCTGCTGGTTAACCCCAGCGACCTCGGCTCGGTCTTTCTGCCCAGCTTCGGCTGCTCAGTGTTTCTGGTCTTCATCGCCCGCCCGCTGGCCGTTTTCATCTGCCTGTACAAAAGTAAATATACGCTTAATGAAAAAATATTCATCAGTTGGGCGGGGTTGAAAGGCGCCGTACCGATTATCCTGGCTACTTATCCGTTAATGATAAACTTCCCAAATTCACAGTTTTTGTTCAATACGATTTTCTTCATGGTCATCTTGTCGGTTCTCGGCCAGGGACAAACCCTGCCGCTGCTGGCAAAAAAACTTAAATTATATAAGAGGTAAGAAAAATGACTTTTCAGGATATTCTGCAAAAAACCAAAAAAATAATCAGAGTGCCGCTGCCGGGCGGGCGCTCGCCGGCACTTGGACGCACATTTTTCAAAAACCTGAATTTGTGCTTTTTCGTCGGGCTGGTACTGCTGTCCCTCCACCACAAAATTATCTTGTACAACCTGCCGGACATCTCGGAAGAATTGCTTTATTATGTCGGGATTCCTCTGGTCAACGGCCTGCTGACGGGAATAATCTGCCTCGGCCTGAATTACTACTTCGCCAAAAAACACTTTACGCAATATACCTTTAACACCGAAAACAAACCCGCACTGTTTTTGACCGGCTTCATCGCCGGTATTGCCTGCATTTACATTGTGCTGGATGAATTGACAACCTATGCTATCACCGCGCTGATTGTCTATGCTGCCTATATCAACATCAAAAGCTTCGCCGGCAAACTCTCCGGCCTGCTGGCGCCGGACGAACGCGCCTCCACACGGGACTTATCGGAGTTTACCAGCTTTTTCATCAACCTGTTGATTACCTTCAGCGTCATAAACCTGTCCTTAAACACCATCCACATCAGCTTAGGTACACAAATCGCCTTTAACTTTTCGGAAGGGGTACAAGGTATTCTTGACGCGATTTACTTTGGGTTGATTACCATGACAACGGTAGGTTACGGCGACATCTATCCGCATTCGTCGGTTGCCCGCGCCGTCGTTGGCCTGGAATGCCTGACCAGCTATGTCCTCTTGGGCATCATGATTGGTATTGTCAGCCGCGGCGTCGACTTTGGCTCCAAAGCCTCAAAATAACAAAAGGTTATCCTCTTACACAGTACAATTTCCCGCTATGGCACAATCTCAGCTCTTAGCCGCTGTAAAAGTGCGATATATGAGTCATATAATAAGAAACCAGTGAAAATGTGAGGGAGTGTACATAAGAAGTACATGACCGAACATTTTACACGCAGTTTCTGTATTAGATGACCGCAGAGCACACTTTTAGTAAAAGTTCGGAGTTTGAGGCTAATAGTAAGAAACAAGAAAAACCGCGACGGGAGTGTACATAAGAAGTACATGACCGAGCGGTTTATTCGTAGTTTCTGTACTAGTAGACCAAAATACGAACTTTTTACAGGAGGAAACGCCACTTAATCCTTCTCTCCCACCACCCCAAACAACGGGCCTGGCGCAAAACGCGGCGATAGATTTTATGAATGGCCTTTTTCTTCCAGAAAACGGGGGTATTCTGATAAGCGGAACTCATAACGGCAAACAGCTTGTGAAATTCGTCTTCGCCAAGACAGTATTTCTTATCTTGGTATAACCGCGCAAAAATCCCCCGGATTTCCGAAGACGTCGTATTCAAAAGCGCCAGCACCGCGTTCAGCCGCACTTTGAAAGCGCTCTCGGCCTGCGCGCTCCCGGCCGTCACCGAAGCATTGCCGCCAAACCAGCGATAACGGAACAAATATTCGGGAATATTATGAAACTTTGTCTTGTCCAGCAAATCAACCCATAACTGATAATCTTCGGCATAGCGGTATTCGTCATGATAAGTAATGCCGTTGTCCTGCAAAACGCTCTTGCGTATCATCGCCGCCGGATGGCAAATGGCTGCCCCTTCAGTCACGGTGCGGATTTTAATGCCTTCATCATCAATCGGCAGCCGCACATCCTGCCCCTTGGGAAATACCCTGAAAAAACACCCGCACACACCGACTTCCGGATGCGCATCCAAAAACTTCACCTGCTCGTAAAAACGCCCCGGCTCGGAAATATCATCATGATCCTGCCGCGCGATATACTCACCTTTAGCCAGTTGCAAACCTTTGTTGGACGTGCGCGAAATACCGAGATTCTGCTCATTTTCAATATAAACGATGCGCGGATCATCATAGGAGAGGATAACGTCCCGCACATTGGTCGTCGAAGCGTCGTTAATAATTAAAAACTCAAAATCGCGGTAAGTCTGGTTCAACACGGCCTCTATCGTTTCGCGCAGAAATTCTTCCTTCGTGTTGTAAACCGGCATCAGGACGCTGACTTTAGGCACTTTCATTCTCCCATAAAAAACAAACTTGTTTACAATATGCCCCGAAAAGCGCATTTTTTCAACCGCCGTATACACTTTGTGAACAATCAATTCTCTTGACTTGTAAAAAAGTTAAAATAAACTAAGATAATATTACCAAAAATTTTTTTTAAAGGCGGTAAAAGATGAATGAAAGCATGATTAAACTGGCCAGCAGATTTATTCCCGGCAAAAAAAAGCGCCGCGAATTCAAGGAGAAACACCTGCAAAAGCTCCATGCCGAACAGGCCGGCGCCTATAAAAAGATGAAGCTGATTATGACCCTTGTCTGCAAAGATGAAATCGATATCATCGAAAAACACCTGCTGTTTCATCACCACATGGGCGTTGACGGCTATATCGTCACCGACAACAATTCCACCGACGGCACCCGCGAACTTCTGGAAAAATACAAAGAAAAAGGCATCGTCCTTGATATTATTGACGAACCCTGCCCCACGCATATGCACGGCGTCTGGGTGCACCGTATGGTCGAACTGGCCATAAAGAAACACCATGCCGACTGGGTCATCAATTCCGACGCCGACGAATTCTGGTATGCCAATTCCGAAGACCTGAAATACGATATCGCCAAATGCGGCAAGGCCAATATCCTCAACCTCTATTTCCGCAACTTTGTGCCGCCGGCTGATGATGTCGACTACTTCCAAACCTCCCTGTTCTGCAACCGCCTGCTCCCGGAATATGAATCCAAGGCGCTCGGCATTGACAACGAACTCTATGTCGATACCAAGCCCTACCCCAAGGTCATCCATCAAACCAAGGGCTATATCCGCATTCTTGACGGCAACCACGGCGTCCGCATCAAAAACCCGGACAGCGTCGAACCCGGCAACATCCGCCTCTATCATTATTACATCCGCAACTTCAAACATTTTGAAAGCAAGGTCATTAAAGGATACGCCAGCGTCAAGGATCACCCGCAGAAAGGCATCGGTACGGAATGGCGCCGCTGGTATGAGCAGTTTTATGCCAAAGGCAAACTCTATGAAGCCTACGAGCTGAAATTCGGCTTCAAAAAGATGCCGCTCCTCAAGGAAATCGGCTGCGTCGTCAACGATCCTTCCATCGTTAATTTCATGAAACACAAAAACCTTTTGTAAGAGAGCCCTCTGATGACACCCAAAGTTTATGACATCGTTTACAGTATCGGTTATGACTGTACCGCCGCCCGTTATATGGGCAAATATTTTCTGCGCAGTTATGCCGGCCCTTTTGACTGGATTACCCTTTGCGATTTTCCCACCCGCATGGAATACATCCTCAACGACTTTGAAAACTTCATGAACAAGGAAGACATGGTCTTCATCAACCGCCCGCCCGAGCACGATTATCTCAATCCCAAAATGATAGATTACCGCAACACCCGCGACAATTATCACTTTTACCACGACTTTCCCAAAGGCGTTGACTTTGACATTTCCTTCCCGGCAATAAAAGCCAAATACAACCGCAGAATCAAACGCTTTGACGAGATGCTGAAAACTAAAGAAAACGTACTGCTGATTAATCTGGCGCATGAAGAAAAACTCGATAACGCCGCCATCCTCAAATATTGCAACGCCATCATGCAAAAATACGGTCGGACATTCGACTTCATCTTTATCGAAAACGACCAAAGCAAAGAAAAAGGCGAAATCGAAAAAATTGAGCTTTCCGAAAACATAATCAAATATAAAGTCCGCACCGTCGACCCGAAAGTCAAGGGCAAAATCCCGTTGACCGCCGAAGCCTGCGACACAATCTTCAAAAATCTGCATTCCAAAGGCCAGAGCAAACGCCGCTGGCTGCGTCTGTGGCACAAGTTCTGGGTCAAAACGGTTTCGCTGTTCATTTTCTACCGCCCTTGGCGTAAAGAATTCAAACTCAGACACATGAAAGTATAAACATCTAAAGCATAAAGGAAGAAATGATGAGCCATTTTCTAAAGAAGCTGCTGCGCAAACTCCGTATCCGCGACCACGGTAAAAACAATACAGTCAAACTGCCGCAAAAATTCAAATGCAACAATGCCCTCATCAGCATCAAGGGCAATAACAACATTATTGAAATTGAAGAAAATTTCGCCTGCCGCGAAAAGCTCAGCCTGCGCATTGAAGGTAACAACAACCGGGTGCACATCGGCAAAAACTTTTATTGCCACACCAACTGTGACCTGACTTTTTACGCCAACAACAGCCTGCTGAATTTCCGTGATGACATCCATGTCTATATCAGTATCGAGGTCGAAAGCTTCGGCGGCAAAGACAACCTGACCATTGACGTCGGCAACCGCACTACTTTCATGAACACGCACATCACCTGCTTTGAAGACAACAGTTCTGTGATTATCGGCGAAGACTGCATTTTCTCCTATGATACGGTTCTGTATAACACGGACGGCCACCCGATCTATGCCATCGACGGTGACGAACCGTTAAACCGCGCCAGCCACATCAAACTCGGCAACCATTTATGGATTGCTCATAGCGCCGTCGTTTTGAAAAACGTCGAACTGGCTGACAATATCATCATCGGCCGCAATGCCCTTGTCACCAAAAGCTTTATGCAAAAAAACTGCGTTCTGGCAGGTCTCCCCGCCAAAATAGTCAAGGAAAACGTCCGTTGGGAACTTCAATTCCCCAAACCGGGACAAAAATCAAAATACAAAGGCCTGGACCGCGAACCTGTTCCGGCTCTGCGAGTAAAAGACACACCGCCTTCCGCCGCCTGATTAACCTCCCCATCCCGTTAATCCTCCCTTATCCCAAAGGGAGGATTAATATTATCCCCATCCATTCCACTTGTCATCTTTTTCCCTCCTTTTCCAACCATCCTTCAAATTGTCACCCTGAACTCGCTTCATAATCTCCCCTCCTACAAAGACGAAAACCAACCAAGCAAAAAAAACTCCCTTACCTTATTACAAGGGGGAGGTCAGGAGAGAATAAAGCAAATAAGCAATATCATCCTCAGAAGAGCGCAGCGCACCCCGAGAGTCCAGGTTTCCGCAATTCTTCCTCTTGACAAAATGACAAATTACGCTTAGATATAAGCTGAAAATTATAAGTATCTCTATTATTAACCTTTAAAAATTTTAAAGCTTATGAAACTGCCAAAAGGATTTTCAAGCAAGTACCTGAGCCAAAAAAACGCCACAGAGCTTCTTTTGGCCGGCGCAAAGAAATGGGGTATAGAACTTAATAGCCAAATCGCAACAGATGTCGGCATTAAATTCAAACACGACATGAAATTTTTCAACCGCGACAACATCTATCCGATGTGGATTATGCAAGGATTGAAATGTGACGAAGTCTCAAACCGTATTGAAGAAATTGTCCTTTATTGCGACATGGAACGCGGTTTGTGTTATTACATGAATGTCAACGACTGCACAATTTTCCGTCTTCCGCAGCCGTTGTTAATCAAAAGCGTAACGCTGGAAAGAAAAGAAAAATCAAACAACGTAATCTATGACCCCAAAAAAAGTTAATCATTATGACTAAACGCCTGTTTTCGGTTTTAACGAAACAGGCATTTTTTTATCAGAAAACAAAAAAACTCTGAGCCAAAACCCAGAGCTTTTTTCACCAAAATTATTGCGGCAATCGGACAACCGGACGAACCCAAGCCGGAGGATACCCCTTACTGTAACCGGTGTACCCGCAGCTCAGATAAGTCCAACACCAAACACAACCGCCGGCAAAATAATTTTTAAATGTCGATGACCAGTAGCGTTCGGTCAGGAGCAAAGGTTTTCCGCCAAGATACTCTGCCAAAGCATTAAATTTCTCACCCAAATCCTCATTGCGGAATTTCGCCCACAAATGGTCTTCTCCGGGAGTAGCGCAGTCATTTTCCACACGAATTTCAGCACAATACTCCATAGCAGCAGCCCATAAAAGCGGTGATGGCGCATCTTCCAAGGCAATTAAAAAACCTTCATACACAATCCATAACGGTTTCTTGTCAGGCAGCGGCTGGCGGGATAAAATATTCCCCTCATACATCACCTCAAAAAAGAAGTTACCCTGCGCATCAAGAACCAAACTCAAATCAACGACATCCGCTGATTGTTTCGCTGAATTTAAAACGTTCTCTTTCATAATAATATGCGTTTTAGTTAATAATAAAGTTTACCTTTATTGCTTTAACAGGAATTTTAAAAAGAATCAAGCGCTAAACACAATAAAAGTTAGAAGAAACTCTGAACGCACTCTACACCCAGCCGCTGTAAAAGTTCGGAGTTTGTGGCTAATAGTAAGAAACATTTTACACGCAGTTTCTGTACTAGTAGACCAAAATACGAACTTTTACATCAAAACAATCTCCGCCTTTAGGCACGGTAAGACAGTGGTATAAGAGATGAATAATAAGAAAAAGAAAAAAATGCGACAGGCATGTACATAGAAGTACATAACTTAGCAATTTTTTCTTTTTCTGTATTAGGCATCCGTAGAACGCTGTCTTACACTGCGACGGGAGCCGCCAACTTCCCATAACTCTCATACCCTTCAAGGGTGAAATCATCGTATGTAAAATCGTCAATATTCTTAACGGCGGGATTGAGCTTCATAACCGGCAAAGGCAACGGCTGACGGGAAAGCTGCTCGCGTACCTGTTCAAAATGGTTGTGATAAATATGAGTGTCGCCGAGGGTATGAATAAATTCTCCCGGTTCAAGCCCGCAAACCTGTGCAATCATCATTGTCAACAGCGCATAGGAAGCAATATTGAACGGCACGCCGAGAAACATATCGCAGCTGCGCTGATAAAGCATACAGGACAACTTGTTGCCGGCAACATAAAACTGAAACATCATGTGACACGGCGGCAAGCGCATTTCGGCGATTTTTCCGACATTCCAGGCCGATACAATCATACGGCGGTCATTGGGATTATGCTTAAGCTTGTCAATCACTTCCGCCAGCTGGTCAATCCCCTCGCCGTTCCAGTTGCGCCACTGCGAACCGTAAACCGGACCGAGATCGCCGTTTTCATCCGCCCACTCGTTCCAGATACGCACGCCATTGTCCTGCAAATATTTTATATTGGTGCTCCCCTTGATAAACCACAAAAGCTCATGAATAATACTCTTGAGGTGAACTTTCTTGGTCGTCACCAGCGGAAAGCCCTTGCTGAGGTCAAAGCGCATCTGCCGTCCGAAAACCGAACGCGTCCCCACACCGGTACGATCAAGCTTGTCAACGCCGTTATCCATAATATCCTGCAGTAAATCAAGGTATTGTTTCATTTTTTAGTCCTCTGCTTCAATAGATTCAATAATGTGTTTCAAAACCGCCTGATCGACAAACTCGCCTTTGCGTACCCAAACGGAAGTCAGAACTGCATCTTTTTCATAGTTCTGGGAAATCTGCCGATATGACGCGTTCATTACGTCAATACAAGGGGTTATATCAACTTTTTGCCCCGTCAGTTCAGGATTTAAGGTGCCGGTATACATACTGTCGACAATAATGTCAGGCATCAGCTTATTGCCGCCGGTCAAAAAAGCCTTGTAAACGCTTGCCCCGCCGGAAATATAAAAATCGCCTTCCACCTCTTTGAAAGAACGGATGTCCGTCACCACAAAATGATTGTCCGGGTCGGATACTTCATAATCGGGATTAAGGGTCAGCACGCAGATTTTGCGGTTGGGCAATGTACGGTTTGGAAAACTTTCATAAGTCGTCTGCCCGGCAATCAGGGTCTGCCCCTCGGTAATACGGCGAAACCGCTTAAAATCGGAAGAAATCCGCCAGGGAATATTCGGCCCAATGCCGATAATATTGTCGCCTTCATGACGACACCAAACTGCAATTTTCGTCATAATAAAAAATCTCCTTGCCCACAAGGTACCACAACAACCGTAATTCTCAATCAATACTTCACACATTTTAACAGCAAATTTGACTTGAAAATAAAAAACAGAACGCCTATAATAAGGACTGCCGGGCAACCGGCTGTGACACCAGAGGCTGTATGAAATAGGTATTTAGGACCCGGGGGCAGTACCCGGCACCTCCACCAATTTTTTACACAACCCCGAACTTTTTCCATAGAATGGCTTTTATGCAAAAGTTCGGAGTTTGAGGCTTATAATAAGATTTTAGGGCGGCGACACCGGAGTTTACATAGTAGTAAATGAGGATGGCGCCGACCCGCTAAATCTGTATTAGAAGCCCAAAATACGAACTTTAGGGGGTGAGTCAGGTTTGACTAAATATAATAAAGATACTTTGCCGTGTCCGGTGAGATACCACCGTTATCGGTTCAAAATAAATAAATGCTAACGATAATAACGTAGCACCTGTTGCTGTAGCTGCTTAAGCGAAGCGACAAACGCAAAATCCTTTTAACTATGGTTAGTTGAAAGTGGGGCTTGGGCCGCCTAGCAACAGAAGGCCCGCTTTTTTTGCAGGAAGGAATGAGTAAAATGGAATTTTTATCTGAAATTAATTATGACAAGCTGATTGAAAAATCTTTGAAAAACGTCATTATTGAAGCGTTGCGTATTGCCGAAGACCAGGGCTTGCCGGGTGAAAACCATTTTTACATCACCTTTCGTACCGATTACCCCGGCGTACAGATTTCAAAGCAGCTGTCCAGCCAGTATCCGGAAGAAATGACGATTGTCATCCAGCACCAATATTCCAACCTGATTGTCAAACAGGCCTTTTTCAGCATTGACCTGAGCTTTGGCGGCATTTTGCAAACATTGGTCATTCCCTATGAAGCCATCAGCTACTTTGCCGACCCGCATGCCAAATTTGGCCTGAGCTTCCATGTCAATGACGATTTCCGCAAACGCCAAGACGCCGCCGAAGAAATTGACTATGAAGAAGAGGAAGCTCCCAAACAAGCCGCCAGCGGCCCGGCAACAGTCGTATCAATTGACGCTTTCCGCAAAAAGAGATAATCCTCCCCTCTTCCCGGTAAAAAATGCGCAAAATTTCCGTTGTCATAGCCAACCGCCACCAGACCAGCATCTCGCTGGAAGACGAATTTTTTGAAGAACTGGGACGAATTGCCGCGACTGAAGGAAAAAGCCTCAACGCCCTGATTACCGAAATCGACCGCACACGAAACCAAAACAACCTCTCCAGCGCCATCCGTATTTATATTCTGAAAGACCTGCAGCACCGCACAACACCACAGGCCTAGACCACCTCATAACCGGCACGGATCTGAAGACGTACTGCCGCTTTGGTTACAATAGCTTGAACCGGAATACCAACTGCCTCCGCTGGCACTGGATGAGCATTGCGACGCCGTATTACTACCCGGCATCATACAATTACGACCACCGTTCAGTTCCCGCGTACTCCCATCCATCGGACATCTTTGTAAAAGCACATAATCATAGCACCAGGCGCCGCCATCAGAATAAGCTGTTGCGCTACTGTCAAAATAACAACTGCCGCCTTCCCGTTTAAGCTCAACCTGTGCCACACCGCTCATACAATCAACGCAGCCATAAACCCCGCCGGAAAGCGCCCACTTCTGCCCGGAAGAACACGTTCCGTTGCCGGAACCAGAACCATTGTTTCCCGAACCGGAGCCGCTTCCCGAGCTGCCGGAATCACTGCCGCCGGAAGAGGAACATCCGGAGCCGCCGCAGCGTTCGTCGCAACTGTCTATC
>ERZ780157.386-NODE-386-length-60499-cov-10.770515_pt1 | contig 60499 bp, 60 predicted proteins | sample MGYA00511169_ERZ780157 | MGnify/ENA primary metagenome ERZ780157 (study PRJEB29588, sample SAMEA1965149) | human gut metagenome | biome: human gut; feature: human-associated habitat; material: faeces | place: Denmark | collected 2008/2010 ...
TGGCCGTTCAACCTCTCAGTCCGGCTACTGATCGTCGACTTGGTGGGCCGTTACCCCGCCAACTATCTAATCAGACGCGAGCCCATCTCTAAGCGATAAAATCTTTGGTATCAGGAAGATGCCATCCCGATACGTTATGCGGTATTAGCAGTCGTTTCCAACTGTTGTCCCCCTCTTAGAGCCAGGTTGCTCACGTGTTACTCACCCGTCCGCCACTGATCCGAGGAGCAAGCTCCTCTTCACCGTTCGACTTGCATGTGTTAGGCGCGCCGCCAGCGTTCGTCCTGAGCCAGGATCAAACTCTTTGTTAAATGGTATATTCAAGCTCTCGCTTTAAATATCAAAGTTTGATTGCTCTGCTGAACGCTAACTTGCTATCTATTAGCACGTTATTTTGTGTTCATCCAGAATTTCTTGTTATTCTCATAAAGAATCTCAAGGTAATGTTTTTAATTCTGTACTGTTCAATTTTCAAGGAACTTTGTGCCGCTCTTGCGACAGCTTATTTATTATATCACATTCATTCGAGTTTGTCAAGCACTTTTTTGAAATTTTTTAAATTTCTTTTTTCAGAGTTTTGAACTTTTTACCAGTCGGTCACCGTGCTTCCGCCGTTTCTTCCTTCCGGTTTTTTCGGTCCATCTCCGTACCCTCGACTGCCCTCTTTCTCACTGTTCAAGCGGTTTCAGGCTTTCTCAAGTACCCTCTGTTTTTGTGCCCTCTCGTTTGAGTGCTTGTCTATTATATCACGCTTTTCGAGCTTTGTCAACATCTTTTTCATTTTAATTTTGCACAAATGGTTTTAAACCGTTATATTCTCCGATTGTGCAAAATGTAAACAACCACAATATACAGTTTTCCGCTATCAATATTTAGTTATCAACAGCCGCATTCCTGTATGTTGAAAACTCGTGCATTCTTTCCGTAAAGCTAAAACAATGCCGCCCTTTAAGGACGGCACCGATAAAAATCCTATTTTTCCTCGTTCAGTTCGGAAATTATTCTGACAAAACTGTCAATATCATTAAAATCACGATATACCGAAGCAAATCTGATATACGCCACCTTATCTATATCCTTCAGCCTTCGCAGTACCAGTTCGCCGATCTCGTCCGACGATACCTCCCGCCTGAACTGGTTCTTCAGTTCCTGTACAATATCTTCAACCATTTTTTCAAGGTCCTCGATCTGTACCGGACGTTTCACCGTAGCTCTCGCAAGCCTGTTTATCAGCTTGTCACGATCAAAAGGTTCAATGGTATTATCCTTTTTCACAACCATAAGCGGTATTGTTTCCACCATTTCATAGGTCGTAAAACGGCACTTGCACGACAGACATTCACGTCTTCTGCGAATTTTATTTTCCGCAGGGCGACTGTCTATTACCTTGCTGTCCTCATATCCGCATTCCGGGCATTTCATCTGTTTTCCTCGCTTTCGCTCTGATCCTCACGGTTTCCTTTTCCATATTCCTGTATTTATGTATTTTAACACACTTTCGCAGCTTTTTCAAGCATTTTCTGTAATCAAAGACCCATCTTATACTTATCGTATATCTTTTTCATATTATTCGCACATACAGCAAGTTCGTCATAGCTGCTGTAATTCTCACGGTAAAGCTCGACTATCATTGCTTTATCGTAATTTATTTTTTCAAGTTCGCTGAAAAGACGGTTGAAGTTAAAGCTACCCTTTCCTATCGGCAGGCAATCGCAACCTGCGTTTCCGTCGCTTACATGAAGATGTACGACCTTGTCACCTATTATATCCATAAGCCTGAACGGATCTACATTGCTCCTTCTTGCCTGTTTGAGATCTACAACAAATCTGACCTCGTCGCCGAGTTGTCCGATCATATCCTCGATAAATCTTACACTGCTGCTCTTGCAGTAGCAGATGTTTTCCTGTGCCACCGTAACACCGAATTCTTTTGCAAGGCGGAACAGACGCAGATAACGTTCCATGTACCTTTCATCAGGTACCTTTGAGCTTAGGATAGCTCCGTGCAGAACAAACACATCTGCACCGATCTCCGCCATAACCTCAAAATACCTCTTGTAAATATCAATCAGATATTCGGTTCTGCGTGGATAATCGCCGAAAAGAAACAGCGTTTCCATAGGCGAAGAAAACGGATGCATGGATATTACGTTCATCCCGTATTCACCGATGATCCTTCTTAGTTCAACAAGCACCTGCCCTTCAAGCTCGTCTATCGAATTTACGAATATCTCAACATTTTTTACACCCCGCTCGGCAAGCTCATAAAGAGCCTTTTCTGTTTCAAGAGGGTACAGACAAGCCGTTGATACGCCAATATCCATTTTCATTACTTCCTTTCTGAAAATCAGCCCGCCAGAGAACAAACGTTCCCTATTATTGATATGATTAGCGGTAATACATACACCGCCGCCAGCACCGCAACAAGCAATGCGTAAATGCCGACCCTGCACAGACCTTCCGCCTTATCGGCAATTGCCGTTATCTTTTTGCGGAATATAATGTACAGCACCAGTGCCGCAAAGCCTGCAACGCTCAGCATAATACCCGGTTTAAGCCCCTTCGGGCAGAAGCTTATGGCTATATCGTTTTTGCCTTCCTCCAGCTTTACCGCCATAAAGCCCGACATTGAACGGTATATCTCAGCAGGCTTTCCGTTTATCGTTGCAGAAAATCCGTCGTCATACGGCACCGACAAAAACAGCCACTGACCGCTTTTTGCGTTGTCTGCCGTTCCGCTTATATTTCCACCGTCAACCTTAAGATCGGCGGTCTTTGTTTTATTGATAGCTTTTTCCAGCTTGCCGAGCGACAGTCCGTAAATGCCATAGCTTGAGCAATAAGTGCTTTCGTTTACGTCAACATCTATACTTACCTTCTCATTTTCGAAAGTACCGAGATATAAAAGTCCGTTGCTGTCTTTATTCGGGAACGACAGATCCTGCTTGATTCCGTTTACATATATTGCAAACGAACCGTTGATATGCTCGTTGATATTTCTTGCAACAAGATCAAAGCAATCGAAATACAACGCCTGCTTTTCACCTATATCCAGCTTGTAGCTGAGCGTTGCGATGCGTGTATTGCTCTTGGGTGTGAAATAATATATCCCGTCACGATGTGCATACCGTATATTCTTTTCTCCGGTATGCTCATACTCGGTAAACAGCAGTTCGTTGCCCGTATCGAGCAGATTCTTTGCAAGATATTCCTGTATAACTATACGTTCCGCCTTAGGCAGCTCCGTACATTGTGACAGATCGCTGCCGGTCACTATTCCGAGCGGAAGATAATATTCGCTCTCATAAATTGAATAGTTCTTGTCACGATAAATCACAGGCTCTCTTGCGCTGAATTTCTCTATATAATATTTTATATTCATAACGGCATCGGTAAGAGCCGTGCCTCCGTTGCCGGTTACCTCCATCCAGTAGGACGAATAGCCGAGCCGTTTCATCGCATACATATAATCCTCCGATGTAAGCGAGGTGTAATGTGCGATGGTGGGATAGCCCAGTCCGCCTATAAGATTTGCGTCAAAATATTTCTTAGGCCACTGCATCAGCTTAACCCTGTAAAAATCCTCGTCCTCGGGGATTTTTCCTTCAAGTTCTATCGCATTGTTGTACTTGACAGGAGTATATGCCGATGCACCAATATACACGTTTGCGTTGAAAACGCTCTCGGCTACAACAATTACAGCCAGTACAGAACAAACCGATTTGAAAGTGAGCTTCTTGAAAACGCCGAAAGCCATAGTCAGAACATACAGTGCCGTAAATCCGCAGAAGATAATTAAAAGCAGGATGAATGACTCCGAGCTTCCCCACAGTGTCGAAACATATGAATCCAGTTCGTATCTGTAGCTACAGTAGTACCATATCGTAAAACCGAAATAGATAACGCCGGCGGCAGTTATTCCGATAAGATAGGGCTTTTTATTCTTTTGCGCATAATCATCAGGCTTTGTATGCGACAGCTTCACCGCCGCAAAGGTCAGCATCATAAGCGTAGTCATATAGCCGTACCGCATAGGGAATGCCATATAGTCGCCCGTGTGCCACATCTTGTTTATCGGCTCAAACACTACCGGCAGAAGCGTAAGGAACGAAAGCAGCGCATAGAATCTGCTGTTCTTGCTCTTTCTTCGCAGAAAATACACGATGAAAGCCGCAACGGAAAATCCCGTACAGAAAATAAGCGGCAGATTTGTATATATCCCTGCAAATACCGCAGAATCAAACAGACCCTTGAGTATGTTTGCGCCTCTTGCGGATGAAAGATACTGTGCAAAGCTCGGAAGCCATACAACAGCGGAGATCAGCGCCGCTATACCGCAGCCTATGATAAACCTCGGCGCAATGCCCTTTGTACTGCCCTTTTTTCTGTTAAGAAAAATGTAAACGCCGAAATACAGTATCGTGAACAATACCACCATATAGCTGAGATAATAATTCAGCACCAGCATTCCGACAAGGCAGAATATAAGACCGCCTATGCGTTTACGCTTTACGAGCGAATTGAACGCTATCAGCAGCAGCGGGAAGAAGTACATTACATCGAGCCATACCGTGTTCTGATAGAACAGCATCGAATAACCGCTGAACGCATACATAACGCTGAAAAGCGCCGAATATGTCACATCCAGCTTTTTATGGCAGGTGCGGAAGTACGCATTTGCGGTTATCGCACAGACAGCCATTTTCATAAGCGTCATAATGTTCATGAACAGCATCATGTCCGCTTTGTCGACAAATGCAACAAGAAGCGAAAACGGGCTTGATATAAAGAACAGGAACACGCCGAGGAAATTCATTCCGCCGGCATTCTGCCAGTTGAAGAAGAAATCCCCCTTGCCCTCAAGTATGTCCTTGAAGTCGAGCAATAAAGGAAGCACCTGCTGGTGCATATCGCACCATGCGAGCGTTTTATCTCCGAACGGATAAAGCCCACTGCCCGCAAATACCGCAAGCCCTATGACAATTACCGCTATCGGCGGAATTATCAGCGTCAGCAACAGCTTCGGACTGCGTATAAGTTTACCGATATGTGTTGTGATTTTTTTAGTAATATCTCTTTTCAAAATATCCTCCGGGATTTTTAAAAATCTCTCCCATTTGGTTTTTATGAATATCTGTCTAAATTCAAAAGCCGCAAAGACTTTATGTGCTATGCGGCTTTTATTTTTGATTGAATTATCAGCCGCAGGTGATTATACCATGAGCTTCTTTGTGTCTACCGTACCCTTTGAAGCAAGATTCTTTGTATCCTTCTTGCTTTCGCCGTTTCCTGCATTTGTATAATTCTTGCCGTGCTTCTCCTGCCAGAGTACCCACAGGGGACCCGAGATGCACAGTGAAGAATAAGTACCGCAGATAAGACCTGCCATCATAGGAATAGCAAATGTCATTATCGAGGTTACGCCGCAGATTGCGCATACAACGCAGATTGCGAGTACGGCAAAGGCTGTGGTAACAGTTGTGTTTACAGAACGTGTTATCGACTGAGTGATACTCATATTAACAAGTTCCTTGAGTGAAAGCGAGTTGCCGTAAAGGTTACGGTTCTCTCTGATACGGTCATATACAACGATTGTATTGTTGATAGAGTTACCGAGTACGGTAAGAACAACCGCCATAAAGTTTGCGTCAATCGGGAAACGGCAGAACACGAACACCGCATAAACCATGAAGCAGTCGTGAACGAGGGCTACCAGTGCAAACACACCTGCCGAAAGGCCGCCGATTTTCTTGAATCTGAACGCAATATAGATAACGAGCAGTACAAACGAGAATAATACTGCAACAAGGCACTTAAGGAAGAACTCCGTACCTGATGTGGGGTTGACATCCTGGCTGTTTACAAGCGTAAGGCTGTTATCCTTGAAGGTCTGCTGGAGCTTATCCGATAAAGCTGTCTGCTTATCTGCAGTAAGTCCCTCTGAAGACGAGAATGAGATTTCAACGACTTCAAGTGAGCTGTTCATCGAAGAACCTGTAGTTACCGTAACAGCACCGTAATTTTCGCCCTCAACCGTCTTCTTTACCGCATTTGTGTCAATTTCGCCGGTATAGCTGTAGGTCAGCATCGTACCGCCCTTGAATTCAATAGCCATTTCAACGCCGAATATGCAGTTGAAGATAACCGTAATTACAGCAATGACGATCGGTATAAGAAAGAGTATCTTTCTGTATCCTATAAAATCAAATACTTTTTTGTTATTCATTTTGAAGCACCGCCTTCCGTTGCGGCAGCCTTTTCAGCGGCACGCTTCTTTGCAGATTTTCCGCCGTAGAGAGCGGGATTTCTGAATATCTTGAATCTGGAAAGCGACATTGTCATAAGTCTTGTCGCAAATATGCCGAACAGGAAGTTCAGTATTACGCCGACCATCAGAGTGTAGCCGAATGAGTAGATAGTACCCTCTGTCGAAGCGCCGAACATGAAGAATACGGGCTTCAGTATAGTAGACGCAAGGCTGTCGGGAGTACCGAAAGCACCCATAAGTATTATAGCAACGATGATCATTGTGATATTACCGTCAAATACCGCGCTGAACGCTCTCTTGTAGCCTGTAGCTATCGCTGTATCTATCGTCTTGCCGCTGTTTATTTCTTCCTTTATACGCTCGCCCGTGATAACGTTAGCGTCAACGCCCATACCAACCGCAAGAATGATACCTGCAATACCTGGTATTGTCAGCGTAAAGCTGTTTGAGAACGGGAAGAAGCCTGTTATAGCACAGAACGTACCTGCAACCTGTCCGATAAGACCGATAACGGCTACAACACCGGGCAGTCTGTACAGTGCAATCATGAATATCATTATAAGTGCAAATGCGATAACGCCGGCGATTGCCATAGCGTCACGGGCACCCGTACCGAGCGTGGGTGAGATAGTGCTGAAGCTCGATGTTTCCAGCTTGAACGGTAACGCACCGCCGTTTATCTGGTCTGCAAGTGCCTTAGCCTCATCAGCCGTAAAGCCACCGCTTATCGTAGCCTCACCGCCGCTGATTTCCTCTTTGACCGAAGCTGTGGATATACACTTGTCATCCATATATGTCGAGATGTATCCCTTTGATGAAGCAAGCTTCTTTGTAGCCTCTGCAAACTTCTCCTTGCCGCTGTCCTTCAGCTTTAAGGATACCATATACTCATATTCCTTGCTGTTTCCGCTCTTGAGCTGATATACGGCAGAAGCCTTTTCAACATCCGAACCGGAAATGATAAGGGGCAGATCCTCGTATGTCTGACCGTCGGAAAGCGATTTTTCCGAGCCTTCTCTGAAGGTGAGCAGTGCGGTAGCACCAAGCTCCTTTACAGCCGCTTCCGGATCAAAGCTGTCATCCTCAGCCTGCCACGGGAAACGCACGATTATCTTATCGCTGTTATAATCAACATAAACCTCATAGTCTGTTATGTTGTTTGCAACAAGTCTTGTTTCAACAATCGACTTTGCCGCATCGACCTCTTCATCGGTCGCATCGTAATCTGCCGGTGACGTAAATGTAACGTCAACACCGCCTCTGATATCAATACCCCAACGAATATCACTTACACCTCTTATAATAGTGTTCGTGAAATCGCCGTACTGGGTATGAACACCGAAAAATACTATGCCTGTAAATGCCAGTATAACCGCCAGCACTATAAAGAACACAGGCTTTGCCACTCTTTTCAAATGTTTCACTCCGTTTCTGTGCCTCAGCACATCCTGTTAATTTATACATTACAGTATTATACTATAATGATTTCGATTAGTCAAGAAATAGTAAAGAATTTCTGCAATTTTCACAATCCGTTCATTATACGGAAAGCTCAGCCTTTTCTCCGAGAACATCCTTATTCTTTTCAAGGACAGGCTTTATGCACTTGTCAAGGAATGCGCTCACCTGGCTTGCGCTTCTGCCCGTGTAATTTTCGGGAATGAGCTTTGCCTCGATTTCTTCCTTTGTTGTCATGAAGTCGGGGTCTGCGGCGATTCTGTCAACGAGGTCGTTTTCTCCGCCCTCTTCTTTGATAACCTTACCTGCGGCAATGCTGTGCTGTCTTATCTTCTCGTGAAGCTCCTGTCTGTTTCCGCCCTTCATAACTGCGTCCATCATAATGTTTTCCGTTGCCATGAAAGGAAGCTCCTTCATTACTCTTGCACGGATAACCTTAGGATATACGACCAGTCCGTTTGTGATATTCAGCATAATGTTCAGTATAGCGTCTGTTGCAAGGAATGCCTCCGCTACTGCGATACGCTTGTTCGCACTGTCGTCGAGCGTTCTCTCAAACCACTGTGTGCCTGCCGTAAACGCAGGATTAAGAGTATCTATCATAACATATCTTGAAAGCGAGGTTATTCTCTCCGCTCTCATCGGATTCCTCTTATAAGGCATAGCCGAAGAACCGATCTGATTCTTCTCGAAAGGTTCTTCCATCTCCTTGAAGTTTGCAAGGATACGCAGATCGTTCGAGAACTTCGAACAGCTCTGTGCAATACCGCCCAGTACGTTTACTATTCTGCTGTCAACCTTTCTTGAATAGGTCTGACCGCTTACGGGTACGCACTGCTTGAATCCCATTTCCTCAGCTATCATCTGCTCCAGCTTTTCTATCTTTTCCTCATCGCCGTGGAACAGTTCCATAAAGCTCGCCTGTGTGCCTGTAGTACCCTTCTGACCGAGCAGCTTCAGATTACCCATCTGATATTCAAGATCCTCAAGATCCATCAGAAGCTCGTTCATCCACAGCGTAGCACGCTTGCCTACGGTAGTCAGCTGTGCAGGCTGTAAATGTGTATATGCAAGACAGGGCATATCCTTATATTTATCCGCAAAAGAAGCGAAATTCGAAAGAACATTCACGAGCTTTCTGTGTACTATCTCCATAGCGTCACGCATTACGATAACATCGGTGTTGTCGCCTACATAACAGCTTGTAGCGCCTAAATGGATTATGCCCTCGGCCTTCGGACAGCACTTTCCGTATGTATGAACGTGCGCCATAACATCGTGGCGGAGCTTCTTCTCCTCCTCAGCCGCATAAGCAAAGTCAATATCATCAATATGCGCCTCAAGCTCGTCAACCTTTTCCTGAGTTACCTGCTCAAGTCCGAGCTTCATTTCCGCTCTTGCAAGCGCTACCCACAATCTGCGGAATGTCGAAAACTTCTTCTGTGCGGAGAATGTAAACTGCATTTCCTCGCTTGCATATCTCGTACAGAAAGGGCTTTCGTAAGTTTCATAATTTGTCATTATAAATAACCGTCCTTTTCATCGGATTTTTTACTTTCCTGTGTCATCTGTATCTGCCGCCTGTATCTTTGGCGCATACAACGCTTCATCTGCACATACCGACACATTTTATATTGTACCACAAATTATCCGTGTTCGCAATAGCAAACGTCATTTTTTCTCAAAACTTACCTTTCCGTATATCATTCAACCGCTCCGCTTCACCCTACGGCAACATCGACCACAGCCGCTCCGCTTCACCCTACGGCAACATCGACCACAGCCGCTCCGCTTCACCCCACGGCAACATTGACCACAGCCTGTCATTTCGCACAACAAAGCCGTTTTAACAGCTCTGCCGAAAATTTTTCGTATTTTTTTAAAAAAGCCCTTGACAAATACCCGAAAACCGTGTATAATGTTTACTGTTATCTGGGTGTGGCGCAGATTGGTAGCGCGCTACCTTGGGGTGGTAGAGGCCGCAGGTTCAAATCCTGTCACTCAGACCAATTAAAAACCGCTTGATCGTCAAAATCAAGCGGTTTTTTGTTTACCGTTTTATCTCCTATATAAGCAGGCTCTACGAATATATTCTATTAAATATAGCACCATCCCAACCCGACATCGCCTGCCTATGCACTTATTCAAACCGTTTCGCTTTCTTTTTCCTTTTCTCCGTCTGTATACCGCCGGTCGCCGTTCTCCCTGTCATATGCCTTCACCGAATATTCGCTGACATTCTTTACCGTTTCGCCGTCTATCTGCAATGCGGCAGGCGAATCAAACCGCACTGTGATTTCCTTTCCGGTCAGCACCTCTACCATCTCGGTATGGCTGATATGCTCCCCCTTGAAGATTGAAGGGAATACCATAAGCGTTTTCAGCTTTCCACTGCCGTGCATCACAACAACCGACAGCTTTCCCTCGGGATTGTTTCTGTCCTGTTGCGGAGCGGTCATCATACCGCCGCCGTAAAACCTGCCGTTCATTGTCGGTGCAAGCCATACCTTCTTATAGCTGTACTCCCTGCCGTCAACGTTTATAACCGCATTCGCCGGCCTGAAATGAAACAGCAGACCTTTAACCGCAATAGATGTATAATTTATCGGCTTGTCGGATTTTTCTCTCAGCTCATCGCCCTTTTCACAGCAATATCCGTCAATACCGTAGCCTATAGCATTGATAAACCGTGAGCTTTTGCCGTTTACCGTTACGATCGGCAGATTTCTGACATATTCGTTTATCCTTACAGGCTCGCAGCCCTGCTCCATACCGAGATCACGCAAAAAATCATTTCCGCTTCCTGTACCGTAATAATACAGCGGATTTTCATAAGGATACCCGTCGCTGTCATTTATAAAACGGTTAATCGTACCGTCACCGCCGCACAGCACAATATCGCTTTCAGGAGAAATACTGTCAAAAAATGTGCCGTACCCGCTTATCTGCGTCATATTGCAATATTTCAGTTCATCGTCCTTATATATTTCCGCCAGCTTTTTTGCAAGCTCTGTTCCTTTTCCATTGCAAGATAAAGGATTATACAGTATGTATTTCACGCTCATATATGCCCTCCCCCTTAAACCGACAGCCGATTACTTATTATGTTATCGGTCCTTCGGCTCTTTCGGTCTTTTAGTCTTTTGGTCCTTTTGGTATAGTATAACAAATTTAAACGGATTTTGCAATATATTGTTGTAATTTGTCAACACTTTGCATTGAAAATTGTATAAGTTGTTGCTTATAGGTATCCTTGCTTAAAGCCTCCGGGCGTTCATTTTATAAGGCATCCGTGCCCGTCCCTTGCCAAAGGTGAGGTGCTGTCGCCCACAAAAATTCGGGCAACTGCCGGAGGGGATGCCACTCCATTAGCCCTCGCTCCGCACAGCCCTTCCAAAACCGCACTATCCCTTGCTTTGCACCATCATCCTTGCCTCCCTTGTCAAAGGGAGGTGGCTTGACGGCAAGACACAAGCCTTAACATTATTGCATTTACTTGCGATATGCCCACCTTTTTAATATTGCAAACTTTTCTGCCGCCAAGACGGAGGGATTGTCACGCCACCATCTCTTCGCCCCATCACCAAAAATAATACCCCGCTTGTTGAGTTGGCGAAAGTGTGGCGGGGTTTGTCAAAATGCGGTCGTTTGGGTCGGCGCGTCCTTGCGCCGACTCTGTGCGACCGCTATCGTGCATCCTTGCACGTCGTGCTTGCTCTGTTGGTTTCGCATCGTGCCTCGTCAACCGTTTGGGTTGCCACATCGTGTGGCAACTAAGTGCGGCTGACTTTAAGCATCCTTGCTTAAAACTTTGGGCAAGCACTATCACGCATCCTTGCGTTTGCGGTCGTTGGGGTCGGCGCATCCTTGCGCCGACTTTGTGCGACCGCCATCGTGCATCCTTTGCACGTTTATGAACGCTCTGTTGGTTTCGCATCGTGCCTCGTCAGCCGTTTGGGTTGCCACATCGTGTGGCAACTAAGTGCGGCTGCCTTTAAGCATCCATGCTTAAAACTTTGGGCGTTCATTTTATAAGGCATCCGTGCCTTACCCGCAAGTTGCGGGTTCTCGCACCCGCCGCACCAAAAATAATACCCCGCTCATTGAGTGGGCGAAAGTGTAGCGGGGCGTCGAATTGCGGTCGTTGGGGTCGCTGCATCGTGCAGCGACTCTGTGCGACCGCCATCGTGCATCCTTGCACGACCCGCACAGTGCGAGTTCGCACCCCCCAGCACCAAAAAAAGCAGGGCTATGCCTGTTTAGGCATAACCCTGCTTTTTTGGTGCCGATGGCGGGGGTCGAACCCGCACGGTATTGCTACCAACGGATTTTGAGTTATATCACCCACTCCGAATCCGAAACCATTAAACGGACTTTATCGGAATCTGTTACCCTTAAAAAAAGCCCTGAAATCAAGGGTTTCCGACAGCTCAATGTGAAAAACCTTGTTCTGCCGAGCTTTCCTGCAACTGCTCGTTTTGAGAGCAAATTTGAACATCGGAGGTCACTCCGAGGGACATTCGGCTAATCGGCAGGCGTATTAGATATTGAATCCACTACCCGTACCAATCAATTAAACTGTCAAAATTATAGCATACTTCTCTGCCATTGACAACAAAATCATTTGGAGGTATTGCTATGAAAAAACGTGAATACTATGAAAATCTGTTTGCCAGCTATCCCGATGTTGTTACCTTGCAGGAATTTCGAGAAATGCTCGGCGGTATAGGCGATGGAACAGCCCGAAAACTAATGAGGGGCAACCATGTTAAACACTATTACATAAGGCATACATACCTTATTCCTAAACCATATGTGATTGATTATGTATTGAGCGCCCACTATGCTGAATACAAAAATGAATTGAAAGTGCAGGTTTGAATTTTAGCCGTCTGCCATCGCCGCAGGCGGCTAAATCTATGTAAAGGAGGAAAACCCAAATGGCGAATTGCAAAGTTATCGCGGTGACAAACCAAAAGGGCGGCGTGGGCAAGACAACGACGACCGCAAATCTCGGTATCGGGCTGGCGCAGGAGAACAAAAGGGTTCTGCTGATCGACGCAGACGCACAGGCTTCTTTGACGCTTTCCCTCGGTTATGCCAAACCAGACGAACTGCCCGTTACGCTTGCGGATATTATGCAGGACGTAATTGACGACACCCCGATTGCTGACGGTCGCGGTATTCTGCACCACGGCGAGGGCGTTGATCTGCTGCCTGCAAACATTGAATTGTCGGGTATGGAAATCCGGCTCATAAACGCTATGAGCCGTGAAAGCGTATTGCGGACATATATCAATGCGGTAAAGCCCCATTACGACTATATCCTCATTGACTGTATGCCCTCTCTCGGAATGATGCCTATCAATTCGTTGGCCGCAGCCGACAGCGTTATTATTCCGTCGCAGCCGTCGTTCCTATCGGCAAAGGGTCTTGATTTGCTTATGCAGTCTATTTCCAAAGTAAAGCGACAGATCAACCCCAAGCTGAAAATCGACGGTATTCTTTTTACTATGGTTGACAGCCGAACCAATGAAGCAAAGGAGATCATTGCGTCGCTGCGCTCCCATTACGGCGAGAAAATCCGTGTATTTCAGACAGAAATACCCTTTTCCGTGAGAGCCGCCGAAACAAGCGGCCGGGGCAAGAGTATCTACGCCCATGACAAAAACGGGAAAGTCGCCGCCGCATATCGTGCGCTGACAAAGGAGGTGTTGGAGATTGAACGTAAAACCGAGAGATTTAGGAATGACACCGTTAGATGACCTGTTCTCTACCGATGAAAGCCGTGCGGAGGCACAGCTTGAAAAAGTTATCAAGCTGAATCCCGCCGAAATCTCTGACTTCCCAAATCACCCTTTTAAGGTCAAGCAGGACGATGATATGGCTGAAATGGTCGAGAGTATCAAGAAATACGGTGTTTTAGTTCCTGCTCTCGTCCGACCGAAAGAGGACGGCGGCTATGAAATGGTCGCAGGACACAGGCGAAAGTTTGCGGCTTCACTGGCAGGCGTTTCGGAAATTCCCTGTATAGTCCGCAGTCTCACCGATGACGAAGCGACTATCGTAATGGTGGACAGCAACCTGCAAAGGGAAAAGATTTTACCGTCCGAAAAAGCATTTGCCTATAAGATGAAGCTGGAGGCTATGAAAAGGCAAGCAGGCAGACCGAGTAAAGAAAATTCTGTCCCAGTGGGACAGAATTTCGAGGGTAAAACTTCAAGGGAACTTTTAGCAGCAAAATCTCCCGACAGTAACACTCAAATCCAAAGATATATCCGCCTGACCGAGCTTATCCCGCCCGTCTTGCAAATGGTAGACGACGGGAAGATTGCTTTCCGTCCCGCCGTTGAGCTTTCCTATCTCTCCAAAGAACAGCAAGAATCCCTATACAGCACAATGGAGTGCGAGGACTGCACCCCGTCTTTGGCACAGGCAATCAAAATGAAAGAGTTTAGTAAGGACGGCAAGCTGACCGACGAGGTGATTCTCTCCATTATGCAGGAGGAAAAGCCCAACCAACAGGAGCAACTCAAAATACCAAAGGAACGTATCAGCAAGTATTTTGCGCCGGGGACGCCCGCACAGAAGATTGAAGATACCATTATCAAAGCATTGGAGCTCTATCGAAAACGAGAGCGCCAAAGAGATATGGAACGGTAGAACTCTCCTAACAAGGGATAACCATACCTTTTTATAAGGTAGGAATCCGGCGTTCGGCTGTTCCCCCTCTCCACACCTCACCCCCTCAAAACTACCTGTACTACCCGAAAAAAGAGTATTTTCAAATGCTTGCGTTCTCTCATACCTTTGCAGAAATTCAGTATTATCCGTACAATGAAGCTGCAAAGGAGGTCGAGAAGAATGAAAAAAGCAATCGGAATCGCTCTTTTGGCGGCGTTTCTTGTTTCAATATCTGGTTGTGCAAATACAGAGAGACAGACCACCGAGGAACGTACCGTGAGTGAATCATCGGCGATGAGTGATGAGGAATCAAGTGGGGCTATGGAAAGCCGAGAGCCAGAGAAAAATCGGACTGTTTCTTTTTCGGACAGTAAAGAAAGTTCCGAGGAATCCACGGCTACGGCAGAAACGGAATCATCTGCGGTTGAAACCGAACTGGCTGCGTCAGAGACGATGACACCTGCGGCGGAGAGCAAAACAACAGAAAGTCAATCGCCGCCCGCCGAAGAAACGAGATCACCGCAAACCGAATCCTCAAAATCCGTTGAAACGCAGACAACGCCACCGCCACAAACAGAACAGGCAGAAGAAATACCGGCCGAAGTGCCTACGGAAGAAGAAAGCACGCCACAGCCTGCCGAAGAACCCACCGCCCCGGAATTTGACATTCAGACGTGGATTGATTACGCCGCAGAGTATGCCGGAAACGTGGGACTGAATCTTTCGCCGGACGCCACTGCTTGTTGGGACAACCCGATTACCGCAGGTTCGCACAGCCTGTATCTGGAACGGGATATTCAAAGCCGATTGAACCGTTACAGCCGTGACGGTGAAATAACCGATGTCTGGATATGGGCGGAGGAACGCTCCGACGGGAGCTATGATTTGTATATCGGCTATGCCTAAAATTTAATATTTCACTTTGAGAACGCACCGAAAAAACGGTGCGTTTTTTCATTTTAAGGAGGATTTCAGATGAAAATGCAAAAAGCCAAACGCTTTATGTCGCTATTTCTTGCGGCGCTAATGTGCGTTACCACTCTCGTAGGGTTCGGCACAACCGCCTATGCCGCCGAAGAAACCGACGAAGTTTACCTTATTTCATTTCCTCGTGACGGAGACGCCAATTATACCGGCGAATGGGGACACGGAAGCCACACCTTTATGAATGGTTGGTCGTCCGGAACTTCTCGTTTTACAACTGTCCGCGCAATGGGTTCGTACAACGGTAATATCTGCTATTGTATTGAGGTTGGCGTTCCGCAGGAAACCGGCGACAGCTATACGCAAAAGGGCGAAGATTTTTGGGAAAATTACCCCTCGTCCTATAACAGCACTATTTCTCCCGATGATATAAAGTTGTTTATCGGCAGAATTTTTCAGTTTGGCTACACGGGTACAATTTCGACCTCTTGGCGTTCGCAGAACGAGGGCGGCGATAAACTGGCACACGCAGTCGCCACACAGCTTTTGATTTGGGAAACCGTCGTGGGCGAACGTGACGAGGATTTTAATAAGGTCAGCACAGGTGGTAATGACGCTATCCTCGACCAGATCAGCCCGAACCACCCACTGCGTGACAAGATTATGAGTTACTACAACTCAATAGCGGCGAGCGTGCAGAACCATTCCAAACTGCCGAGTTTCTTTTCAAAATCCACAGGTAAAGCGCAGAATATAGAACTTGAATGGGACGGTGAGAAATACACCGCCACGCTGACCGATCAGAACAATGTCCTTTCTGACTATTCATTTTCAGCAAGCGATTCGGGAATCCATTTTTCCGTTAATGGCAATAAGCTGACGATTACCGCCGAGAAAGCGCCGAGTGATACCGTTACCATCACCGCCGAGAAAACTGCTCAAAGACGAGGAATCATCACTTGGACGGACGGCGTTTACGGCCCTGACGGTGGGATTCAGGACACCGTGACTTACGCACAGACGGTCAACGACCCCGTAAAAGGCTATCTAAATATCAAGGTAAGCTACGGCAGCGCCAAAATTGTGAAAACCAGCGAGGACGGCAAGGTTGAGGGAATCACCTTTACGGTTACGGGAAATGGCGTGAATCAGACTGTGCAGACCGGCCCAAACGGTGAAATCCAAATCGACAACCTCACCCCCGGCGTTTATACCGTCGCCGAACAAAGCTACGACAAATATGAGCCGCAGGAGGTTCGCCGTGTTACCGTCGTCAGCGGACAGGTTGCAACGGTGAATTTCAATAACGTGCTGAAACGGGGCGACCTCACCGTTACCAAAACCTCGGAGGACGGCTTGAATGAGGGCGTTACGTTCCGCTTGTCCGGCACTTCTCTTTCGGGTCTTGCAGTCGATGAATACGCCGTGACCGACAGTTCAGGCGTTGCCCGTTTTGACGATGTGCTGATCGGCACGGGCTATGTTCTGGAAGAAGTTGATACCGCTATCCGCTACGTCGTTCCTGAAAATCAGACAGCGGCGGTCGAGTGGAACACCGTTACCAATAAGAGCTTTCATAATGTTTTGAAAAAATGGAATCTCACCGTCACCAAAAGCGACAATGAAACCGGCACGCCGCAGGGCGACGCTTCTCTTGCAGGAGCCACCTACGGGATTTATAAAGGCGAACAGCTTATCGACACCTACACCACTAATGAGAACGGACAGTTCGTGACGAAATATTATGTCTGCGGCGATGACTGGTCGCTGCGTGAAATTGAGCCAAGCGAGGGCTATCTACTTGATGAATCCGTCTACCACATCGGCGCCGAAGCCAAAAACTACACCGTGGAATACAACGCCATCGCAAGCGATGTAGGCGAACAAATCATCAAAGGCAGAATTGCCCTGATTAAGCACACCGATGACGGCGACACCGGCCTTGAAACGCCGGAGGCCGGAGCCGAATTTGAGGTATTTTTGAAAGCGGCGAGCAGCTACGACGCCGCCAAAGATACCGAGCGTGATTATCTCATCTGCGATGAAAACGGCTTTGCTGAAACAAAGGATTTGCCATATGGTATTTATACCGTCCATCAAGTAAAAGGTTGGGACGGTCGTGAACTTCTGCCCGATTTTGATGTGTATATCGCCAAGAACGGTGAGGTTTACCGCTACCTTGCCAATAATGCTAATTTTGAATCGTATATCAAGATCATTAAAGTGGACGCCGAAACCGGCAAAATTATTCCCTATGCAGGAGCAGGCTTTCAGCTTTACCGCCCGGACGGAACATTGATTACGCAGAGTTTCACCTATCCGGAACCTGTTACCATCGACACCTTTTATACCAATGACGAGGGCTGGTTAATCACTCCCGAAAAGCTGGAATACGGCACGGGGTATTCGCTGGTCGAGGTCTATGCTCCCTACGGGTACGTTGTGAACAGCGAGCCGGTGTATTTTGATGTGGTTCAGGACGCTTCTACCGACGAGGGCGGTATTGCCGTGATTGAGGTTATCAAGGAAAACGTTGCACAGAAAGGCATTATCTAGATCAGCAAGACCGGCGAGGTATTTTCTTCTGTTGCGGAAAGCGAGGGCGTATATCAACCCGTCTATTCCGTACAGGGGCTTGCGGGCGCAGTTTATGAAATTACTGCCGCCGAGGATATTTACACGCTGGACGGTACGCTGCGCTATACTGCCGGCGAAGTGGTTGACACTATAACGACGGACGACACAGGGCTTGCCGAGAGCAAACCGCTTTATCTTGGAAAATATGAAATCCGTGAAATTACTGCTCCCTATGGAATGGTTCTGAATGGAGAAGTCCACACCGCAGAACTCACCTATGCGGGACAGGAAATCGAGATTACCGAAACAGACGCCAGCTTCTATAATGAGCGACAGAAAGCAACCGTTACCCTCGACAAGATTTTAGAGCAAAATGAACAGTTCGGTATCGGCGCAAACGGCGAGATTACCGCCGTTACCTTTGGCTTGTTTGCCGCCGAAGATGTGACCGCAGCAGACGGCTCGGTTATTCCTGCGGACGGGCTGCTTGAAATCCTCTCCGTAGATGAAAGCGGCCACGCCGTTTGCAAGACCGACCTGCCGTTTGGCAGTTTTTATTTCAAGGAGCTTTCTACCGACGAGCACTATATCCTCTCCGACGAAAAGTACCCGTTTGAGTTCTCTTATATGGGACAGGACACCGCCATTGTGGAAATCAAAGCAAATGACGGCGCAGCAATCAGCAACGATCTGATTTACGGTGAAATTCACGGGCTGAAAAAAGACGAGAACGGAAGCGCCCTCGGCGGCGCTGTCATCGGCCTTTTCAAACCGGATTGCACCGAGTTCATCACCGAAAATGCGATTATGACCGCCATCTCTGCCGAGGACGGCAGCTTTTCGTTTGCAAATGTGCCTTACGGAAACTGGGTCGTGCGTGAAATCGAAGCCCCGACCGGCTTTGTGCTTTCGGAAGAATCCTTTGCCGTCACTATTGATAAGGACGGCGCCATCATTGAGGTGGAAATCGAAAACACGCTGATTCGAGGGAATGTGCAGCTCACCAAAACCGACAAGGACTATCCCGAAAACAAACTGACGGGCGCAAAGTTTGCCGTCTACCGTGACAGTAATGGCGATAAGGCTTTTGACGAGAACGACGAAAAAATCGGCGAACTCTCCGAAGTCAGCACAGGCGTTTATGAAATGCACGACCTCACCTACGGCGGCTATTTTGTAAAAGAACAGCAAGCGCCGGAGGGCTTCTATCTGGACGAGAACGCCTATTATTTTGAAATCACCGAACACGGCAAGACCGTCACCGTCGAAAATGAAGCGGGCAAGGGATTTGTCAACACCCCGCAGGTCGGCTCTCTGAAAATCGTCAAGACTTCCTCGGACGGCAAGGTGGAGGGTTTTTCGTTCCGAGTGACCGGCTCAAATGGTTATACCGAGGTCTTTGTTACCGATGAAAACGGGGAAATCTTCATTGAAAATCTCCGCATTGGCGATTACACCGTATCCGAAGTTTCGGACGGGGCTTCTGCCGCCTATGTACTCCCTGCGGATAAGACAGCCAGCATATTTGAGGGCGCTGTTACCACAGTAGAAATGCACAACGAACTCCGAGACACTCCGAAAACAGGCGACGACAGGAATCCTGCCCTTTGGCTCTCCCTGCTCGGCGTTTCTGCGGCCGGCGCTGCGGTTCTCGGTGTGATCGGCTTGAAGAAAAAATCTAAAAAGGAGGACGCTGAATAATGGACGTGAAAACAATCGTTGCTATCGGCTTGGTCGTTTTCATTATAGGCGCTTTGATTTTTCTGAAGATCAGAAGCCGTAAAAAATAACGACCGAGGGCGGCCAATGCAGCCGCCCTCTTTACATACCCGAAAAAAAGATAAGGAGGATTCGACTATGGTTCACTATTTCCATTCTGACATAGCGCAGAAGTACGGTATCAATGCTGCCGTGCTTGCGGCGTTCATTTGGGAATGTATCGAGGGCAAGAGCATACGGCAGCCGCAGTTACACGAAGGCAAGGTTTGGTTTCGCTGCTCGGTGCAGATGTTGACGGGGTTCTTTCCGTACCTTTCCTATGACGAAATCCGTTATGCGCTGAAGCGGTTGATAAAAGGGCGTGTTCTTGTTAAGGGACATTTCAACGAAAGCCGCTTTGACCGCACGAACTGGTACGCATTTACCGAGTTCGGGCAATATTTGATGACGGAAAGCGAGGGCGATTACAATGAGTGACGGCAGACACGTCATTTGGAGCAACGACCTTGACTATGACGACTGGAAAGACGATTTGGAGGAACAATACCCGGAACTATCCGAAAACGAGCGTATTGCTCTGATGTATGAAATCAATGGCGACTATCTGGACGATGAGCGAAGCAATCTGGATATTCAGCTATCCCGCCCCATTCTCGTTGTCGGGGACTTGGGGCTTTGGAACGGCCGACGTATGGGATATAAGGAAATCCAAAGCGGCAATATCCGTGACTGCCTGTATTCGGACACGGACTATGTAACTTGGTTTGTAGACAGAAACGGCGATTTTCGCTGCGACGCTATCCATCACGACGGGACAAACCACTATCTCTACCGTGTTTATAAAGACGGTATTTCAGAAACACAGATCGACAACCTGAAAGAAAAAATCTATTATGGCAAGGCCACCCGTGCGGATATTGTGCGAGTGACCCGTAGGCTCGGCGATGATATTGCCAAAGTGTACGGGTTCCCGATTCCACGCCAGCGACAAGAAACCGCAAAAGAACGATAAGGAGGCGGGACGATGAATAACTTATCTGATTCAAGAGATTGTGCCTTTGAAGCCTTTGTAACAAACCTCGGAAAGTATAACGAGGGGGAGCTCGTCGGCGAATGGGTCAAATTTCCCATTACTAATGACGAAATGCAGGAGGTATTTAAGAGAATCGGCATAGGCCGCCGCTATGAAGAATGGTTTATCAGCGATTATGAGTTTCATATTCCAAATCTTTATGACCTTTGCGGAGAATATGAAAGTTTGAGCGAGCTGAATTATCTTGCCGGAAAGCTGATAACACTAAATGAGAATACGGAGTTTTGGCAAGCGGTTTTTGATTTGGGCGAATGTGCTGACAGTGTAAAAGACTTAATCAATCTAACCGAAAATCTGGATTGTTTCGATTTTTTGCCGGGAATATCAGACGAATATGATCTCGGCTATTATTGGGCCGAAAAAAGCGGCTGTTATGATACAAGCCGTATGGGGCCTCTTGCCGATTATATTGACTACTATGGATTTGGCGAAGATATTTATATGAGTGAAACCGGAGCATTTACCGACACAGGGTATATCCGTATGGATAGCAGCAGTTTTGTTGAAGTCTACGACGGAAATATCGAGAACATACCCGAAGAATACCGTATTCAAAGCCCGAATGTTTGTACCCGCCCCACACCCTCTAAAGCCGAAGTAAACAAAGATGTTGCCCGTTGATAAAGGGGCAGGTCTTTTCAGACTTGCCCCTTACATTTTAATAGAGTATGATTTTATTGATCGGCGAGCTTGCGGAGATGAGCGTCACGGCGCAGCGTTTCTTTTGTTGCCGCCGCCATATCACGGATTATGCGAATCTCATACTCATCGCAGTCCTCTAATATGAGCGCAATATCCTTTTCAAACTGAACCTTTGCCTTTACCACATTATCGCAAAGCAGGTCGTCACTTGTTATATGCAAAGCATTGGCAATGTTGATAATAGTGTTCAGGCTGACCCTTGTTGTCCCTGTTTCAATATTGCTTAAATGCGTGGGCGAAACGCCTACCATTTCAGAAAGTTTTTCTTGGGTTAAATCGGCTTTAATGCGGGCGATCTTGATACGCTTGCCTATTGCTTTGTAATCAAGTTCCATACTGCACCCCCTTTGCTTTAAGAAATTAGCCAAATATATTGTAACCACGGGCAGGGTGCATTATAATAATTTATATCCGTATTATACGGGTATGGTTCATTTTTCTAAAAATAAAACGTAATTCTGGCGGTGTATGGGGAAGCAAGCGGTTTCGTACCTTTGATATTGTTTCGCCTGTTGGGTATAGTATAATAAAAAAGCGAGGAAGTGATTTTATGAGCGAAAACAGTTCATATCTTGATTTAGCCGGACGTATAGCGGATTCCTTTGAAGAAATCGAAAACGATATAACGGTTGATTTGCGAAAAAGCAATGAGGAATACTACTCTCTGTACCAAAGCATATCCGACTTGAAAGCAAAAAATCCCTTTATCCAAAAGGTTATAGAGGGTGCGGGCGGGTTCACCCTATCGTCCGAAGAACACGAAGTTTTGGCAAATTATTTCAGGCTTCAATTCCGGCTCGAAAGTATGGAACGGGAGCACATCTATTTCAGGGGACATACTGACTGCATTTCCTATCTGAAAAAGGTCGGAGCATTTTGATCGGCGGCGGCACGGGATTTTCCGTGCCGTTTTTCCATATCTGAATTTCTTTACATAGCCGAGAGGTTTTCATTTTGAAAGCCCCTCGGCTTTTTTTATTTCAGAATGGAGGTGAAAATGTATGCCATATATCCCGCCGGAAGTCGTGGAAAAAGCCCGTGCAATGGACTTGCTGACCTACCTTAAAAACTATGAGCCGCAGGAGCTTGTTCATTTCGGCGGCAACACCTACTGCACCCGTGAACACGACAGCTTGAAAATCTCCAACGGAAAATGGTGCTGGTTTTCCCGTGGGATTGGCGGCTACTCTGCCCTTGATTATCTTATCAAGGTAAAAGAAATGCCGTTTACGGAGGCGGTCGAGACAATTATGGGAAGCACGGCGGTTTCGCCGCCCATCTATGAACCTGCCCCAAAGGAAGAAAAGCCGAAAGTTTTGCTATTGCCGCAGGTCAGCCGGTGTGACACCCACGCCGTCGAATATCTGCACCACCGAGGTATCGACTATGATCTGATAGATTTTTGTATCAGCACGGGACGGCTGTATGAAAGCTATCCTCATCACAACGTTGTGTTTATCGGTATGGATAAGGACGGCAAAGCCCGCTATGCAAACCTGCGTGGGATAGGCTCGGATTTCATCGGAGACGCCACCGGAAGCGACAAGCATTATTCTTTTGGGATTCCCGCAGCAGGAGAAAGCGGCCGGCTGCATTTGTTTGAATCGGCGGTTGATCTGCTTTCCTATGGAACGCTTTTGAAACTGTACGGCAAAGACTGGCGAAGCGATCACCTGCTCTCTCTTGCCGGTGTTTACCGTCCGAAAAAGAACATTTCAGAAAGCACCCTGCCCGCCGCCCTTGTACGGTATCTGGAAGAACACCCGCATATCTGCAAGGTGATTTTGCGGTTGGATAACGACCTGACGGGCAAACAAGCCACCGAAACCATCAAAACCCTGCTGCCGAAAAAGTATGCGGTTGAGGTGGAGAGCAAGCCGCCCCCGCAGGGCAAGGATTACAACGATTTTCTATGTATGCGGCTCGGACTTCCCATTACCAAACGAAAGGAGCGAGCAAAGGAGCGATAACAAATGACGGAACTACTGAATACAGGAAAAAGAATCCGGCATTTTCGTATTCTGCGGGGTATGACGCAGAAAGCGTTAGGTATGGCCGTGGGCTTTCCTGCGGAAAGCGCCGACATACGAATTGCACAGTACGAATCCGGCGCAAGGACGCCGAAACAAAACCTGTTGTGCCAAATGGCACAGGCGCTTGGCATTTCTCCCTCGGCGCTTGCCGTCCCACGGATACAAAACGCCAAAGAATTGTGTTCTTTATTGATTGCATTGGAAGATGAGTGCGGTATCAAGTTGTCCCTGCAATCCGATAACGCCGCAGCAATTTTTGAATCCTACGAAGAAAGGAGCAAAACAATGAAAACTTACGAGGTTACGATTACCGAAACCCTGCAAAAAACGGTTGAGATTGAGGCAGCTTCACGAGAACAGGCAGAGGAACTTGTTGAGCGGAAATGGAACGACAGCGAATATATCCTCGACGCTGAGGCTTTTGTTGGCGTGGATTTCGATGCAAGAACAAAAGAGCGAAGCCGTGACTATGAACGCTGAAAGGAGTTTTCGCTATGAGTGATGACAAAAAAATCAAAGTTGTTTTATTGGAGCCGTCCAAATTGGCTCGTCCGGTTGAGATCGACGCTTCTCTGGAAGGTATGCAGAAAACCGTCGGCGGACTGATCGAACCCTTTTATCCCTTTGAAGAAGAAGTTTGTATTGTCTGTAATGAGGAAGGCAAGATCAACGGTATGCGCCCGAACCGCAGCGTGAAAAACGATGAGGGCATTATGGTCGATTTCATTTTTGGCCCTGCCTTTATCTGCGATTGCCGTGGTGAAAGTCTGGATAGTCTTTCCGATGAACAGATCAATCGTTATTCCAAGATGTTTCGTTATCCCGAACACTTGGTAAAACTGAATGATACACTCATTGGCGTTCCATTCAACCCGCAAAGGGATAAAGAACGCTGATCTATTTTCGGCTGGTGGCAAAATGTTCGGCCGCAGGGACGAACCCTATGTGATATACCAGCAAGCATCGCCTTTGTGATACCACAAAGGCACTTGTCAGGGAATCCCCTGAAACCCCTGCTCTTTCATCGCTCCCTTTTGCTGAAAAGGAGGGCGATATTTTTATAAGGAAAGGAAGATTACGCTATGTTTGCATTTCTCTTTTTCATCATCGGATTTCTGATCGGCGGACTTGTCGGCATTACGGTTATGAGCCTGTTGCAGATAAACCGCCTGCGAGGAAAGGACGACGAACAATGAACGACCCGATCACCTTTTTAGATTTTTTTAGCGGAGTCGGCGGTTTCCGCAAGGGCTTTGAACTTTGCGGTATGGTCTGCAAAGGCCATTGTGAAATTGATAAATTCGCAGACCGCAGCTACCGCGCCATACACGATATAAAGGAGGACGAATGGTTTGCAGAAGATATTACCAAAGTCGCCCCCGGAGAATTGCCGAGGGTCAACCTATGGGCGGGAGGATTCCCGTGTCAGGACATTTCTGTTTCTGGCCGACAAAGAGGGCTTGCCGGAGAACGAAGCTCTCTCTTTTTTGAAATCGTTAGACTGCTCAAAGGCACGTCTGCCGAAGATCGACCCGAATGGATTGTCCTTGAAAATGTTAAAAATCTGCTCTCCGTTAATCGAGGGTGGGACTTTGCGACCGTTCTCTGTGCGCTGGCCGAAATCGGCTATCATCTCGAATACGGACTTCTTAATTCGCGCTTCCACGGCGTTCCGCAAAACCGGGAAAGAATCTACCTTGTCGCTTATCGACATTTTAGAGCCGGAGGTGGACGAAAAGTATTTCCTGTCACAGCGAGCGATGGAAAGGCTCTTATCCAACTGATCGGCGGCACACAGGGCAAGCGTGTTTACGACCCTGCGGGTATAAGCTGTACGCTGATGAGCGAGGGCGGCGGCTTTGCGGGCAGAACGGGAATGTATTTTATCGACCTGTGCAAAGGCAATCCAAGGATTACCGAGAACGCCCGATGCCTGAAAGCAAGGTATGACGGCGGCGTTACCAACCGAAGCTGTGACAATTCCGGCGTCCTCTGTATGAGCGAGGCTTGCCCCAACCGTACCGAGGAAACGGCGCTGGTTCAGTTAAAACGAAACGACCCGAAAATTCGGGAACAGGATTATACCAAATGCCTGATTGCAGGCTATAACAAAATCGGCGTGAGCAACAGGGGCGAAAGCTCCGGCGTTTTTTATGGCTGCCGTGCCGTTCTCACCCCTGACCGGGAAAAGAAAAGGCAGAACGGCCGCCGCTTCAAAGCGTGCGGCGAGCCCGCCTTTTGCCTGAATACGCAGGACAGGCACGGCGTATATCTCTGCGCCTGCGATTCCTGCGAAAAGGCTATGCCCGTCAAGAGTGCTACCAAAACAGGATATGAGGAAGCAAAATGCGGCGATTCCATCAATCTTGCCTTTCCCGAAAGCAAAACCCGCCGTGGGCGTGTCGGGAAAGAAATCGCCCAAACCCTCGACACTTCCTGTAATCAGGGTACGCCTTTTGCCGGCTGCGGACGAATCCGAAAGCTAACGCCCCGTGAGTGCTGGCGGTTACAGGGATTTTCCGATGAAATGTTTGATAAGGCGGCCGCCGTCAACTCTGACGCGCAGCTATACAAACAGGCGGGAAACGGCGTGACGATTCCCGTTGTCTATGCGGTCGGGAAACGGATTGTTGAAATTCAAAACGAGCTGAACAAGGAGGCGATGAATCTATGAGAAAACGAAATGTTCACATTCAATTCTGGCTGGATAAAAGGGAGGCCGAGGCGCTTCAAAAAAGGGTCAAGAAAAGCGGTCTGTCCCGTGAGGCGTATTTGCGGCACTTGGTAAATGGGCTTGTTCCGCAGGACGCCCCGCCGCCCGACTATTTTTCAATGATGAGGGAGCTCCACGGTATCGGCAACAACCTCAATCAGATTGCCGTTAAAGCCCATACCTTGAATGTCCTCGATGTGCAAAGGTACGACGAGGCTTGCCGAAAACACGACGCTGCCGTTAAAAAGATCACCGAGGCGGTTATCCTACCCCGTTCGATAAAATAACGCTATGGCGACAACCTCTATCTGGCGGGTAAAAGGCTGGCTCGGCAAAGTGGTGATCTATGTGGAGAATCCCGATAAAACCGCAAACCCTCAATTTTATATGCAGGAAGATCTAACCGGGCAGGACGGTCAAAACCTGTCTGATGTTATCCGCTATGCCGTCAATTCCGAAAAGACGCAGCAGACCGATAACGAGAATTGTACGGTGGTTCACCGCTTTGTAAGCGGAATCAACTGCTCTCCATCGACCGCCCGTGATGAAATGCTTGCTGTAAAAAAGCGGTTCGGGAAAGAAAACGGGACGGTGGCCTATCACGGCTATCAATCTTTTGCCCCCGGCGAGGCCACCCCCGAAATGGCGCACGAGATCGGCAAAAAACTGGCTGCCCGTTTGTGGGGCGGCCGCTATCAGGTGATTGTGGCGACCCACCTTGACAAAGAAAATCACCTGCACAATCATTTCGTGCTGAACACCGTTTCTTTCGTTGACGGTATCAAATACCACCGCACGAAAAAGGACTATCACGATATGCAAACCGTTTCTGACGAACTCTGCCGGGAATATGGCTTATCGGTAATCGAACACCCGCAGCGTGGAAAATCAAAGCACTACGGAGAATGGCGTGCGGAACAGGAGCAGCGCCCTACTTGGCGAGGGCTGATACGAGCCGACATTGACGAGGCTATCCGGCAGTCAATGACCGAACGGCGTTTTTTGAAAATCTGCGGAAAAAGGGCTATGAGATAAAAACCGGCAAGGATATTTCCGTTCGGCCGCCGGGAAAAGAACGATTTGTGCGGCTGATACGGAATTTCGGTGACGATTATTCCATCAAAGCAATCCGCAGGAGGATTCTCGCACAGAGCCGCCCCGAACGGCCGGCGCCTGAACCTCGCCCAACCGTTATACGGGTTAGGCTGTTTGGCAGTTTGGAAAAGGCGCGCAAGATCACAGGCTTTCGGGCGTTGTATCTCCACTACTGCTATTTGCTCGGTATCTTCCCAAAAGACAGGACACGGGCGAGCCTGAAACGGCTTCACTTCCTGCTGCGGGAGGATTTGCGAAAACTGGACGCTATCACCGCCGAAACGAGGCTGCTTGTGCGGAATCGTATTGATACCGCCGAACAGCTTTTTTCATACCGTGGCGAGGTTCAGCAGAAAGCAGAATCTTTAATTGCTGACCGAAAAGAGTTATACCGGCTATCCCGGACGGCAGCAGTAAAGACCGACAAGGGCAAGACCGCAGAAATCAAATCACGCATTGCCGCCATTTCCGACGAGCTTGCAGGTCTGTGGAAAGAACTTGCTCTGTGTGACGGTATCGCCGTCCGTTCGGGCATTATCAAAGAAAAAATCAAAACCGTCCGTGAGGACGAGAATCAAAGAAAGGAGAATCGTGAGAATGAACACATCAGGCGACGCAGCAGAACAAATCGTTAGGTTGAGTTTAGAGGGTACGGAAGTTGCCTTAAAGCTGACCGGCTCTGCGGCAAAGAATATCGCCGCTATGATTTACGCTGTTCTGAAAAACAGGGATAAAAACAAAACCAAAGGCAGGCAGCGACTGACGGGTATGTTGAAAAGCGGCAAGGAGCTTAAAGTGTTTACCGTAAGCGAGGAGCATTTGAAACAGTTTGCGGCCGAAGCCAAACGGTACGGCGTTGTTTACTGTGCTCTGCGGGGTAAGGGCAAATCAACGGACGGTATGGTTGACGTTATGGTTCGCGCCGAGGACGCTTCTAAAATCAACCGCATTGTAGAACGGTTCAAGCTGGCTGCGGTCGATACCGTTTCCATCAAACGGGACATTGAGCAGACCAAATCCGAAAAGGCCAAGGCAACCGCCCCCTCTGCTCCTGAACAGGCGCAACCCGAAAAGACCGAGGACGACCGGCTGCTTGACGATTTAATGGGCGCTCCCGTGAGAAAGGAGGAAAACGCGCCCCCAAACCCCGAAGCGGCAAAGATGGAGAAATCCCGTCCGTCCGAGCCTACCTCAAACAAGCAAAGCAGAACCGCCGAGGGTATTGTTAAATCTCCCGAAGAACGCCCCTCTGTCCGTGAGGAATTGCGGGAAATCCGGGAGAACCGGCAGAAAGAAGCGGATTCCCCGGCTGCTCCCGAACCCACCGTATCAAAAAAGCCACAAAGGCAGCAGACGACTACCCACAAACAGCCGTCCCGAAAAAAGAGTAAGAAAGCAAAGTAGAGATAATTTATGAGCAATTTTGATGATATTTTTGACCCCGCCCCGCAAAATGAAGATTTTGACAAAGAGGCTTGGGCGGCCAAGAAAAAGGCGGAGCGTGACGAAATTTATTTCCTTGCCGACGCCACCGCAGAGGAAGTCACCGCAGACGGCGGCAAGTTCCGTGACTATCTCGATGTGCAGGCAAATTTCCGTCACTACTCCGCTACCAACGCCCTTTTGATTCTGGCGTTCAATAAGGACGCAAGCAGACTGGGCGACAAGGATTTTTGGCGAGATCAGGGCGTGTATATCAAGCGGCAGGAATTTAGCCGCCCGATCAAGATTATTGAATCGAACGGCGAATACACCCGTGACGACGGCAGTATCGGCGTTTCGTACAACATTAAGCGTGTATACGACATTTCGCAGACTACCGCCCGCCCACGAGCCAAACAGCCAGTTTCTCACGACCCAAGGGCTTTGCTGAACGCCATGATTTACAAGCGCCCCGTAGAAATCCGTTCCGTCGATGAGCTCCCGGACCATGCTTCTGCTATTTACGACCACGAACAGAAAGTTATTTTTGTATGCCGAGGTTTGGACGCGGATAATCTTTTCTGCGGGCTTTCAAAGGCGATTGCAGAAGCCGAGATTGCATTGACAACAGATGAATATATCCCGGAAAATGCAAGCTATAAGGCACATTGCGTTTCGTATATTCTCGGCAAGGAGTTCGGGTTTGAGGTGAGCGATTATAATTTCGGAAACCCATCTGACCTTTTGAGAACCGACGACCCGCAGGCGATTCGCGCCGAACTTTCCGAAATCCGAGATACTGCCTATGATATTTCCGCAAGAATGGCCCGGTCGCTGGAAAAAAGCAAGGAGCCCCGGCAGAATGAACAGGAGCGTTGAGTATGGAAAAACAGGAAAAACGGGTTTTAACCCTTGACCGATACGAACACGGTGTTGTTATCAACGCCCTCAATGAAATGCGAAACGACCTGCTGGAAGAAGAACGCCCTACCGACATTGTGGACGAAGTTCTCTTGAAAGCGATTGACGCCCCGACAAAAAAAGTAAGGTGCAGGGACGATGAAGCGCGGGAATAGCACTCTCGTCCTCTGCCTGTTTGGGATTCTCCCCGTTGTGTGGCTTGGGCTGCTCATTGCCCCCGCCGCACACGGGAGCTTGCCCGAAATTGTTGCCCGATTTCCTGCGGCGATGAGCGACCCGTTTCATATTGAGCTTTGCGAGGACAGCTTGAAAACTGTCCTCCTTTCTTTATGCGTTTACGGGCTTGCTGTCGGGATATTCCTATCTTCCCGCCGCAACTACCGCAGAGGCGAAGAGCATGGCTCGGCGAAATGGGGCAGCGCCAAAGCCGTGAACAAGAAATATCGGGCGGCAAAATTCGAGGATAATAAAATCTTTACGCAAAATGTCCGTATGGGTTTGGACGGCAGAAAGCACCGCCGTTCATTGAATACGGTTGTGGTCGGCGGCAGCGGCGCAGGTAAAACGAGGTTCTATGCGAAGCCGAATCTCTGTCAGGCCAACACCAGCTATGTTGTTCTGGACCCCAAAGGCGAACTTTTACGGGACACCGGCTATCTGCTCACACAAAAGGGATATGAGGTACGGGTTCTGGATTTGCTCAATATGGAGCGCAGCCATTGCTACAATCCGTTTGTCTATCTGCGGGACGACAACGATGTGCAGCGTTTGGTTACAAACCTGTTCAAATCCACGACGCCCAAAGGCTCGCAGTCAAACGACCCGTTCTGGGACACCGCCGCTTCCATGCTTCTGTTGGCGCTCATTTTCTACCTGAAATATGAAGCGCCCCCGGATGAGCAGAATTTTCCTATGGTAATGGAAATGCTGCGAGCAGCAGATGTACGGGAGGATATGGACGAATACACCTCGCCACTTGACGAACTGTTTGAAAGGCTTGAAATGCGAAATCCCGACCATATCGCCGTGAAGTATTACAAGGACTATCATTCCGGCTCGGCAAAAACGCTCAAATCCATTCAGATCACGTTGGCGGCAAGGCTGGAAAAGTTCAACCTGTCCTCTCTGGCGGCTCTGACCGCTACGGACGAACTGGATTTACCGTCCCTCGGTGAAAAGAAAGTGGCGCTCTTTGCGCTCATACCCGATAACGATACGAGTTTCAATTTCCTTGTCAGTATCTTATACACGCAGCTTTTTCAGCAGTTATTTTATCTTGCCGACCACAAATACGGCGGCGCTTTGCCCGTCCCCGTCCACTTTCTTATGGACGAGTTCAGCAACGTCAGTTTGCCAGAGGACTTTTCAAAAATTCTGGCTGTGATGCGGTCAAGGCAGGTGTTCGTGTCTATTATCCTGCAAAATATAGCGGCACTCAAAGCATTATTTGAAAAGGAATGGGAAAGCATTTTAGGTAACTGCGACGAGTTTCTTTACCTCGGCGGCAACGAAACCTCGACCCACAAGCTGATCTCCGAATCTTATCTCGGCAAGGCGACCATCGACACCAACACCTACGGGAAATCGTCGGGGCGTAACGGGAATTACAGTACGAACTATCAGATTACAGGCCGTGAATTGATGACGCCTGACGAGGTTCGTATGCTGGATAACCGCTACGCCCTTTTGTTTATCCGTGGCGAGCCGCCCATTATGGACGAAAAATTTGATATTCTGAAACACCCGAATGTGGCGCTTACCACAGACGGAAAAGCAAAACCCTATCAGCACGGCGGGACAGAAAACGCTGTGGCGACACTTTCTATCGTCGGGAACGTTTCTGCGGATATTCCCGATCTGGAAGAAACCGAAACCGATTACGAGCTTCTTTCCGATGAGGATATAGAAGCTCTATTTTTCAATTAAGGAGGATATGCGAAATGAAGAACTTTACCAAAAACAAGACTGCAAAGAAACTGCCTATGCCCGTCAAGGTGAAAAAAGGATTCCGCTTTTACTGTGCGGCGGTGCTGACCGTTGCCTTTACGATTGGCTGCTCCGTAACGGCCTTTGCCGCCAGTGACCCTTTGACCGTTGTAAATAATTTGAGTGATTTTATCTTTGGGCTTATCCGTGCGGTCGGATTGATTCTGCTTGGTTGGGGCGTTGTGCAGGTTGGCCTTTCCTTTCAATCCCACGACCCGAGCCAGCGTTCACAGGGATTTCTGACGTTGGCGGGCGGCATTGTTATCACATTTGCCAAAGAGATTCTTACCCTGATTACCGGCTGAAAGGAGGACAATTCCAAATGGAAAAATGCGAGTGCTATATCCACTCTCTGAAACAGGGAGAAAAACACGTCCTCGGTGAAGCAACGATTCTCAAACGCTTGGGCGATAACGATTATCTGGCCGAGGTGGACGGCGTGAAATGCCACGCCATATTTAACCCCTTTGTCGGACGCTACTTTGTGGACGACGTTTACGGAATCATTCGTACCCCGCCTGACCGAGACGCCCGATAATCAAAAAATACGGCAAGGAGGGGCAGGCCGAATAAGCGGCCTGCCCTGATCTGCCTGAAAGGAGGAATCTGTTTTGAGTGATAACTGGGTTGTGCAGAACCTCGAAAATGCGCTGGAAACGTGGAACAGCAAACTTGCCGAGATATGGCAGCTTATAACGCAGTCGCCGGAACAATTCAAAGGCGGCGGGATATGGGCGGTCATTGTCAATATTCACGGCGCAGTACAGGCGATCGGACTTGCGCTTTTGGTGCTTTTCTTCGTCATCGGCGTAATGAAAACCTGTGGGTCATTCGCAGAACTGAAAAAGCCGGAGCACGCTCTAAAACTTTTCATTCGTTTTGTGTTGGCAAAAGCCGCCGTCACATATGGTTTGGAATTGATGATGGCCTTATTCAATATCGTACAAGGACTTATCAGCACCATAATGACCGCCGCAGGCTTCGGCTCGGCTGCACAGACCGTTTTACCGGCCGAAATCGTAACCGCCATTGAAAGCTGCGGATTTTTTGAATCTATCCCTTTATGGGCGGTGACGCTGATCGGCGGCCTGTTCATTACGGTACTGTCGTTCATTATGATAATGACTGTGTATGGGAGGTTTTTCAAATTGTACCTCTATACCGCTATCGCCCCTGTCCCTCTCTCGGCTTTTGCGGGAGAACCGACGCAGAATGTGGGAAAATCCTTTATCAAATCCTATGCGGCGGTATGTTTGGAGGGTGCAATCATCGTCCTCGGCTGTATCATTTTCTCTCTCTTTGCTTCGGCGCCGCCCGTGGTTGACCCCAACGCTGCGGCCGTTACGCAGGTATGGAGCTATATTGGAGAACTGATTTTTAATATGATCGTGTTAGTCGGGGCTGTGAAAATGGCCGACCGTGTTGTGCGTGAAATGATGGGACTATAAGGCTTCTTGCACAGATTCGCAAGAAGCTATTTTTTATGTTAAAGGAGCGATATGCTATGAACTCATATGAAGAAAAAAAGCAAAGACGAATCGACTATTACAACGAAAAAGCGGAAAAGTTTGAACAGGAAAGCAGCCGTCTTTCGCAGGAATCAAGCAAGATGATCGACGCTATCCCTATGGGGCAGCCGCTTTTAGTCGATCACTATTCCTATAAATCCGACAAAAATTATCGTGACCGTGCGTGGGGCAAAATGGAAAAATCCGTGGAAGCCGGTAAAAAAGCGGACTACTACCGCAGCAAGGCGGAAGCCGCCGAGAAAAACACCGCCATTTCCAGCGACGACCCCGAAGCGGTTACGAAGCTGAAAGAAAAGCTGGAAAAACTGCAAAACTTCCAAAGTCATATGAAAAAAGTCAACGCCTACTATCGCAAAAACGGTACGATGAAAGGCTTTGAGGGCATTTCCGATGAAAAAGCGGCAGAGATTGACGAGGCTGTGAAAAACAGCTACTCGTGGATAACCGCCCCTTATGCCCCTTATGAGCTATTCAACAACAACGCTGAAATCAACCGCCTGAAAAAGCGTATTGCCGCTTTGGAAAGCCGTGCGGAGGTAGGATTTGTCGGCTGGCAGTTCGAGGGCGGCGAAGCCGTTGCCAACGAGGAAGAAAATCGGTTGCAGCTTCTTTTCGATGAAAAGCCAAGCGAGGAACAGCGGAACAAGCTGAAAAGCTGGGGTTTTCGCTGGTCGCCCTCTAATAAGGCATGGCAGAGGCAATTAAACGACCATGCGATTTATGCGGCCGGACAGATTGATTTTATCAAGCCCCTTGACGGCCGGACACCCCGTGAAATTCAGCCAAAACCGAAACACAAGGACGAGCAGGAACGCTAACGGGAGGTGCAGACTTTGGAAGTAAAGATCAATCGTGAAATACGCAATTATACGGAATCCGTTTTTTTCGGATTGTCTCTGCGGCAATTTATTTTCGCTATTTTAGCGGTTGCTGTCGCCGTGGGGTTGTATTTTCTCTTAAAGCCCTATGTTGGGACGGAAACCGTGAGTTGGGTTTGTATTCTCGGTGCGGCGCCGTTCGCCGCTATGGGATTTGTGACCTATCACGGAATGAAAGCCGAACAGTTTTTATGGGCGTGGCTGCGTTCTGAAATGCTGGAACCACGGGAAATCCGTTTTGAGCCGGTCAATTACTATTATGAAATGCTCAAACCGATTATCGAAAAACACGAAAGGGAGGGTTAAGCCAATATGATGAAAACATTAAAGCAAGCGTTTACGCAGGACAAGGAACGATACCGTGTCCCCCGCAAGGTGCAGGACGTTATCCCCATCCGGCGTATCTGGGAGGACGGGATTTTTCAGGTCGGCAACCGTTTCGCAAAGACGTATAAATTTTCGGATATAAACTATCTCGTCGCAAGCCCCGAAGATAAAAAATCAATGTTCCTGACCTATTCCGAGCTTCTCAACAGCTTTGACAGCGGAGCGACAACAAAAATTACGATCAACAACCGCAGGCTGAACCGCAAAGATTTTGAACAGGAAATTCTATTGCCTATGCGGGAGGACGGCTTGGACCGATACCGCCGTGAATACAACGATGTGCTGCTTGCAAAAGCAACGGCCGGCAACGGTATTATGCAGGAAAAATATATCACGATCTCCGTAATAAAAAAGGATATAGAGCAGGCCCGGTCCTACTTTGCCCGTGTGGGTTCGGATTTGACTTCCCACTTTGCCGCCCTTGGCTCCAAATGTACCGAACTGGGCGCTACCGATAAGCTGCGAGTGCTTCACGACTTCTATCGCCCCGGCGAGGAAGCCGTTTTTCATTTTGACGCCAAAGAAATGATGAAACGAGGACACGATTTTAAGGACTATATCTGCCCTGACAGCGTGGAAAAGCACAGCGATTATCTAAAGCTCGGCGAGAAATACGCAAGGGTTATCTTCTTGAAAGATTACGCTTCGTATGTAAAGGACGATATGGTTACGGAACTTACCGACATTGACCGAAATATGATGCTGTCGATTGACGTTATTCCTGTGCCGACCGACGAGGCGGTGCGTGAGGTCGAACGAATCCTGTTAGGGATTGAAACGAATATTACCAACTGGCAAAGACGGCAGAACGCCAATCAAAATTTTTCTTCCATCGTTCCGTATGATATGGAGCAGCAGCGAAGCGAGCTCCGGGAATTTCTGAATGATCTGACGACAAGAGATCAGCGAATGATGTTTGCCGTGATTACGCTGCTTCACGTCGCCGACACCAAAGAACAGCTTGACAGCGACACCGAGGCGATTTTGGCAACTGCCCGAAAACATATGTGCCAGCTTGCCGTGATGAAGTACCAGCAGCTTGACGGACTGAATACGGCTCTCCCGATTGGCCTGCGGAAAATCAATACCCTGCGCACCTTAACGACCGAAAGCCTTGCGGTGTTTATGCCGTTTAAGGTTCAGGAGATTCGGGAGCCGGGAGGTATCTTCTTTGGAGAAAATGCCATCTCCCACAATCTGATTCTCTGCAATATGTCAAACCTTTTGAATCAGTCGATGTTCCTGCTCGGAATCCCCGGCTCCGGCAAGTCGTTTTTTGCCAAACTGCTCATTATCTTTCTGGCGCTTGCCACCGAGGACGATATTATCATCTGCGACCCGGAGGGAGAATACACGCCGCTTGTGCAGGCCATCGGAAAGGACACTTCGGTGATTCATATTGCGGCGGGCGGCCGTGACCGTATCAACGCTATGGATATGGTCGAGGGCTACGGCGACAACAACCCGATTGTCGATAAAGCGCAGTTTATTATGTCGCTGGTGGAACAGATCGACCCAAACGGCGTAGGCGCTCATCATAAATCCATTATCGACCGTTGTACCGACGCTGTTTACAGGGAGCAGGCGCAGACCGGCAAAGTTCCTACGCTCTGCACTCTGCGTGAAAAGCTGCTGGAACAGCCCGAACAGGAGGCGCACGACCTCGCCCTTGCTTTGGAGCTGTTCACTTCCGGCTCTCTTGACGTATTTGCCCACGAAACCAACGTAGATACTTCGAGCCGCATTATCTCCTATGATATTCACGACCTCGGCGCACAGTTAAAGCCTGCCGGACTTCTGACGATCACCGACGCTATGCTCAACCGTGTTACGACAAACTGGAAAAAGGGAAAGCGTACCCATCTGTTTATCGACGAGTTCCACGTTGTTTATGAAAATGAATACAGCGCCAACTTTTTCAATTCGGCGTGGCGGCAGTTCCGTAAAAGGAACACCCACCCCTGCGCTATTACGCAGAATGTCGAATATTTGCTGGATTCGGTGCAGGCAAGCACGATGTTATCCAACTCGGAATTTGTGGTGATGTTGAATCAGGCGGCTTCTGACCGCGCCAAACTTGCCGAGCTTTTGAATATCTCCACCGAGCAGATGAGCTATATCACCAATGCGGACGCAGGCTGCGGCTTGATGAAATACGGCGCTTCTCTTGTCCCGTTCGTGAATAAGTTTCCCAAAAACACCGAGCTTTACAGGCTCATTACCACCAAGCCCGGTGAGGGCGTTATGGGAGGTGCCGTAAATGGAATCTCAAACAATTAGTTTGAACGTCCACCCGCAAATCCTCGATTTATACGAAGTGTTGGAGAAAAACGGGCTGCACAAGCAGAAAGAGGACGTACAATCTCTTGTGGGATATGTCGAGAGTATGGAATACAATCTGTCCGTGATGATGAATGAAATTCAGGAAATGCACGCAGAAGTAAAACGCCTGCACGACCGGGGAATCCGTAATCAATGCGGCAAGATCATTGCAAAGGCAGAAGATAAAATCCATCAGGCTAAAACAATGGTCTCCGTTATAAAGGTACGGCTGATCGACGCCGCCGGAAATGCGGTGAAAACCTGTAAGGAAAAAGGAAAATCGGCGCTGATACGGGCGGTGGAAGCTATGCGGGTTTCCACCGTCCTTTCCAAAATCAAAAGCGGATTTTCTCATATGTCGCAGTCTATGCGCCAAAGCGCCGGTCAGATTGACGTAATTCGCGGGGAACTGCACGAAGTCGGCGGGCATATGAAAAACGCAGGCCGCGCCCTTTTAGGCAGATCGGCGAAACAGGCCGGTAATCTGGAAGCGGACAAAGGCCTGCTTGCCAAACTGCGGGGCTTTCTGGAAGCCTGCGGAGACAAGTTTTCCAAAATGGAGCGAAGTGCGGATAGGCTGATTGATAAAATCCAGCAAAACGAAAAACAGGCAAAGCAAAAACAGTCGGTAAAATCTGATCTGCACCAGCTTAAAACGCAGCGCCTTGAAAAATCCAAAGCGCCGGTTATCAAAGAGCAGGCGAGATAAAACAGGAGGACGATCTATGAAAATAAAACTGATACTTGCGGGGGCGGCGTTTTGCGCCGCCCTTTTCCTTTTCTCCGGCTTTATGCTCTGCCGGCAGTATCTTGATGACAAAAAGAGCGCCGAAACCTTTGAAACCATTTCTGCATTGGTCGAGGAAGAAACGCCGGAGGCTGCCCCGCAGGAATCCGAAACCGAAACCACAATACAAACCGCCTATGAGAAATATGCGGCGGTATACGAACAGAACACCGATTTTGTGGGCTGGATTTCCATTGAGGGAACAAATATCGACTATCCCGTTATGCAGACCATCGACGAACCGAATTACTATCTGAAACGGGGGTTTGACAAGCAGTACAGCGCCTACGGCGTTCCCTATGTGCAGGAAAACTGCGACCTCGGAATTTCCGACAACTGCGTGATTTACGGCCATCATATGAGCAACGGCTCGATGTTCTCCGATCTCTGCAAATATGCCGATGAAGATTTTTACCGGGAACACAAAATTATCCGTTTCGATACTCTTTCCGGTTTCGGAGAATATGAAGTGATCGCAGCGTTCAAAACCACCGCCTATTCAGAACAGGGATTCAAGTATTATCATTTTACCCTTGCCGATTCTGCGGAGGACTTTGACGCCTATATCTCCAAATGTAAGGAACTTTCTATCTATGATACGGGCGTGGGCGCCGAATACGGCGACAAACTGATTACGCTTTCCACCTGCGAATACAGCAGGACAAACGGCAGAATGGTCGTCGTAGCAAAACAGGTCGCCGCCCCTGACGGGGAGGTGGGCGGCGATGAAACCTGAAAAATATGTCCTTTCTCTTTCGGGCGGGAAAGATTCAACTGCAATGCTCCTGCGTCTTTTGGAAGAAAACCGCCCTGTTGATCTGATTCTGTTTTGTGATACAGGGATTGAATTTCCGCAGATGTATGAACACATCAACCGGTTAGAGACGTATATCAACAGACCGATTATCCGGCTGAAAGCGGAGCACGATTTTGAATACTATTTTAACGACTACTCTCCGAAAAGAAAAAATCCCGCTTTGGCGCAGTACCGGGGTATGAGTTGGGCAGGCCCACGAAACCGTTGGTGTACGGGTATGCTGAAAATCCGTGTTATCAACGCCTATTTGAAAAAGCTGAAAGAAAACTATACAGTCATTGAATATGTAGGAATTGCCGCCGATGAAACAGATCGGGTGAAAGACAAATGTTATCCGCTTGTCGAGTGGGGCATGACCGAAAAAGACTGCCTTGCCTACTGCTATGCAAAAGGGTTCGACTGGGGCGGCCTGTATCGCATTTTCAGCCGTGTTTCCTGCTGGTGCTGTCCGTTGCAGGGACTTACTGAATTGCGGAAACTCTATCGGTATTTTCCTGATTTATGGAAACGTCTTGAAGAATGGGACGAAAACACTTGGAGATCATTTCGCAAAGATTATTCTGTCCGTCAGCTTGCCGTGCGGTTTGATTTTGAGAAAAAGTGGCAGGAAGCAAGCGGAAATATCCACGGCAAGGCGTTTTACTCTGCTCTGCGTGATGAACTGGCTCGGCTCGGATTGGAGGTGAAATTATGCCCGACATAAAGACGAGAAATGTTGTAAAAGGTACGGTCAAGGCAATCGACAAATCGGCGGTTGCCGCCGAACGAATGAAAGACGCCTATATCCGTACCAAAGACAAAGCGGAACAAGGTCTCTATTCTGCGGATAATTCACCAAATGAATACGCCGCAGACCGTATCACGGGAGGCGCCGAGAGCGCCGCCCGTGAAGCCGTCCGTCAATTTGATAAGCAAGGCCGCCGTGGGGTTCGCACGACCAAAGAGAACATCTCCAAAGCGAAAGAACACTTCCGGCAGAAAAAAGCGGACATTCCGAAAAAGCAGGCGCAGAAGAAAACCGCAAACGGGCTGCGCCACTCTGCCGATACCGCTAAAAAATCCATCAAGACGCTTGAGCGCAGCGGAAAGAATATCAAGCAGACGGCGAAATCCACAGGAAAGGTTACGATTAAATCAGCAAAGGGTTCGGTGAAAACAGCGCAGAAAACCATTAAGACCGCCGAACAAACCGCGAAAACTGCCATCAAGACCACACAGCAGGCGGCCAAGGTAGCCCAAAAGACAGCGCAGGCCACAGCGAGAGCAGCGAGGGCGGCGGCTCACGCTGCCCGTGCCGCCGCCAAAGCCGCCGTAGTTACCGCAAAAGCGGTTGCCAAAGCCATAGCCCTTGCGGTCAAGGCGATTATCGCCGGGACAAAGGCGCTGATTGCCGCCATCGCTGCCGGTGGCTGGATTGCCGTTTTAGTAATTATCATCATTTGTTTAATTGCTTTGCTGATCGGCTCCTGCTTCGGTATTTTCTTTTCGAGCGAGGACAGTGGTTCAGGGTATACGATGCAGAACGTCGTTCAGGAGATCAATGCCGATTATCAAACACAGATTGACACCACAAAGGCGAATATCTCCTATGACGTTTTGGAAATGTCCGGCTCCCGTGCCGTCTGGCCGGAAGTGCTTTCTGTCTATGCGGTCAAAACCACTACCGACCCCGATAACGCACAGGAGGTCGTCACAATAGACGATTCAAAGAAAGCCATTCTCAAAGATATTTTCTGGCAGATGAATGAAATATCTTCACGAACCGAAACCAAGACCGAGGAAGTTGTCACCGAAACCGATGACGGTCACGGCAATATTGTTGAAACAGTTACTACTGTAACTCGCACCTATTTGTATATCACGGTGAAACATAAGACCGCCGAAGATATGGCGAATCAGTACGGGTTTAATGAAGATCAGCGAGAACAGCTTGCCGAATTACTTGCCGAAGAAAACCGCAGTATGTGGAGCTCGGTTCTATACGGTATTTATACCGAGGACGGCGAAATTGTTTCTGTCGCTTTGTCGCAGATCGGCAATGTCGGCGGCGAACCTTATTGGTCGTGGTACGGTTTTTCAAGCCGTGTAGAATGGTGTGCTTGTTTTGTCTCGTGGGCGGCAAACGAGTGCGGTTATATCGACGCCGGTATTATTCCGAAGTTTGCGGGCTGTATTCAAGGCTCTAATTGGTTCAAGGAACGTGGGCTTTGGCAGGACGGCAGCTTTACCCCGTCCGCAGGCCAGATCATTTTCTTTGACTGGGAAGGCGACGGTCTAACCGACCATGTTGGAATTGTCGAGCGTGTCGAAAACGGTACGGTCTACACCGTCGAAGGCAATTCAGGCGACGAGTGCCGGCAGAACAGCTACCCCATCGGCAGCAGCGTGATTTATGGTTACGGCTGTCCGGCTTATTAACAAAGTGCAAAAGAATACCAGAGGTTTATTCCTCTGGTTCTTTTGCTTTACATATCGCTTTGGCCGTTCCCTCAATAATCGTGAGTTCTTTATCTCCGAATGTATCGAGGATTGAATCAATCTGTCGGCGTAAAGTTGTTTTCTCCGTCTGCTTATCTGAAAATATGTACTGGTCCACCGATATATCAAACATCGTAACAAGACGGATAAACAACGGAAAGCTCGGATATTGCCCCTCGTTCTCAATAGACTGTATATGTCTTGGGGCAACATCAAGAATTTCCGCTAACTGCTCCCTCGTCATTTCCTTTGCTTCACGGGCTTTTTTAATAGCTTGTCCCAATGCCATAAAGTCAAATGTTTCACTCATTCACTCACCGCCTATGCTTGTTAGAATTGATACATCTATTATACAGAGACGATAGTTCCTATAAAACGATGTGTAATTTCTTGTATTGAGAGATTTAATGTCTTATGTATAGAAATGGCGGTTCAATTTGCACAGTTGATATTGTTCGTTTGACCGACTATAATATGAGTATTAGTGAATATGGGAGGTCAACTATGTTTGATTATATGACAGTGCAGGAAGCCGCAAAATTATGGGAATTATCTGAACGCCGGGTACAGAAACTATGTAAAGAAAATCGTATTGATGGCGCTATAAATTTGAGCCGCATATGGCTGATTCCGAAAGCGGCTCAAAAACCTGTGGACGCAAGAAGAAAAGAAAACAAAAAAGGTTCACTGTAACATTTCACGGACATTTGCCTGATATACTACCTATAAAAAGTAAAGGAAATGAGGATATGAAACACATTTTAGTTGTTGAGGACGACAGCTTTTTGAATAAAATGCTTTCCTATAATTTGACAGCAGACGGTTATGAAATAACCTCTGTGCTGAACGCAAGAACGGCTGCGGAATCCCTGCGTTCACGAGAATTTGATTTAGTTCTGCTTGATATTAACCTGCCAGACGGGAACGGGTATGACTTATGCAAGCTGATTAAGCCGGAACACCCTGATACTATCGTGATTTTTCTGACTGCGAACGATCAGGAAAGCGACCAGATACGGGGCTATGAAGTAGGTGCGGTAGATTACATTACCAAGCCCTTTGTTATAGGAGCTTTGCAAAGAAAAATCAAAGCGATGTTTTCTATGCTGGAACATCATAAACCTGCAAGGGATATTTACGATGACGGCAGGTTATTTCTTGATTTTTCGGAGCAAACAGCTTCTTTGAACGGAAAACCTCTGACCCTCTCTCCAATGGAATATAAAATGCTGAATCTGTTTCGTAAAAATCCCAAACAGGTTTTGACCCGCGGACAGCTTTTAGAAAAACTATGGGACGTAGATGAGAAATTTGTCGATGAACATACGCTGACAACGACGATCAGCCGTATTCGCAGTAAAATTGAATCGGACGGCGGTACGCACTACATTAAGACTATTTACGGTATGGGTTATCAGTGGACGGGAGGCGAAGCAAAATGAAAAACCTCTCTGTTAAGCGCCTGTTCCGATGGATTTGCATAGGGACGTTGCTTTCTATGGTAATCATTACCCTTGCCCTATTTGTAATAACGCTTGAAATTGCAGTATTAGCAGCCGGAGGAGCACTCATTCTTTGTGCTCTCATATGGTTTTTTATACTTACACAGACTTTTGCAAAACTGCTCTCCCTATTTACTTCTGACTTATGCCAAACGCTGGATAATATGATTGACGGTGACAAAGAACCCAAACGGGTGGACGACAGCGAAACCCTCTTTGCTCGTATCAGCCACCGCCTAACCCGTCTTTATCAGATCATGCAGGAGAACCGACGCAAAGTTAATGAAGAACGGCAGGAATTACAAACCCTTGTATCAGACATTTCCCATCAGGTAAAAACGCCGGTTAGCAATCTAAAAATGGTAACGGACACTTTGCTCACGAGGTCGGTTTCTGAAGCAGAACGCACCGACTTTATCCGTGGAATCCGGGTACAAACGGACAAACTGGATTTTCTCTTTCAGGCTCTTGTTAAGACTTCACGACTGGAAACCGGCGTAATACGCTTGGAGAAGAAAACAGGACGAATATATGATACCGTGGCACAAGCTATGAGTGGAATTGTTTATGCCGCCGAGAATAAACAGATTGGCGTTTCGGTAGATTGCCCTGAAGATCTGACGGTCGCTCACGACAGCAAATGGACGGCCGAAGCCCTTTTTAATTTATTGGATAATGCCGTAAAGTACACACCCGCAGGCGGTAAAATCGACGTGATCGTAGAACAATGGGAAATGTATCTCGAAATAAAAGTAACCGATACCGGCAAAGGAATTTCCGAAAGCAATCAAGCCGCTATCTTCCGCCGCTTCTATCGGGAGGAAGAAGTACATGAACAACCGGGCGTTGGTATTGGTTTGTATTTGGCTCGTGAGATTATCACACAGCAAGGCGGTTACATCAAAGTGGTATCAGAATCAGGGAAAGGCTCTGCCTTTTCTATTATGCTTCCTTTACGTTAAGCTGATAGCGGACAGCTTCAAAATGCTGTCCGCCACAATTTTAGGGAAATGTCCGAGCGTTGTAACATTTTACCCCGATTTTCATTAAAATTTTTGAGCCGCTGTAACATTTCGCGGACATTTGGGCTTTACAATATCCTTATCAACCAGAAAGGAAGTGTGTTATATGATTGAACAAAAACAGTATGTTTGCCCGTGGTGCGGGGGCAAAGATGTTGTTGAGGGGATTCAATCCACTTATGCAAAAGTTCAGCCAAATAAAACTTTGACACTTAAAGGCGAAAATTTGGTTCATGTAATTTGTAAAAATTGTGGTACGGTAGTTCGCTCTTATGTAAAAAACCCTCAAGTTCTTGAATAAGGCAGAATGGGGCTGTCGCACTAATCACTTAGTATGACAGCTCCATTACACTGATTATGTTAATCGGTTTACTGGTATATGATTACTATTCATAAATCAACGAAGATGAACGAATAACAGTTGGCGACCACCGGCGCAACAGCGTTCCGCATTTACAACAAGCAAAGAAAGGATTGAATTTTATGAGCATTTTACAGACGATTGATCTGAAAAAATATTATGGCACGGAGCCGAACATTACCCACGCTCTGGATGGAGTAAATTTTTCCGTAGACGAGGGCGAGTTTGTAGCGGTTGTAGGTACGTCCGGCAGTGGCAAATCTACCCTGCTGCACATGATGGGCGGGCTTGACACGCCTACAAGCGGAACCGTAATTGTCAGAGGCGAGGAATTGGCAAAAAAGAATGACGAACAGCTTACCATCTTTCGCCGTCGTAACATCGGCTTTATCTTTCAGAACTATAATCTCGTTCCCATTTTGAATGTGTATGAAAATATCGTGTTGCCGGTGGAACTGGACGGCGATACGGTAGATCAGCGTTTTATGGATAATGTTGTGAAAATGCTCGGACTGGATGACAAACTGAAAAATATGCCGAATAATCTTTCTGGCGGTCAGCAGCAGCGAGTAGCGATTGCGCGCGCCTTGATTACCAAACCGGCGATCATTCTTGCCGATGAACCTACCGGCAACCTTGACAGCAAGACCAGCGCCGACGTACTCGGTCTTATCAAACGTACCAGCGCCGAATTTCATCAGACCGTTGTAATGATAACCCACAACAACGATATTGCCCGCCTTGCTGATCGGATTGTCCGCATTGAGGACGGAAAAATTGCAGGTTAAGGAGGTGAAATTCTATGACATGGCCTTTTGAGAATGATACCAGCGCCGTTGTGAAACGCCTATCAAATAGAAATGTAGCAGCGAATCGAAAAAGAAATATATTTACTATTTTGACGATTGCGCTTGCGACTGCTCTATTATCCGCTATTATGCTTTATGGTTTCGGTGTACCACAAGAAACAAAAAACCTTAATAAAAATACCGCACAAATTGTTTTTCACGCTATTTCCGAGCAACAGGGACAGGAACTATATAATCAAGAAGAAATTGCGTGGGTTGGAGAATTTTCTAACGCATTCTCTGAACAGATAAATCATTCAACCGTTAATTTTACCTATGCAAATGCAGATATGCTAAAATCGCAAAATATGTCTTATTCGGGAGACTTACCAACTGCGGAAGATGAAATTTTAGTGCAAGAATCCTTTTTAGATAGCTTGGGCTATTCAAATGAACTGGGACAAACAATCAAAATTCCATTTTCCGACGGAACTACCCGTGATTTCAAATTAACGGGAATCTTGAAAATGAAAACAGGCGATATTGGGCTCTATACAGCCATTATATCAAAAGAATTAGTAGAGCAGCAGTATGGAAATAATATAATGATGGATTATTATATTGGCTTAAAGGACGCTCAAAATATGAGCGAAGAAGAAGCCACCAGCTATGCAAACACTCTTGCACAACAATTAGAAATCTCCGATGATAATGTTATCGTCCGCTCCACATATTTTAACTTAAAAAGCGAAAATCGTGGAAGTGATATGCTGTTCTATTTCTTGATCGGCTTTATAACTTTCGTTGGCTCCGGTATTGTTATTTACTCGATTTTTTATATTTCAGTAGCAAGCAATATTCGTAATTACGGGCAGCTTCGCACTATTGGAACGACCAAACGGCAAATCAAAAAGATGGTTTATCGAGAGGGAAAATTACTCGCCGCTATTGGTATTCCCATAGGTTTAATTGTCGGAAACATTATTGGTTATTTTTTGATTCCTGACGGTTGGTACTGGCTGACAGCTTTATGTGTAACGATTGGGGTTGGACTTTTCGCTTTCATCATTGTAATGTTTTCCATTCGTACACCTGTAAAAAAAGCAGCTACGGTATCTCCGATGGAAGCATTGCGATATTCGGATTATCAAGAGAAACTGAAACAAAGCTCTGTGCTGCACCGCAAAATATCGCCTATATCCCTTGCAAAAATGAATTTGTCCAGACAGAAAGCAAAATCTACGCTGACAATACTTTCTCTTTCACTTGGTGGGGTTTTGGTGGTGCTAATCTCAACGATGTTAGTTTCATATGACGGTCTCGCAGAAGCCCAAAGCAGAGATTTTCCCGTCGGTGAATTTAACATTGAACTCAATGCAAATCAATCGTGGGACACCGCCGATGTTTCTTTAGCTGGATTACAGCAAAAGGATTTGATGAACGATGATTTTGTGAATGCAGTGGAATCTATTGATGGCGTTACAGGAACCAAACGCTGGTACTACACGGACGCGGAATATCATGTGAATGGTTACGATAACGACTGGATTCAAGGATTTGCAAAAGAAGATGTTTCCGCATTGGAGGACAACTTAATTGCCGGAACCGTTGATTACGATGAATTAGTATCGCAAAATGGCATTATTCTCATAAATGATACAGCGGAAAACTTATCGCTATCTGCACAACTCGGCGATGTTGTTGAGGTTGATTTTCTAACGAAGTCGGGACAGATAATGACCCATCATTATACGATTATGGGAATTGTCAGCGATTTCAGCCACCCGGCGTTTCATATGTGTTTTGCTATGCCGACGGAGCTTATGAATGAAGCGTGCGGAATGGATTGTACTGGAACTGTATCGGTAATGACTGAAACGGATAAATCTGATACGATTGAAGCTGCATTATATCAACTCATAGACGGGAATAGCGATTTTGTTTTAGACACCTTGGAGGAAAGCGTTGCCTACTATAATACGAATCAGCACACCGTCTTTGGCGCAATGTTGATAGTAGCTATTGTGGTCGTATGTTTTTCTCTAATCAACCTTGTTAATACGACGATTACCAACTTTTTATCAAGAAAGCAAGAAATCGGTATGCTTCAGGCGATAGGTTTAAGCAAAAAGCAGTTAATCAAAATGCTGCGTTACGAGGGATTGCTATACTCACTCTTTGCTACGCTTGTAACATTAGTTTTAGGTACAGGGCTTGGCTTTATATGTGTGCAGGCGGCCAGATCAGCAAATCCGTACTTCTTCTATTCGTTCCCGTGGCCGGTAATATTGCTATATTTGGCGATTCTTCTGATCGTTCAGATGATATTGATTTCTTATACCACCGGCAGCCTGAAAAAGCATTCTCTTGTAGAACAAATCAGAGTGACAGAATAACCTTTGATTAGTGGCAACAGGGCGGCTGTAAACAGCCCTGTTGCTATTTTCTTCTAAAGCAAGATTTTTTGAAACATCTAACATCTCTCTGCGGAGAGATGTTATTTCTTATATATGGAACTTTAATTTCATTTCATACAGTTGATATTGTTCGTTTGACCGTCTATAATATGAATATTAGTGAATATTAAATGCAAGTCAAGAACTCAACTACTGATTGATTTTTAGTATGGACTGTAATGAGATTGTAAGAAGTGACTGCTATACTAAAATCACAAAACAGATTTGGAGGTTTTAGATATGGCGATACTTGAAACAAAGGATTTACGAAAGATATACGGTAGTGGAGAAAACGAAGTCCACGCTTTGGACGGTGTATCTATTTCAGTGGACGAGGGAGAATTTGTCGCTGTGGTCGGTACTTCCGGCAGTGGTAAGTCCACGCTGCTCAATATGATCGGCGGATTAGACCGCCCTACTTCGGGAAGTGTAACAATCCGTGGAAAAGAACTTTTGAAAATGAAAGACGAGGAATTAACCATTTTCCGGCGCAGGAATATCGGCTTTGTCTTTCAGAATTACAACCTGCTTCCCGTCCTCAATGTGTACGAAAACATTGTGTACCCCATTGAGATTGACGGAGCCAAAGCCGATACGGAGTTTGTCCGGCAGATCATTCATACGCTCGGTTTGGAAAAGAAGCTGAAAAATATGCCGAACAATCTCTCCGGCGGTCAGCAGCAGCGAGTGGCGATTGCCCGTGCATTGGCTACCAAGCCCGCAATTATCCTTGCCGACGAGCCCACTGGCAATTTGGATTCCAAAACCAGTATGGACGTTATTCTGCTTATGCAGTCTATTAGCAAGCAGTTCCATCAAACCACAATTATGATTACCCACAATGAAGAAATTGCACAGATGGCTGATCGGACAATCCGAATCGAGGACGGGAAAGTTGTTTCGGGAGGTGTTAAGTATGCACGCTAACCGAAACAAAGGGGCAATTAAAAAAGTGGAACAAGGAATGATGAAAGCAAACCGTATTCGCAATACATTTGCGGTACTTGCGGTTGTCCTTACCACCTTTATGATTACAACAGTTTTCAGCTTGGGCATTAACTATATGCAGAATATGGAATTATCCAGTGTGCGTACAGCAGGCTCTAATGCTGATGTCACATTAAATACGCCCACCAGCGAGCAGGAACAGCAAATCCGTTCTTTGGATTATGTGAAAACAATCGGTACTCGATATATGGTCGGCTCTGCTGTCAAGACAAATGCGGAGGGCCGCGAATCGTCCATAGCCATTCAATATTACGATGGAACAGAATGGGAGCAACATTTTAAGGAAGCAATCAGTAATATCAACGGCTCCTATCCAACGCAGGAAAATGAAATTATGCTGTCTGAGGATGCCTTGGCACAGCTTGGAATTGAAAACCCGACGCTGAATATGGAAATTCCTTTATTTTATTACGATAAGAACGGAGAACAGCAAAAGACATTTTCATTGTCTGGCTGGTTTCGTTCCTATACTGGGACAGGAATGGCTTTTGTTTCAGAAAGCTACTGTGCAAATGCCGGATATACCTTGCAAGAAAACGGGACTTTGTCTCTAACTCTAAATGAAATGCCGGGAGACTTTTATCAGATTCAAAAAGATGTATCTCTAAATGACAATCAGTATTTTAATGGCTCGGTTTCTATGAGTTCTTCCAATGGCTCTATGATTGCGATGGTTATTCTTTTGGTACTGTTTATTGTCGGAAGCGGTTATCTTCTGATTTACAATGTCCTGTATATTTCCATTTCCAAAGATACCCGCTTTTATGGTTTGATGAAAACGATTGGCACAACACAGAAGCAAATTAAATCGCTTGTAAAGAAGCAGGCCTTTAAGTTCGCCTGTATTGGAATCCCTGTCGGCGTTGTATTAGCTGCGGCGGTATCCTTTGCCCTTGTCCCGTTGTTTTTACAGCAAGGATATGAACAGGGTAGATCAAGTATGGACGCCGTTGTATTTTTCCATCCTGCTATCTTTATTCTGTCTATTATTTTCTCTGCGGTAACAGTTTGGATTGCTTGTAATGCGCCGGCAAAGGCGGCGGCAAAGATTTCTCCTGTTGAGGCTCTCCGTTTTCAAAACTTTGCACCTAAAAAGACGAAAAGCAGAAACTCAACCAACGGCGGCAAGCTGTCTGTGATGGCGTTCCATAATGTTTTCCGTGATAAGAAGCGGGCTGTGCTTGTGTTCCTGTCCCTTTTTATGGGTACTGTCACGATTTTAGGTGTTAATGGCGTTTTGGGAAGTATCAACGGAGAAAACTATGTTAATAAATACATGAAATATGATTTTCGTTATACAGATTCACAGTTTAGCCAGTTTGAAAATCTCGAAAAAGAAACGCCGCAATTTGATGAGCATTTTACAGAACAGCTTTCACAGGTTGACGGGGTTGCAGATATTTCCACCGGTAAAATTACTTGGGCGGAAATCGGCTTTCATGCTTCGGAATTTGAAAGTTTCTTGAAAATGCAGCACGAGGAACTCTATCACGACGGTAAATCCTATGAGCAGATGATTTCGGAGTTGCAGGACTATGCCAATGCCGGAGACTATGGCTGCTATGTTGTGACCATTGATGATGAACTTGTGGAACAATATAACGATACCCATAATACGCCGATTGATATAGAGGCTTTTCGCAACGGAGATACAGTCATTGTGGGTATGGATACGGACACCTTTGCGCCAAACGCTACGCTGGTCGGTAAAACTCTAAATTTGACTTCGGATAATGCAGATGGGCAGTCCGCAGATTTTCAAGTGGCGGGAGCATTCAACTACAAAGACCTTGATGATAACTTCAATATCGGGCATCGTAAATGGGTGGGCGCTGTTCCTGATGTTATTTATGTAAGTGACGCAGGAATGGAGCGGTTGACAGACACCGCTATCATATACGATATTGGCGTGGACATTGAGAGCGCAAATCAGTTGCAGAAAGTAAATAACGAACTTATAGCAATCAACAACACCTTGCCTTCCGGTGAATGGAATTTCCAAAGCTCTGTTTCTATGTTGGAGGAATTCAATCAGATGTATTTCTCCATTGGTCTGCTTGGTAACGGTGCGGCGATTCTGCTCATCGTAATCGGCTTAATCAACTTTGTGAATGTTATGCTTACCGGCGTTATTGCAAGGAAAAATGAATTTGCCATTATGGAAAGTATTGGGACTACCAAAAAGCAGATCAGAAAGATTTTGACACTCGAAGGCGGATTTTATGCGCTTATTTCAACAATACTGATTATGACTTTGGGTAATGCTTTCCTTTTGCTGGTAGCAGACGCAGTACCGAGCATTGCAGATTATGCAAGGTTTGAGTACCCTGTGGCGCTCGTTGTTGGTCTTATCATTGCCATTTTTGTAATATGCCTCTCTGTTCCGTCTTTGGTTTATAGGTTTATCTCAAAGGAAACAGTGATAGAACGGTTGCACGATTTTGAAAACTAATAAGATTTGCGGGGCGGGCGCAGCACTGCTGCGTCTGCTCCTGCAATTCTGTATATTGAGGAAAGGTGGTGTGCTTTGCGGATATGGCAAATATCTTTTTACTGGAAGATGACAAAATTTTGAGCAAAGGAATTTCCATTGCTCTTGAAAAGGACGGGCATACCGTTAAAGCGGTTTATGGCTATATGGAAGCCTTGCAGAAATATAAAAATCCAAAATATGATTTGTTTCTGCTCGATATTAACCTGCCTGATGGCAGCGGAATGGAATTTTGTAAAAAGATCAGGGAAACTGCTGAAACCCCGGTATTGTTTTTGACGGCCAATGATACGGAGCAGGATATGCTGGAGGGCTTTGGCGTTGGCTGTGATGACTATATTCCCAAGCCCTTTTCGATTGAAGTCTTGCGGAAGAAAGTACAGGCTATCCTCAAGCGGACAATCAATGGTACTGCACGAATACGGTATAAGAATTTGGAAGTTGATACGGATAAATGCCTTGTTCTGCTGAACGGAGAAGAAGTACACCTTACCTCGACGGAGTACAAACTGCTCTGCTATTTAATAGAGAACAAAGGCAGGATCGTGACGAAAGCCATGCTTTTAGAACAGCTTTGGGATATAGACGGGAACTTTGTTGATGAAAATACTGTTCGTGTGAACATTAAGCGGCTGCGACAAAAGCTGAATGACGAAAAGCAGGAATATATCGTAACAGTTTTTGGTATGGGCTATACCTTTGGAGAATGATGATGAAGCATTTTGGAGTTTATAGAAAACTGATTTTAATTGCAGGTACTGTCATAGCGGCGGTATTGATTAGCACTGTGTTTTTTATGGAAAGCACTTTTACCACTATGCTTTTTGTCATTTGTGCCTTTGCGATTTTATGCGGCCTTTTGTTTTTGCTCGACTTCCTACACAACCGCTATCACGATGATTTGTTAGAGCAGATTACGCTGCTTATAGAGGCTTTGGTCGAGCAACAGGAACGGATTGTCTTTTCAGAAAACGAGGACACGCTGACTGCCCGCTTACAGCACCAGCTTTTGAAGCTCCGCAATATTTTAACAGCGCAGAATCAAATGCTGGCGCAGGAAAAGGAGCAGATCAAGACACTGATCTCGGATATTTCCCACCAAATCAAAACGCCTGTGGCGGCAGCCAACACCTTTGCACAGTTACTTGATGATAAAGAATTGTCCGATGAGGAACGCAGCGAATACATTGCCACTTTGCAGACTTCCCTTGAAAAGCTGACCTTTTTAACAAACAGTCTGATTAAAATGTCCCGTTTGGAGAGCGGCATTATCAGCCTGAAGCCCGAAAAAAACAGCTTGAATGATATTGTCCTGCGAGCGGTAAAAACGGTCTATGCCAAGGCAAAAGAGAAAAATATAACGATTACCTTTGACTGCGAGCAGAATTTTGAAGCCCTGCTCGATTTCAACTGGACGGCAGAAGCCATTACAAATGTGCTTGATAACGCTGTAAAATACACGCCAAACGGTGGGATTGTCGGATTAACGATCACAGAATATCCGTCATACCTGCGGCTGGATATATCCGATAACGGTATCGGAATACCCGAAGAAGAACAGGCAAAGATTTTTGGACGCTTTTATAGGGGAAAATACTCTGCCGGTATTGACGGTGTAGGAATCGGGCTATATCTAACCCGTGATATTATCAACAAACAGCATGGCTATATCAAAGTTACGTCTGACAAAAATGGCAGCATATTTTCCATCTTTTTGAAAAAAACTTAAATCAAATATATTGAGCGAGGGATATTATGCAAGAGACACACTGGATATTCTGCCCTATTTGTGGCAGTAAAAGTCGGAACAGGATTCGAGAAGATACAGTTTTAGTAAACTATCCTCTCTACTGTCCAAAGTGCAAGCGAGAAACTTTAATCAACGCAAAAGAATTACATATAACTATCATCAAAGAGCCAGACGCATAGACGCAGAGCCGATGAACTTGTGAGATTTATCACAGATCATCGGCTCTCTTGCTTCTACGGCAAAAATTTTTGAAATCTCCGTGTTTTGTAACATTTCAGCCTGTTTTTCTGTCGAAGTTTGGGATTGCACGGACATTTCTGTGACATTTCTATTGTACGATTTCAGCATAAATTCCTAAAAGGCTCATATGCAGGAGGTGTTCCAATGAAATCCATTTTACTCGTAGACGATGACAGTCTGTTTCGGGAATTAGTAGCAGATTTGATAAAAGAACAAGGTATCTCTGTTTTGGAAGCCGATGGCGTAATATCGGCAAAACAATTTCTCGAAACTCAAAATGTGGACGTAATATGTTCAGATATGAATATGGGAGATGGCACTGGTTTGGAACTTTATAAAGAAGTTCATCTCAAATATCCTCAAATTGGATTTATCTTACTCACACACGATGTAAAGTTTTCTGTGCAAAAACAAGCTGACTTATATAATATCCCACTTATATCAAAATCTACAAGTGATTTAATTGCGAAGATTATTGAAATGATAAACGCTTGATTACAGTAATAGGTTAGCACAGAGCATATCAAACAAAGTGTAACCCCGCCAATAAAAAAAACGAGGTTTTGGCGGGGTGTATTGTCACGCTTACCGAATCCCTCCAAACTCGTTTTGAGTTTGGAGGGATTTTTATGTGCTGGTCCGCTGTGACCGCCCTGCTGCTTATCCGAAGCAGCAATTACTTACATAGCGCCACGCAGTCGTGGAGATAATTTGTTAAAAAAATCCTTGGCTGTTCGTGGCACTCTTACGCCCCAAAAGTAGAACCCAAATCTCTACATAATAGAGTTTGTTTTTCCTATATCCGCAATGGCTTGATGGTCTTTGCGGATTTTTTTACGTCGTTTTGTGTCAAAACGCAGGACAAGCCTGCTTTTGGCATTGGCTGTCGTAGCCCCCCGACAATCTGAATTTTTCTCAAAATTCAGATTGATCGGAGGTAAACGACTATGGACGAGAAACGTCCAAAACGAAGAAAAGACAAATATAACCCCTACACCCTTACCAAAATCAAGGACAAGCATATTCTTTCCTTTCGGGACGGACAAGGGGTATTACAGGAAATCACGATAAATAGAGAGCTATTCGAGCTTCTGGACCGCTTTGAACTGGACGACCTTTCTTTTCTCAACGAGGTAGATCGGCATTACGAACATTCGGAGCTCACTGAAATCTCTCTTTATAACCGTGCGGCCGCACTCCATGAATCCGTGGAGGACGCCGTTTTGAGAAATCTGCAATATGAAGCCCTGTATAACGCCATTTGGAAACTGCCCGAAGCACAAAGGCGCAGGCTTATATTGTACTACTTCGGAGGGCTTACATACGCCCAAATTGCAGAAATGGAGGGGTGCAAATATCAGACGGTACAGGAATCCATCTATGCCGCCTTGAAAAAACTAAAAAATTTTTTGAAATAGACCCTGTGTTTTAGACTTTAAGTGAGGAAACAGGTGGAGAGGTAAAAGTCTCTGCCTGTTTCCTGCTTTGTGCGGTGAATGGGCTTGTCCTTTGACAACTAAATACCCATTCATCAAGCACATTCCTATTGCTATTGTGATGAGCATAAGCCACATTAGCGGCTGCGCCACGATTTGCGGAAATCAAAAGCAACGAGATTACACTTTATGATTTGGTCTTTGGCTTTCTGTTTTCCGACAAGGAGCGAGAACCAGCCGGCTATCAATATCGGGCGGCTCCCGATACGGCGATGACAGGCAATAGGGCTAACGATACTCCTGTTTAGTCACAGGTCGAGCGTGATAAAACCGTCGCAACCAATGAGGGCAGCCGGTAGAGAACCTACCGGGGGTGAGATTCCCGTGGAGCTGGTAAGCCGCCAGCCGCTTGATGACTTCCCGAAACAAAGAACAATCCGGGGTGTCGAGGACAAATAGGATTGTCTGAAAATACAAGGTCAAACGGTTGGACGGGTCTTTGAAACGTGGATATGTTTGTATTTCCCCGACCTTAATTCTGTTCTCCGTTTGACCTCTACATAGGCGGTATACCGCCTAAAAAATTCAAGGGAGGTCTTAATATATTATGAACCACACATATTTAAGGGGCGATATGTATTATGCTGATTTAGGCCACGGTATCGGCTCGGAGCAGGAGGGCTATCGCCCCGTTGTTATTATTCAAAACGATGTAGGCAACAAACACAGCCCTACGGTAATAATCGCTTCTATCACAAGCAAAAAGGACGCCAAGCCGAAATTACCTACTCACTATTATATCGGTATAGAAGCTGGTCTGGAACTCCCCTCTATTGTTCTTTTGGAGCAGCTACGCACCGTTGATAAACGTCGGTTGAATGAGTTTATCGGCCATCTGCCCGAAAAGCATATACAGGGTATCAACCACGCTCTGGCTGTCAGTATCGGTCTGATCGACAGCGTACCGAAAAAGTTAATCCTTTGCCTTTGCAGCACCTGTGCCAACAATTTTTATGGTTCAGGTGCTTTTGCTTTGCGGCGGGTCAACCCGGCACAAACCGAAAAAGATACCTGCACTTATTGCAACAGCAGAAAGGGCTTTGATTATGAGGTCATTCCAAAGGCCAGATAGGAGGGGCAATGAAATCACAGGAAGCATACCAACTTGTGTTTTGCGATTATCCCGATATTGTAAATGTAGAGCAGATGTGCGAAATGTTGGGCGGTATCAGTCAAAAGACTGCATACCGCCTTTTGAAAAATGGGACAATCAAAAGTTTTGTGGTTGGCCGCCGCTATCGTATACCGAAAATCTGCATTTTTGAATATCTGGAAATTATAGATAAATCTCCTGCGTAGAACCTCGTTTGCACATTTGGCCGATAGGATTCTATCTGCTATAATGATTCTGTCAATGGCAGATGAATCTATGCTGCACCAAACAAAGGAGGTCATTTTATGGTTGCAGGACATCTGCGTGAAAAAAGAGGCTACTTTCACATTGTATTGAGCTATACGGACGAGAACGGCAAAAGGCAAACCCCGTCAAAAACGACCGGGCTGCCGGTTAAGGGCAATAAAAAGCGTGCAGAAGCAATGCTTATGGAAGCCCGCCAAAGCAAAGAACTTGAACTGAAAAAGCTACAAGAAGAAAAAGAAGCAAAGGAGAACGGTACACCGCAAAATCCGAATCCACAGGACGAAGCCAAAATACCGTTTACAACCTTTATGCTCGACTGGCTGGAGATGATGAAGCCCAATTTGGATAAACCGACCTACGCTTCTTATTCGTTCTGTATCAAAAGCAAAATCGTCGTATACTTTGACGAGTTCTTTCCGGGGCTCGCTCTGTGTGATTTGACGCCGAAGCATATACAGGACTATTACACCTACGAAATGAAAGAAAGAAAGGTATCGGCAAACACGGTCATTCACCGCCACGCCAATATTCACAAGGCGCTGAAATACGCCGTTAAAATCGGCTTGATTAACAGCAATCCGTCCGATCGGATTGAACGGCCGAAGAAAGAAAAATTCGTCGGCAGTATTTATAATCAAGAGGAACTTGAACAGCTATTTGAGGTTGTCAAAGGCGACCCGATAGAGCTTGCCGTTATTCTCGGCGCTTTCTATGGTCTGCGCCGCAGCGAAGTCGTGGGGCTGAAATGGAATGCGATTGACTTTAAGCAGAAAACCATCACAATTCGTCATACTGTTACCCAAGTGACCCTCGACGGCAAGAGCCAGATCATTCAGAAAGACAGAACCAAGACGAAATCCAGCTACCGTTCGCTGCCGCTTATCCCGCCGTTCGAGGAATTGCTTTACCGCCTGAAAGCACAACAGGAGATGAATCGGAAAATGTGCGGAAAAGGCTACTGCAACGATTTCAGGGAATATATCTATGTCAATGAGATTGGAGAGCTTATCAAACCGGGCTACATCACACAGCACTTTCCGTTGGTTCTCAAAAAGAATGGCTTGCGGAAAATCCGATTTCACGACCTACGCCATAGCTGTGCGAGCTTGCTTTACGCAAATGGTGTAAGCCTGAAAGAGATTCAGGAATGGTTGGGACACAGTGATATTTCAACAACCTCGAATATCTACACCCACCTTGATTTTTCTTCAAAGATTGCTTCGGCAAATGCGATTATTTCCGTTTTCCCTACGGAATGAGCAAAAATGTCCCCCAAAAACAGCCCGAAAATAGGAGGGACATTTCAAAAAAAGAAAGTCCCCCGCAATTTGCGAGGGACAGGGCAAAAAAGGAAAAGCCCGCAAACCCTTGATATTACTGGGCTTGCGAGCCATTGATTTCTGGTGCCGGTGGTGGGACTCGAACCCACACGGGTGATTAGCCCAACGGATTTTGAGTCCGTCACGTCTGCCAATTCCATCACACCGGCATTTATATTTTTAAGTCTTACTCCCGATGTCCTGTCCGAGAAATCGGAGGGACATCGTGGAGGGACATTAAAAACCATTTACATATTGAGTTGTCAAAAACCTTGATAAATCAAGGGTTTCCGCCATAGTGGTATGAAACGGCGAAGTAGATTTTGAGTCCGTCACGTCTGCCAATTCCATCACATCGGCTTATTAAAATGTGTTGTAAAACCGCATTGCATAACGGTAATAGCGATTTCACAGTTTGATTATTATATCATAGCGGTAAAATGTTGTCAATAGATTTTCACTATTTTCCAAAATAATTTAGTGTTTTTTTATAAAAAGCCCTTGACAATTTGTTGAAAATGCCGTAAAATTAATATCGAGTAAATATCTATTATAACTCAGGAAAGTCAGCTGTCTTGTAAATTTTCACCAACAAAAGACAGGACGATCCGCTTATTTTACATATATACAATTAAATGTTGAAATGTAAAATCAGCCGTGCAGGCGCTTATGCAGTTTTGCGGCGGCGTGACACGGCAATTCAGAAAAGGAGGAACGCTAACCCATGGAAGTGTGGCTTGCAGTTACACTCTGTGCGGCGGCATTCGTAGTCGGAGCGGCGATATTCGGTTTTGTTATGTACAAAATGGGTATCGAGCATAGAAAAAAGACGGCAGAAGCGCAGATAGAATCTGCCGAGAAGGAAGCAAGCAGGATAGTATCCGAGGCTAACGAAAAAGCTCAGGCAACAAAGAAAACCGCACTGGTTGAGGCTAAAGACGAGATCTTTAAACTCAAAGAAAACAACGAAAAAGAAATTCAGAAACTCAAAAGCGAAACCGAAAGAGAACTCAAGGAACGCAGAGCAGAGGTAACACGCTCTGAAAGAAGACTTCAGCAGAAAGAGGAGAACCTCGACAAGAAGAACGATAAGATCGAACGTCTTGAAGAACAGCTCCAGAACAAGAACAAGAAGGCTGAAGAAAAGCTGGCTGAAGCCGAATCCATCAAGAAAAGCCAGATGGATATTCTCGAAAAAATATCCGGCTTTACTTTAGATCAGGCGAAGGAACACCTGCTGAGTATGCTTGACAGCGAGCTTTCGCACGAAAAGGCTGTCAAGATTACAGCTTACGAACAGCGTCTTAAGGACGAATGTGACGAAAAGGCAAGACAGTATATCTCCCTTGCTATTTCAAGACTTGCCGCAGATACTGTATCGGAGGTGGCAGTATCCGTAGTGCCTCTGCCCAATGACGAAATGAAGGGCAGAATAATCGGCCGTGAGGGCAGAAACATCCGTGCGCTTGAACAGCTCACAGGTGTTGACCTTATTATTGACGATACCCCCGAGGCTATAACGCTTTCCTGCCATGACCATGTAAGACGTGAGATAGCAAGAATAGCGCTTGAAAAACTCATTCAGGACGGACGTATCCATCCCACGAGAATTGAAGAAACAGTAGAAAAGGCAAGACGTGAGGTCGAGCTTAAAATCAAGCAGGAGGGCGAGCGTGCCGTTATGGAAACCAACGTCAACGGCCTGCACCACGAGCTTGTAAGGCTCATCGGCCGCCTTTACTACCGTACCTCTTACCGTCAGAACGTACTTAACCACTCAATAGAGGTCGCTCACCTTGCAGGCATAATGGCAAGCGAGCTTGGCGTTGACGCAACTCTTGCAAGAAGAGCAGGTCTTCTGCACGATATAGGCAAGGCTCTTAACCACGAGATTGAAGGCTCTCACGTTCAGATAGGTGTCGATGTCTGCCGTAAGTATAAGGAAAGTCCCGAGGTCATCCACGCTATCGAGGCTCACCACGGCGATGTTGAGATACACTCTGTTATTGCCGCTCTTGTACAGGCAGCCGACGCAATAAGCGCCGCACGTCCCGCCGCAAGAAGCGAAAACTACGAAAACTACATCAAGCGTCTGCAAAAGCTCGAAGAGATATGCAGCTCTTACAACGGTGTTGAAAAGTCATTCGCTATTCAGGCAGGCCGTGAAGTAAGAATCATGATAAAGCCCGAACAGGTTGACGATGACAAGATGATAGTTCTTGCAAGAGAAATTTCTCAGCGTATCGAGAACGAGATGGAATATCCCGGTCAGATAAAGGTACATCTGATAAGAGAAAGCAGAGCTATAGATTACGCGAAATAAACCATAAACACTCAGGAGCCGTTGCATAGATTTATGTAACGGCTCTTTTTGCTAAAGAGGTATTCTTATGAAGAAGAGATTAACGGCAATACTTACGGTAACGGCACTTTTGCTGACAGGCTGTGCCGGAAATGTCACATCGGGAACGGAAAGTCAGCCGTTGTCGGACGCTCAGAGCGGTATTTCGGATAACGAAAGCAGTGATACTTCATCACGCTATGAGATAATCACAGCAACCGAAATGGCTGAAAAAATGGGGCTTGGCATAAGTCTCGGCAACACAATGGAAGCATACGAAGCGACCGATTGTGAAAAGATAACGTATGAATGGATTCCCGTTGTCGGCGGAAACGAACCGCAGGATTATGAAACCTGCTGGGGAGCGGATGTTACCACGCAGGAAATAATAGACGGTATGAAGGCGGAAGGCTTCAACACAGTTCGTATTCCTGTGTTCTGGGGCAATATGATGGAAAATGACAATACATATACGATAAACAAGGAATACCTTAAAAGAGTTAAGGAGATTGTTGATTACTGCGAAAAGGCAGGCGTATATTCCGTTATAAATATCCACCACTTCGACGAATTTATCATAAGAAGAAACGACCTTGACAAGTGCAAGGAGATATTCACTCATCTGTGGACGCAGATAGCCGAGTATTTTGCGGATTATCCCTACACACTCGTTTTCGAGGGCTATAACGAATATCTCGGCGGCAATCAGTTTGATTCAAACGGTAATCTCAATGAACAGTCCGAAACCAATGCTTACAAGATGACCAACACGCTCAATCAGGCGTTTGTCGATGCGGTAAGAGGCACAGGCGGATATAACGCACAGCGTGTGCTTATCGTTTCGGGCTACTGGACAAACATAGATAAAACGACTTCTTCGAGATTTCAAATGCCTGAGGATATGGTAAACGACAGGCTTATGGTGTCTGTCCACTATGTCGACAACTCTATGTACTGGTCGAATAAAATAGGCGGCGAGGAATGGCTTAAATATATCGACAGCCAGTGTGCCGAGCTGAAAAAGGCTTTTCTGGATAATGACATTCCCGTATTTATGGGAGAAACGACATCGACCTATCCCGCAAGCAATATGGCAAAGGACGCAACTCACACCGATTCCTCCGAGTGCCTGTCGATTGTACTCGGAAAGCTGACCGAGCTTGGCATCGTTCCTGTTATATGGGATACCGATAGCCATTTCTATTCAAGGACGACTTATAAGATTGTAAACGAGTCGGACCGCAAGGTCATCCGTGAATATTCCGACAAGCTGAAAGCAAACCTTGAAGCACAGCAGTAATAACAAACAGCAGCAACGCTACTAATCACCGTACCGTTGCTGCTTTCAGTTTATATAATCCGATTTATCATTAAATTGTACTGTGAAATATATCGCCAACACCGCTGAAATCACTTTCCATGCCGACAAGGCATTAATATTTTCGTGAGTATACGGTACAACTACACTGACGGTGAACTTTAAAAAACCGCACTATCCCTCGAAAATCGCCAACACCCTTGCCTCCCTTGTCAAAGGGAGGTGGATTGACGGCAAGGCACAAACTGTTGCTT
>ERZ780157.397-NODE-397-length-59693-cov-23.342282_pt1 | contig 59693 bp, 45 predicted proteins | sample MGYA00511169_ERZ780157 | MGnify/ENA primary metagenome ERZ780157 (study PRJEB29588, sample SAMEA1965149) | human gut metagenome | biome: human gut; feature: human-associated habitat; material: faeces | place: Denmark | collected 2008/2010 ...
CCTCGAGCTCCCCTGCTGCTCTATTATCTTTCTTTTGCAGCATAGTTTTTCGACAAACTGAGTACATTATATATTAACATAAATTCAGTGGAATTTTCAACACAATTAATGTATAATGAGTTAATTAACAAAGATGAGCAAAGACGAGGTTAGCCCATGACACGCATAAATATTCTTCCGCCGCTGGTGGCCGATATGATCGCCGCCGGCGAGGTTGTCGAGCGTCCGGCGTCGGTGATAAAGGAGCTTATGGAAAACTCCTTCGACGCGGGCGCATCCAAGGTGACGGTCGAGTTCAAAAGCGGCGGCGCGACATACATAAAAATAAGCGACGACGGCTGCGGCATGAGCCCCGAGGACGCGGGCATTGCCTTCACCCGGCACGCAACGAGCAAGCTGCATGACGAAAAGGGTCTTGAAGCCATCGGAACGATGGGCTTTCGCGGCGAGGCGCTTGCGGCGATCGCAGCGGTCAGCCGCATTGAGCTTATAACGCGCGAAAAGGGCGCGGCCGAGGGCGTGCGCGTTGTCGTTCAGGCAGGCGATATCATCGACATGTCGCCCATCGGCTGCCCGGAGGGCACGAGCATCACCGTGCGCGATATCTTCCACAACACCCCGGCGCGGCTGAAGTTTCTCAAATCCGACCGCTCGGAGGCCTCGGCCTGCATTTCGGCCGCGCTGCACTGCGCCCTCGGCAGACCCGAGGTATCGGTGCGCCTAAAGCGCGACGGCGAGGAGGTTTTCTTCACCCCCGGCGACGGGCGCGAGGAATCGGCGGTGTACGCGCTTCTCGGGCGCGAGACCGCGCGCGGCATGCTGCCGGTTTCCGGCAAGGGCGAAAATATGGCCGTCACCGGCTTCACCTCCTCCCCGGCCTTCGGCCGCGGCAACCGCGCAAACCAGCATTTTTACTGCAACGGCAGATATATAAAGTCCGTGCTGCTGCAATCGGCGGTCGAGCAGGCGTACAAAAACACGCTCCTGACCGGAAAATTCCCCTCCTGCGTTTTGTATCTGGAGCTTTCGCGCGGCGCGGTGGACGTGAACGTTCACCCGGCAAAGACCGAGGTCAAATTCTCCGACGAAAAGAAGGTTTTCGACCTTGTTTACCAGACCGTGCGCGCCTGTCTCGAGGCCGAGGAAAAGCCGATCGAGATAACGCTCTCAGAGGGCACGCGGCGCGCCGTTTCCGCTCCGAAGCCGGAGTTTTTCCGCAGCATGAGCGCCGAGGAATACCGCGCCAAGGCGGCTTCCTCCTCGCCCGCGAAGCCCCCGGCTTCCGCGCCTGCGCCGAGGCGCGAGGAAAGACCCGCTTTCCGCGCTCCGGCGGCGTACCCGGCTCCCGAGCCGCCGCAAAAAGACCCGGTCTTGCCGAAAATCGACAAAAACCCCCTTTTTTCTCCCGCTCCCGAGCGAAAAAATGTTGAAAAATCAGTTGAAAATGTTGAAAAAATCAGCGCTCCGGCCTGCCGCGTGATCGGCGAGGCGCTGGATACCTACATCCTTGCGGAGATCGGCGACGAGCTTATGCTCATCGACAAGCACGCAGCGCACGAGCGCATGATATTTGACCGCCTCAAGGCGCAGAACCGGCAGATAATGAGCCAGACGCTGCTTGCGCCGGTCATCATCCGGCCGACGGCCGAGGACGCGGAGATCATCGAGAAAAACGCCGCGCTTTTGGACGAGATGGGCTTTGAGGTCGAGCCGTTCGGCGAGGAGAGCTTTGCCGTGCGCTCGGTACCGGACGACGTTGACGTTTCCGAGGCCGCATCCGCGCTTGAGGAGATATGCCAAAGGCTGCGCGAGGGCGGCGAGGTCTCGGCCGGGAGCGCGCGCGACGAGATACTGCACACCGTCGCCTGCAAGGCGGCGATAAAGGCCGGACGGCGGCACGATATCGCCGAGCTTGAGCGCATCGCCTGCGCCGTCGCCTCGGGCGAGGTCAAATACTGCCCCCACGGCAGACCCGTTTCCGCGCGCCTGAGCAAAAAGCAGCTCGATAAATTCTTCAGCAGGATCGTTTGATATGGCAGATAAGATCGTTGTTATAACAGGCCCGACGGCAACGGGCAAAACACGCCTTTCCGTTGAGCTTGCAAGGGATTTCGGCGGCGAGATAGTCTCGGCCGACTCCATGCAGATATACCGTGGTATGGACATTGGTACGGCCAAGGTAACGCATACCGAGATGCAGGGTGTTACGCATCACATGATAGACATTGTTGACCCTACCGAGGTCTATTCCGTATCGCGCTATGTTGAAGATGCCAATAAAGCAGTGCAGGATATATTGGCACGCGGCAGGCTGCCGATAATTGCAGGCGGCACGAATCTGTACATTGATTCGCTCATCTCGGGGCTTGACTTTGCCGAAAGGGCGGAGGATAATGCTCTGCGCGAAAGGCTCAATGCGCAGTATGACGAGCTTGGCGGCGAGGCGATGATAGAGACTCTGCGCGGCTTTGACCCGGAGCGCGCGGCAAAGCTCCACCCGGCCGACAAGCGCCGCATCGTGCGCGCAATCGAGATATACACCCTCACCGGCGAGACGATCACCGAGCACGACGAGAAAACCGGAAAGCGCCCGAAAAAGTACGACGCGGTGAAGATAGCCCTGAGCTTTGCCGACCGCGCCATGCTGTACGACAGGATAAACGAGCGCGTCGATAAAATGGTCGCAGACGGACTTTTCGATGAGGTAAAAGGGCTTCTTGACTCCGGCCTTTCGCCCGATTGTACTGCCATGCAGGCGATAGGCTATAAAGAGCCTGCGGCATATTTCAAAGGAGAAATGACAAAGGACGAGGCGACAGATCTTATAAAGCTCTCCTCGCGCCGATACGCAAAGCGGCAGCTGACGTGGCTGCGGCGCGACGAAACGGTCAAATGGTACGAATGGCCGTCCTCGCCCGATTTTAATGAAGCGCGACGGTTTTCGACCGAATATTTGCACTCGTGTGGTTTATGATGCTCTTGTCCCGGCACGGGATAATCTACATAAACAGGAGCACGAAAGATGCAAAAGACACAGAATCTTCAGGACGCATTCCTCAATCAGCTTCGCCGCGAGAAGGTAAGTCTCACGGTATTTCTCGTAAACGGATTTCAGATGCACGGCGTTATCCGCGCCTACGACGGCTTCACGGTCGTGCTCGATTCCGACGGCAGGCAGCAGCTTATTTATAAGCACGCGATATCGACGATAATTCCGCCCAAGCCCGTCGAGCTGAGCCGCGAGGAGTGAAAGCGGGCGCATCGTACCTGCGATACGCGGCGGCTGCGGTATTTCTCGCCGCTGCCGCGTGGACGCTGGCATTCTTCATCGGCCGCGAGCAGTCGCCGGAAACGGTGAGAGCCGAGCGGGCCGAGGCCGGGATAAGCATCGTTGCCGAGGGCACGGTCTGGCGGAGGGAAACCGTCATAGTCTGTGACGGCGACGGCGCGTACCTTGCGCACAAGCCGGGCGACAGAGTGTCCGGCGGAAGCGTCATAGCCGTCGAGAATAGCGTGCTCGACGATTACCTGACGCACCTTGAATTATCCGGCGGCGCGCAGCCCGACAAGGGCGAAATGCGCGGCCTTACATATGCGCCCGAGGCCGGGATATTCAGCACCTTTGTTGACGGTCTGGAGGCATGCTCGCTCGAGGAGGTAAGCTCGGCCGAGCCGTTTATTCCGCAGGGCGCGGTGGGCAAAATAGTCTCGGGCGGCTGGTATTTCATCGCCGAAACGCCGGAGACCGATAAGCTCCGCCGTGGGCAGAGCGTTACGATATCGCTCCCGGACGAGGTGAGCGCGACAGTCATTTCCGCAGAAAACGGAAAGGCGGTGCTCCGCTGCCGCGACGGGCTTGAGGACGTTGTCAACACGCGCCGCGCCGCATTCCGCATAACGGTATCCGAGGCGCAGGGGATAAAGATCCCCGACGACGCTCTGCACCGCGACGAAAACGGCACGTTTGTGTATGTCCTGCGCGCCGGCATCGCCGAGCGCTGCGATGTCGAGATACTGCGCACCTGCGAGGGCTATGTGCTTGCACGCGAGGGCGAGATACGCGAAGGCATGCAGATAATTATAGACAGTTATTAGACAGTTAAAAATTAAGATAAAGCTGGGATGAAAATGAGCAGTATTGCAGAAAACGTAAAAAGCATAAAGCAGCGCGTTGCCGAGGCCGCCGTCAGAAGCGGCAGAGCGCCGGAGGATGTGCGCCTTTGCGCGGCAACGAAGATGAACGACGCTTCCCGCGTGCGCGAGGCGATCGCCGCCGGGGTAGATATCTGCGGCGAGAACCGCGTGCAGGAGCTGAGCGAGAAATTCGAGCAGGGCGCGTACGAGGGCTGTCCGCTGCATTTCATCGGACATTTGCAGAAAAATAAGGTAAAATACCTTGTGGGCAAGGTACAGCTTATCGAGTCGGTCGATTGCCTCGAGCTTCTCGAGACGATTGATAAGCGCGCAAAGTCGATGGGTCTTGTGCAGGATGTGCTGCTGGAGGTGAACATCGGCGGCGAGGTAGCAAAAAGCGGATTTGCGCCCGGTGAGCTTGCCGGGTGCCTGCCTCAGATGGGGCAATTTTCCTCGATTCGGGTGCGCGGATTGATGGCGATACCCCCGATTTGCGAAAAAACGGAAGAAATTCGCCCATATTTTCGCGCAATGAAGCAGCTTTTTGTTGACAATGGAGCAAAAAAATACGATAATGTCTCTATGGACTTTTTGTCCATGGGCATGAGCGCGGATTTTGAGACCGCGATAGAGGAAGGCGCGAACATAGTCCGCGTAGGCACCGGCATCTTCGGGGCCAGACATTACTAAGCGCAAAGGAGGATGTGCAATGGCATGGTTAGATAACATTCGCAACGCTATGCACCCTTACGACGATGATTATATAGAAAACGAAGAGCGCGCCGCCGAGGATGAGTTTTCCCGGCAGGAGGACGATATCCCGGCAGACGAAAGCTTTGAGGATAAGCAGCCGCGCCCCGTGTTTTCGCGGCGCGAGCCGAAGCAGCAGCCGAGCTACAGTGCTCCGGCGCAGGAAAAGCAGAAGATGAAGCTCAAGTTCGTGCATCCCGAGCAGTTCGATGAGGCCGCCGAAATTGCCGACAGTCTCCGCGCACATCAGGCGGTGCTCATGAATCTTGAGGCGACCGAGACGGACACGGCGCGCAGATTGCTCGACTTTTTGTCCGGCGCAGCCTATGCTCTGGGCGGCAGGGTCATGCGCGTTTCCGCGCAGGCGTATATAATCGCGCCGACCAATGTCGATCTCGTCGGCGATGCGGTCGCCGATTTTGAAAGCGCAGGGCTTTACTTTTAAACAAGTACTGAAAGGTGGATTTTAAGATATGACTACTCCTCAGGAGATCCGTGAAAAAAGCTTTGACAAGGCCAGAAGTATGTTCGGCGGTTACGATATGGCGACCATCGACGAATATCTCGAGGAACTTGCAAACGACTTTGAAGCACTGCAGAAGGAGAATGTTGTCCTCAAGAGCAAGATGAAGGTCCTTGTTGACAAGATCGAAGAATACCGCACCAACGAAAGTGCCCTCAATCAGGCAATTCTCTCGGCGCAGAAGCTCAGCGTTCAGATCGAAAACGACGCAAGAACGCGCAGCGCGAACATCGTCGCGGAGGCCGAGGCCAAGGCCGCGGCACTGCTGGGCAATATCGACGACAGGATCGCCCAGGAGGAATCCCGTCTTCAGGCTGCCAAGCTCAGCTCGGCAAAATTCTTCGACAGCGCCCGTGAGCTGTGCCAGAAGCAGCTTCAGACGCTCGATACCATCATGAAGGCCGCAAACCCCGAAGCGCTCAAGACCGAGGCCATACGAATACCGAAGGAGCAGCCCGCTCCCGTTTCCGAACCCACTCCCGCGGATTCCGGCAACACTCAGGTATTCAACTTTATAAAAGACGAGATCTGAGTTTTTGCCGAAGCAGACGCTTCGGCTATCGGTATTTGGTGAGTTAAAGGCGTGCGGAAACAACTGCGCGCCTTTTTTGTTTTTTTAATAGCGCATTGGGGCACCTACCGATACGGTTATCTCTGGTCGCCCGGTGTCGAAATTGCCGACGAAACCGTGACTGCCTCGCGTAACGCAAGTGCGATGCTGAGTTTTTTGCCGCACCCATTGGCTCACCTGTCAAGGGGAGCAGGCAGCTTTGCTGCCGAGGGGTTGAATTAAAAACTATTAACTAACAGCTATCAGCTCTCCGCTGCGGCCAACGGTCGCTCGTAGGGAACGGATTTATCCGTTCCGCGTGTTATGGTTTCGACGGCAGTTCCCGGTCGGGATACCGCAAAAAATGTATCGGCACAATGTAAATGCGCCTCTGAAAAAGCGCCACCAAAATATGTTGCCTGACGGCAATGATTAAAATAACACCTCATCCGTCACCAAGGTGACACCTTCCCCTCAAGCTACGCAGGGGAAGGCAATGACGAAGCCTCGGCTGCGTACCGCTATATTAACTGCGTCGGTAGATGCAACAAAACGGAACGGATAAATCCGTTCCCTACAAGAGTGCAGGCAAAGACATTTAGGGTGCAGACGAAAATTTGCACTAATACAGCACAAATCCCCCGGGATGCGAGACGATACGATCTCCGCAAATGTATCGATACCGGGACACCGGAATAAAAACAAAAGCCGGAGTCGGTTCGCCTCTGAAAAACCGGGACATCAATATAAACTATAACAACAATAATGATTTGCCTATAAAAGATCGAGGCAGCGGTGGTTTTTGCCGCACCCTCGATACCGGGCAACTGCAAATTAAGTATAGGTAGGTGCAGTAATGCGCCTCTAAAAAAATGGAGGATAAATTTATGGCACAGAAGTATGACGCAACACTCAATCTCCCCAAGACCGAGTTCCCGATGCGTGCGGGTCTGCCCAAGCGCGAGCCGGAGATGCTCAAGCACTGGGAGGAGATGGACATCTACAACGAGATGCTTAAAAAGAACGAGGGCAAGCCCCTGTTCAACCTTCACGACGGCCCTCCGTTCTCCAACGGTGCTCTGCACATGGGTCACGCGCTGAACAAATCCATCAAAGACTTCATCACGCGCACCTACGCAATGCGCGGCTACTATACGCCGTACATCCCCGGCTGGGATAACCACGGCATGCCCATCGAGTCTGCCATCATCAAGGAGCAGAAGCTCAACCACAAGGCAATGAGCATCGCCGACTTCCGCTCGGCCTGCCACGCCTACGCCGACCACTACATCGACGTGCAGCGCGAGGGCTTCAAGCGCATGGGCGTCATCGGCGATTGGGAGCACCCGTACAAGACCATGGATCCCGGCTTCGAGGCCATGGAAACGCGCGTGTTCGGCAAGATGTATAAAAACGGCCACATCTACAAGGGCCTCAAGCCCGTTTACTGGTGCGCCCACGACGAGACTGCACTGGCCGAGGCCGAGATCGAATACAAGGACGATCCCTGCACGACCGTTTACGTCAAGTTCCCCATGCACGACGATCTGGGCAAGCTCGGCAATCTGGACAAGTCCAAGCTCTTCTTCGTCATCTGGACTACTACCATCTGGACCCTGCCCGGCAACCTCGCCATCGCACTGCACCCGTCGGAGAGCTACGTCATCGTAAAGGCTCCCAACGGCGAGATGTACATCATGGCCGAGGCACTGACCAAGAAGGTCATGGGTCTGGGCGGCTTTGAGGATTACGAAATTGTCGAGCGTCACGAGGGCGCATTCTTCGAGAACATGCTCGCAGACCACCCCTTCCTGCCCAAGACCAGCCGCCTTGTGCTGGCCGACTACGTCACCATGGACTCCGGCACCGGCTGCGTCCACACCGCCCCCGGCTTCGGCGCGGACGACTACGTCACCTGCAAGCGCTACGGCATGGACATGGTCGTTCCCGTCAACGATCAGGGCAAGCACACCGACTATGCCGGCAAGTACGCCGGAATGGGCACCGACGAAAGTAACCCCGTCATCCTCAACGACATGAAGGAAAGCGGCATGCTCTTCGCGTCCGAGGAAATCATCCACAGCTATCCGCATTGCTGGAGATGCAAGCACCCGATCATCTTCCGCGCAACTCCGCAGTGGTTCTGCTCGGTCGATTCCTTCAAGGATGAGGCCACCGGCGCATGCGAGGACGTCCGCTGGGTCCCGGCATGGGGCAAGGACAGAATGAGAAGCATGATCCTTGAGCGCACCGACTGGTGCATCTCGCGTCAGCGCCGCTGGGGTCTGCCTATCCCCGTTTTCTACTGCGACGACTGCGGCAAGCCCGTCTGCACCGACGAGAGCATCGAGTCCGTCGCCAAGATCTATGAAACCGAAGGCTCGAACGCATGGTTCGAGCGCGAAGCGGCTGAGCTTCTGCCCGAGGGCTTCACCTGCCCCCACTGCGGCGGCAAGCACTTCACCAAAGAGACCGACACCCTCGACGGCTGGTTCGACTCCGGCTCGACCCACTATGCCGCAATGGAGCGCGATCAGGGCTTCTGGCCCGCAACGATGTACATCGAGGGTCTTGACCAGTATCGCGGCTGGTTCCAGTCCTCGCTGCTGGTAGCGGTCGGCGCACTCGGCCGCGGCGCACCGTTCAAAGAATGCGTCACCCACGGCTGGACCGTTGACGGCGAGGGCAGAGCAATGCACAAGTCCCTCGGCAACGGCATGGATCCTGCCGAGATCTTCAACAAATACGGCGCAGACCTCCTGCGTCTGTGGGCAGGCTCGTCGGATTACCACGTCGATGTCCGCTGCTCGGACGAGATCTTCAAGCAGCTCAGCCAGAATTACCTCAAGTTCCGCAACACTGCGCGCTACTGTCTGGGCAACCTCGACGGCTTCGACGCAAACGACCTTGTTAAGCCCGAGGATATGCTCGAGCTTGATAAGTGGGCGCTGACCAGACTCAACAAGCTCATCGAGAAGGCCTTCGCCGCATACGACGAGTACGAGTTCCACGTCGTTTCCCACCTTATCAACGACTTCTGCGTCGTCGAGCTTTCAAACTTCTACCTCGATATCATCAAGGACAGACTCTATTGCTCCGGCAAGAACAGCCTCGAGCGCCGCAGCGCCCAGACCGCGCTGTTCCTGATCCTCGATACCCTGACCAAGATGTTCGCGCCCATCCTCGCCTTCACCTGCGATGAGATCTGGCTTGCTATGCCCCACCGCAGCTCGGACGATGCGCGCAACGTCGTGCTCAACGAGATGAACAAGCCCTTTGCCGAGTACGCGCTCGACGATGCCGAGATGGCAAAGTGGGATGCGCTGATCTCCGTCAGAAACGACGTCAACGGCGTTCTCGAAAAAGCACGCGCGGATAAGCGCATCGGCAAGCCCCTCGAGGCTTCCGTCACCCTGCGCGCTTCAGGCGAGAGCAAGGCCGTGCTCGATAAGATCTCCGATATGGATCTTAAGGAGCTGCTGATCGTCTCCGAGTGCCTGATCGCAGAGGACGATGCCGCCGATGCAGACGCCGTCACCGCCTCCGGCTCGTACAATCCGGGTCTGACCGTCTCCGTCAAGGAGGCCGAAGGCACCAAGTGCCCGCGCTGCTGGATGCACTCCAAGGATGCCGACCCCGAAACCGGACTCTGCCCCCGCTGCAAAGCTGTTTTAGAGGCGAATTGAGGCTGCTACGGATACGGTGATTGCAGGTTGCCCGGTTCGGAACATTGGAATAAACCATAACTGCATCGCACAACAACAGTGCGATGCAGTTTTTATTTTTAGAGGCGATTTAGCGCACCTACGGATACACTTATTGCCGGTGTCCCGGTGTCGAAGTTGCGGAGGAAACCGTATTTTTAGAGGCGCATTAAAATATTGCGGATACATTTATTGCGGTAGCCCGGTTCGAGGGTGCGGTGGAAACCGCAGTTGCCTCGCGCTACATTAGGTTGTGCTATATTAGTGCAAAATTTGCGCCGCACCCCATTGTCTTCCCCTTGCGGAGCTTGAGGGGAAGGTGTCACCTTTGGTGACGGATGAGGTGTTATTAAATCTGCGGTGCTAACCGCAACATTATCAAAAAAAGGGCGGCCATTGGCCGCCCCTACGTTATTGTTTTGCCTGCACTCACCGGTCGGGATACCGCAATAAATGTATCAGTACCGGCGTTGATGCGCCTCTGAAAAAACGGCCATTGGCCGCCCTTTCGTTGCGGTTTCGTCTGCACCCACCGGTCGGGCTGACGCAAGAAATGTATCGGTATCAGCGTAAAAACGCAATTAAAAAGTGCAGCCAAAGGCTGCACACCATAATTATTCACTATTAATTATTCATCATTAATTATTCATTGGGGCGGTCACAGACCGCCCCTTTTTGCCTTCCCCTACGAGCGACCGGTGGCCGCAGCGGAGAGCTAATAGCTGATAGTGAATAGGCGCTTTAATTCAACCCCTCGGCAGCAAAGCTGCCTGCTCCCCTTGACAGTGGAGCCAATTGGTTGCGGTGCAAAAAACTTAGCAGCGCACTAACGTAGCGCGAGGCAGCCACGGTTTCCTCCGCAACTTCGACACCGGGCCACCAGAGATAAATGTATTGGTGACTGCGTCAATTCGCCACCACAAAAACGCGGAGGGGGATCTTTTTGCCGGTGGCGGCGATGGCGCGCTGAAGTGCGTGCTCAAGTCCGCCGCAGCAGGGCACCTGCATGCGCGCGAGGGTGACGGACTTGATATCGTTTGCGGCAAGGATCTCGCCGAGCTTTTCTGCGTAATCGACGGGGTCGAGCTTCGGGCAGCCGATGAGCGTAACGCGGCCTTGCATGAAATCGGTGTGGAAGCTGCCGCAGGCATAGGCGCTGCAATCGGCAGCAACGAGCAGATCCGCACCGTCAAAATACGCGGCCTTGACCGGCGCGAGACGGATCTGCACGGGCCAGTTGCGAAGCTGCGACGCATCTCCGGACTTAACGCCGTGCGGCGCAGAGCCGGGGCAGCCGGAAGCAGCCTGCTTTTTCGCGCTCTGCGCGGCCTTGACCGCCGCCTCGTCATATGCCGCGGCCTCGCGCTCGATGAAGCTTATCGCGCCTGTCGGGCAGTTGGGCAGGCAGTCGCCCAGACCGTCGCAGTAATCGTCGCGCATGAGCCGGGCCTTGCCGTCAACAAGCCCTATCGCGCCCTCGTGGCATGCGTGGACGCACTTTCCGCAGCCGTTGCACTTTTCCTCGTCTATCTGAATAACTCTTCGTATCATTTGCATTGCCTCCAATTAATTTTCACTTTGCAGCACTATGATATACCCGGCGTAAAATTAGCCGTGTAGCACCTGCTACACGGCTAAAATTTACTTATTATAATCCTCGAGCCTGCGGATGCTGCCCTTCTGCGGAACATAGCCGGCCAGATATTCCATCGCCTGCTCGGGCGTGTCGGCCACGAAATACAGCTCCAGGCAGTTTTTCGACATAAATCGACGCTCGGCAAGCTCTTCGAGCATGCGAAGCATCGCGTCGAACGCGCCGAGGGTGTTTAGCAGGACAATGGCGCGGTCGTCCCGGCCAAGCTGCTTGAGCGTGAGGATCTCGAAAAATTCCTCGAGCGTACCGATGCCGCCGGGCAGGACGATGCATGCGTCGGACTCCTCCTGCATGCGCTGCTTGCGCTCGCGCATGGTTTCGGTGAATATCATGCGGCTGCACTTGTCGTACAGTATGCCCGGCTCATCGAAAAATCGCGGCGCTATGCCGACGACGTCTCCGCCTGCCGCGCTCACTCCTCGCGCGCACGCGCCCATGAGTCCCTCCGCGCCGCCGCCGAAAACGATGCTGTCGCCGTTTTCGCCGATCAGCCGGCCTGTGGCCTCGGCCTCGGCGTAGTAGCGTGCGTCCAGCTCACGGCCGGACGCGCCGAAAATGCAGATCCTCATCAGTCGTCCAGATCCTCAAAAGCGTCAAGGCCGCGCTTGGCCTCGGGCTTGTTGTCGCCGTGCTTTACGAAGATCATCGTCACGAAGCTGAGCGCGACGAACAGCGCGGCATAGGGGAACAGCACCGTGTAGCTTATATGGCGCATCAGCGAGCCTGCGACGATCGGGGTCACGACCTGTGCGACCATCGAGAAAGTGTAGTAATAGCCGGTGAATTTGCCGATATCCGAGCCGCGGCACATCTCAACGACCATGGGCAGGGAGTTTACGTTTATCGCCGCCCATGCAAGGCCGACGAGCGCGAACACGATGAACATCACGACGTTTATCTCGCTGTAGGCCGTCGTCAGGAAGTAGCCCAGGCCGAAGCAGACCGCCAGCAGGATGATGCCGGCCATGATCGTGCGCTTTCTGCCGACCTTGGACGCGATAACGCCGATGGGGATATAGCTGATAACGGCACCGCCGGTCGCGATCAGCAGGCAGGTCGATGCGCCGCCCAGCGCCTGACCCATGACCTGGCTGACGTAGGTCGTGAACCACGTTTCGACCGCGTTATAGCCGAGAAACCACAGGCTGATCGACGAAAGGAGGAATATGAGGCTCTTTTTTACGGGCTTGGGCAGGGTCTCGCTGCCGCTGCCGTCGTCCTCGGCGAGGTTCCACTCGGGATGCTGCGCCTCGAGCTTCTGCTGCTCGGCGACGAGCTTCGGCTCCTTGATCGTGAGAAACAGCACGGCTATGGCAACGAACATGATCGCCGAAACGACCATGAAAAGCGGCTGATAGTTGACGTGCGCAAGGCCCTCGACCTTGCTGTTGGGGTACATGACCGCGGCTACGCCGAGGTAGATAACGCCGCCGAGCGCGCCCATGAGGTTTATGATCGCGTTGCCCTTGCTGCGCAGGGGCTTGGGCGTAATATCCGGCATGAGCGCGACCGCCGGGGAGCGGTAGGTCCCCATTGCGACGAGCAGCAGACCGAGAACGACCACGAACGAGACGGTCTTGAAGGTGGTCGGCGCGGCGGCATAGCTGTTGTCGATAAGCGGCAGCAGGTTCATTAGTATGATCGCAAGGCCCGTGCCGAAAAGGATAAACGGCATGCGCTTGCCGATCTTCGTGTGCGTTTTGTCCGAGATCGCGCCGAACAGCGGCAGCAGGAACAGCGCAAGCACGTTGTCGGCCGCCATTATCGCGCCGGAATACGTCTCGTTGAGGTGGAATGTGTTGGTCAGTATAAGTGGAACGATGCTGTTGTACATCTGCCAGAACGCGCAGATGGACAGGAACGCAAAGCCCGTCAATATGGTGCGTTTGTTGTCAAGCTTCATTTTCTCCGCTCACCCTCCGGGTTGGTTTTGCCACGATTATACCACACGCCTCCATATTTTGCACCTGTTTTTTCAGTAGCGAATTGACGCAGTCACGGATACGTATATCTCTGGTTGCCCGGTGTCGAGGGTGCATGCAAAACCGTCACGTTTCGCGTAACATGAATGCGATGCTGAATTTTGCACCGCAACCAATTGGCTCACCTGTCAAGGGGAGCAGGCAGCTTTGCTGCCGAGGGGTTGACAGCTATTAACTATCAGCTGTTAGCTCTCCGCTGCGGCCAACAGCCGCTCGTAGGGAACGGATTCATCCGTTCCGCCTGTTATGGTTTCGCCGGTAGTTCCCGGTCGGGATACCGCAATGAATGTATCGGCATCGGTGTTTATGCGCCTCCGAAAAAACGGATTCATCCGTTCCGTTTGCCACGGTTTTGCCGGAACCCACCGGTCGGGCAACCGCAAAAACCGACACTGCACTAACGTAGTGCGAGAGTCTCACGGTTTCGTCGGTACTTTCGACACCGGGCAACCGCAAAAACCAGCACTGCACTAACATAGTGCGAGAGTTTCACGGTTTCGTCGGTACTTTCGACACCGGGCAACCGCAAAAACCGTATCCGTAGGTGCGTCAATTCGCCTCTGAACAAACGGAGCGGATGTTTTTTTCAAATTTACTGCGCGGACCCATGACCTCGTGGCCGCAGCCGAGGCAACGGAGCTTGAAGTCTGCGCCGACGCGCAGCACCTGCCAGCGCTTCTCGCCGCAGGGGTGCGCTTTTTTCATTGTCAGCACGTCGCCGACGTGGATATCCATTGGCATGGTCAAAACCTCACTTTTTGATCTCGTCCCAGTATTTTTTCGCGGTCTGCTCGATCTTGTTGTCACCGAAATCGTAGTAGTGCGTGCCCTTGAGCGCATCGGGCAGATACTGCTGCCGCACCCAATGGTTGTGGTAGCTGTGCGGATATTTATAGCCCTGCTCGCGCTCAAAGCCCGTGCCGTCGGCGTGGACATTTTGCAGCTCGCGCGGCGGCGGACCGCTTTTGCCGGCGCGGACATCGGCGATGGCAGCGTCGATCGCCATAAGGCCGCTGTTGGATTTCGGCGCGGTGGCGAGGAAGATGACCGCCTCGGCCAGCGGCAGGCGCGCCTCCGGCAGTCCGAGCTGAAGCGCCGAATCCACGCAGGCCTTGACTATCGGCACCGCCTGCGGATAAGCAAGGCCGATATCCTCGCTCGCCGAGCACAGGATCCGGCGGCACGCGCCGACGAGGTCGCCTGCCTCGAGCAGCCGCGCAAGATAGTGCAGCGCCGCGTCCGCGTCCGAGCCGCGCAGCGACTTCATCAGCGCCGACAGCGCGTCATAGTGCTCGTCGCCGTCGCGGTCATAGCGCATCGCGCTGCGCTGGGTGACGGTTTTCGCATCGTCGAGGCTTATGACAAGCTTATCGCCGTCCGTTCGGGCTGCCGAAAACAGCAGCTCGACCGCGTTGAGCGCCTTGCGCACGTCGCCGCCGCAGGACCGGCTTATCCGCTGCACGACGCCCGGCTCAAGCTCCGGCGTTTTACCCTCGCGCTCGGCGAGGATGGAAAACGCGCGCATAACGGCAGGCTCGGCCTCCTTCGGCGTAACGGGCTTGAACTCGAACACCGTCGAGCGGCTGAGGATAGCGCCGAACACGCAGAAATACGGGTTTTCCGTCGTCGAGGCGATGAGCGTGATGCGCCCGTCCTCGATAAACTCCAGCAGCGATTGCTGCTGCTTTTTGTTGAAATACTGGATCTCGTCAAGATACAGCAGCACTCCGCCGGGAGTCAGCAGCGTGTCAAGCTCGGCGATGATCTCTTTTATGTCGGCAAGCCCGGCGGTCGTTGCGTTCAGCTTGCGCAGGGTGCGGTTGGTTTTTTCCGCGATGATGCGCGCAACGGTGGTCTTGCCCGTGCCCGAGGGACCGTAGAAGATCATGTTCGGGATGCTGCCGCTTTCAACGATGCGGCGCAGCAGGCCGCGCTCGCCGAGGATGTGCTTTTGGCCGACAACATCGTCAAGGCTGTGGGGGCGTATTTCGTCTGCAAGGGGTTTGTACATGTGCTGTACCTCCGAAAAAACCGTCCGCACCGCAAATGCGATAGCGCCGCGGACAGGGTTGTGGTAAAATAGGTGCGAGGTGATATGTATGCGCACAAAAGCTCAGGTTCTGGAGATAGTCCGCCGATTGGAGGAGGCCTATCCCTTGGCCGAATGTACGCTTGATTATAAAAAGGATTATGAGCTGCTGTTTTCCGTGCGGCTTGCCGCGCAGTGCACCGACGCGCGCGTAAACGAGATAACGCCGGCGCTGTTTGCGCGCTTTTCTACGCTGCAAAGCTTTGCCGAGGCTGACGTTGCGGAGGTCGAGGAGTATGTCCGATCCTGCGGCTTTTACCGCGCCAAGGCTCGCGACATCGTCGGCGCGGCGCAGATGATCCTGCGCGATTTCGGCGGCCGCGTGCCGGATAACATGGACGATCTGCTCAAGCTGCCCGGAGTCGGACGCAAGACGGCAAATCTCATCCTCGGCGACGTTTATCACGTCCCCGGCTCGACCGTTGTGGACACGCACTGCATCCGCATTTCAAACCGCCTGGGTCTGGTCGATGACCTCAAGGACCCGGTGAAGATCGAGGCCGAGCTGCGCAGGTGCCTGCCGCCGGAGAAAAGCTCCGACTTCTGCCACCGCATCGTGCTGCACGGCCGCGCCGTCTGCACCGCGCGCAGGCCCGACTGCGCAGGCTGCACCCTGCGCTCGGTGTGCCAATTTGCCGAGCAGCAGGTGTAATACATAATTATACCCAATATCCCACCCCAACGCAACTTTTTTAGAGGCGATTTGGCGCAGTCACGGATACGGTGATTTCCGGTAGCCCGGTTCGGGACATTGGTGGAAACCGTAACTGCTACGCAACCCAGTAGTGCGTTGCTGAGTTTTGCGGTTGCCCGGTTCGGGACTGCGTAGGAAACCGCGTTTGCCTCGCGTAACACAAGTGCGTTGCTGAATTTTGTGGCGCACACCTGTAGGGAACGGATTTATCCGTTCCGCTTGTTATGGTTTCGTCTGCACCCACTGGTCGGGCTGACGCAAAAAACGTATCGGTATCAGCGTTAAAGCGCTACTGAAAAACCGCTTGCGGCAGATGAGGTGTAAATAAATCCGCGCCGTAGGCGCTACTTTGTTGCTATATGTAACGGTTTTGCCTGCACCAAAATCTATAGTCGTAGGGAACGGATTTATCCGTTCCGCGTGTTATGGTTTTGTCGGCAGCTCCCGGTCGGGATACCGCAATAAATGTATCGGTACATTATACATGCGCCTCTAAAAATGTGTTTGCCTGACGGCAATGATTTAATAACACCTCATCCGTCACCAAGGTGACACCTTCCCCTCAAGCTACGCAGGGGAAGGCATTTTAGAGGCGCCTTTACGTTGGTACTGATACGGTTTTTGCGTCAGCCCGACCGGTGAATACTGACGAAACCATTACAGGCGGAACGGATAAATCCGTTCCCTACGAGCGACCGCTGGCCGCAGTGAAGAGCTAACAGCTGATAGTTAATAGCTGTCAACCCCTCAGTCAGCAAAGCTGCCTGCTCCCCTTGACAGGAGAGCCAATATGGTGCGGTGCAAAACTCAGCATCGCACTTGTGTTACGCGAGGCAACCATGGTTTCTGCCAATGTCTCGAACCGGGCTGCCGCAAAACGCAGCAACGCACTTGTGTTACGCGAGGCAACCATGGTTTCTGCCAATGCCTCGAACCGGGCAACCGCAATATACGTATCCGTAGGTGCGTCAATTCGCCTCTAAAAAAGTGACGGGAATGTAAGAAGTGGAGGGGGAAATGTAAGCAAAATCGATGGTTTCCGGGCAAAAAGCGCGGTAGAATAAGCGTGTAAATCCGATGGAGGTAAAAACGATGAGCATTTTAACTGTTGAAAATCTCAGAAAAGTATACAGCACGCGCTTTGGGGGAAACCAGGTCGAGGCGCTTAAAAACGTAAACTTCAGCGTCGATGAGGGCGAGTACGTCGCCATAATGGGCGAGTCCGGCTCGGGCAAAACGACGCTTTTGAATCTTCTTGCAGCGCTGGACAAGCCGACCGGCGGCACGATCGTGCTCGACGGCAAGGAGCTTGGCAGGATAAAGGAGAGCGACGTTGCGACGTTCCGGCGCGACAATCTCGGCTTTGTGTTCCAGGAGTTTAACCTGCTGGACACGTTCACGATCCAGGACAACATCCTGCTGCCGCTGGTGCTTGCCGGGAAAAGCTACGACGAGATGACCTCGCGCCTGCTGCCGATAGCGAAGGACCTGGGCCTGACTCCGCTGCTGAAGAAATATCCCTACGAGGTCTCCGGCGGCCAGAAGCAGCGCGCGGCGGTCGCGAGAGCGCTCATAACCAATCCGCGCATCATCCTCGCCGACGAGCCGACGGGCGCGCTCGACTCGAAGAGCACCGACGAGCTGCTCGGCCTGTTCGAGCAGATAAACAAAAAGGGTCAGACCATCCTCATGGTCACGCACTCCGTGAAGGCCGCGTCGCGCGCGCAGCGCATATTGTTCATAAAAGACGGCGAGGTGTTCCACCAGATCTATCGCGGCGAATGCTCCGATCAGCAGCTTTACCAGAAGATCTCGGACACGCTGACCATTCTTGCATCGGGCGGTGAAGTGAAATGAAGCTCGGTTTCTATCCCCGTCTCGCGTGGAGCGGCATCAGGAAAAACAAGCGCCTGTTCGTTCCGTATATCCTCGCCGCGGCCGGAACGGCGGCCGTGTTCTACATCATGTTCTATCTCGCGTCGGGCGACCTTTTGGACGGTATGCGCGGAGGTATGACGGCACAGTCGACGCTGTCGCTCGGCGTATTCGTCATCGTCGCGTTCGCGCTGCTGTTCCTGTTTTACTGCAACAGCTTCCTCGTGCGCCGCAGATACAAGGAATTCGGCCTTTACAGCATCCTCGGCATGAACAGGAAAAACATCTCGCGCGTTCTTGCATGGGAGACCCTGCTGACTGCGCTGCTGTCGCTTATCGGCGGCATATTTATCGGAGCGCTGCTTTCAAAGCTCGCGGAAATGATATTTCTGCACATGCTCGGCGGCACGGCGGATTATTCGCTGCACATATCGCTTCCCGCCATCAAATACATGCTCCTGTACTTCGGCGGCATTTTCGCGCTGATCTACATCAGCAGCCTCATTAAGCTGCACCGCAGCACGGCGGTCGAGCTCGTGCACAGCGAAAGCTACGGTGAAAAGCCCGTGAAGGCAAATCCCGTGCTTGGCATAGCAGGCGTTATCCTGCTCTCCGCGGCCTACATTCTTGCCGTCAGCATAAAGGAGCCCCTGCAGGCGCTCACGATCTTCTTCATCGCCGTCATTATGGTCATCGTCGGCACTTATCTCGTTTTCATATCGGGCAGCGTCCTGCTGTGCAAAATTCTTCAGAAAAACAAGCGCTATTACTACACGCCCCGGCACTTCGTCTCCGTTTCCTCGATGACCTACCGCATGAAGCGCAACGGCGCGGGGCTTGCGTCGATCTGCATCCTCGCAACGATGGTGCTGGTCACGATATCCTCCACCTGCTGCCTGTACTTCGGCATGGTCGACTCCGTCAACGCACGCTATCCGCGTGATATCAACGTCACCTTCGGCTATGACGCAAGCACATCCCTGACAGAGGAAAAGGCTGATGCTCTGAGCGATAAGCTCGTCGCCGCTCTCGGAGATACAGAGCGGAAAAACATCCTCGATTTCCGGCAGCTTAGCATGTCCGGAGTCTTTGAAAACGGCGTTTTCGACATTTCCGAGCGCTTTTCCGGCAGCAGCAACATAAGCGATTACGGCAGGATCGCAAACCTGCGCATAGTTTCGCTGTCCGACTACAACAGGATAAGCGGAAAAAGCGAAACGCTTGCCGGGAACGAGGTGCTCCTGCACGCACTGCGGACGGATTACGGTCTCAAAACCATATCCCTCGGGAGCGTCGAGACCTTCACCGTGAAAAAGACTCTTGACGCCATGCCCCTTGCCGACGGCAGCGGCGCTGAAATAAGCCCCACGATAACGCTTGTCGTTTCCGATTTTGACAAGACCGTCGAGCGGCTTGTTGACGGCGCGGGAGAATACGTTGTCCGCTTAAAATGGATCTGCGACTTTGACTGCTCGGATGAGCTTGAGGATCAGGACAAGGTCTGCAATATGATTGCCGCGGCCTCGGAAAACGGCGAATTTTCCGACAAGGACGGCAGCAGCGGCTGGCAGTACCTGTCCTACGAATCGCGGGCTGCCGAGTACGCCGACTTTGCCGCAGTCTATGGCGGTCTGTTCTTCCTCGGAGTTACACTCAGCCTCGTGTTCATCTGCGCGGCGGTGCTGATAATTTACTACAAGCAGCTTTCCGAGGGCTATGAGGATGCGCAGAGGTTCGAGATCATGCAGAAGGTCGGCATGACAAAGCAGGAGATCCGCCGCAGCATAAATTCGCAGCTTCTGACGGTGTTCTTCCTGCCGCTTATCTTCGCCGGACTGCACCTGGCGTTTGCCTTCCCGTTTATACGCAAGATACTGTACATGTTCTCGTTCTACAACACGAGCTTCCTCGTCTGGACGACGGTGATAAGCTTCTTCGTTTTCGCCGTGCTGTACGCGCTTGTGTATAAGAAAACCTCGAACACGTATTATAAGATAGTAAGCTGACAGGCGATATTAAGCAAATAAACTAAAACGCCGGTGGGAGATGACCCACCGGCATTTTGCGTTTAAGCGCCAAATTCGCTTGCTTTTTGGGCGCCAATAGGCTATTATTTAAAATGTAATTCCAAATTCGAGGCGGAAATTTGGGGTTACGGCTCGAAAAATGCAGTAATTTGTCGAATTTTGAGGATAAGTTTTGCTTATGGAATACAAAACGCTTGAAAAAATATATTATTCTTCCCCAAATGACTATGAAAAGATATATCTTGAGCGCTATAACGGCGACTATACGCACAGGCTGCACTTTGACATAGGCGGCAACAAGGCTTTTTTCATAGTCACGCCGGATATCCAGAAGAAAATGCTCGGCATCCAGCGCATGGATAAGACAGTCTCGCGACTGTGCGCACAGCTTCCGGGAAAGGCCATCGAGCAGTTTACAAAGCGCTGCCTTATCGACGAGCTTGTTCTGACGAACAGCATCGAGGGAGTCAGCAGTACTCGGCGCGAGATGTATGACGTGCTTGAGGGCATGGGCAGGGGCGAGGCGAAAAAGCGCTTCACCGGCCTTACGCAGAAATACATCATGCTCCAGCGCGGCGAGGGCATACGGCTTGAGACCTGCGAGGATATCAGAAAGATATACGATGAGCTGGTTCTGCCGGAGGTCACGGAAGAGGATCCGAAAAACGCGCCCGACGGCGTGCTTTTCAGGAAAGACTCGGTCAGCGTATGCTCCGGCACGCAAAAGGAGATCCACCGCGGCCTGTACCCCGAGCGGAAGATCATCTCGTCGATGGAGTCTGCGCTGGAATACTTAAACGACGAGAGCGAGGAGCTTCTGCTGCGCACGGCAGTGTTTCACTATTTGCTCGGCTATATCCACCCGTTTTACGACGGAAACGGCAGGCTCAACCGCTTTATCAGCAGCTGCATGATGGCAAAGGAGCTTGAGCCGGTGTCGGGCTATCGCCTGTCGTACACGATAAAGGAAAATCTCGGCGACTACAACAATGCATTTAAGGTCTGCAACCGGCCGCAGAACAAGGGCGATCTTACGCCGTTTGTCGAGATGTTCATATCGGTCATAGAAAAATCGATGTCCGCGCTGCGCGACGCGCTCGAAAAGCGCTCGGCGCTTTTGACGCATTATTCGCTGAATATCGGGTCGCTGCCCGATGCCGACAGCGAGATCATATACGAGCTTTACAGCGTGCTTATTCAGGCGCGGCTGTTTTCCGAAAACGGCGTTTCAATGGGCGAGCTGTGCGCACACTTGAACAGGAGCGGCGAGACCGTGCGCAAAAAGCTTGCCGTTGTGAAAAACTCCGGGCTATTGATAACCAAAACCGTCAAGCGCGAAAAATTCTACGGCATTGACCTTGAGCTTATAGATAATTTCATTGCGTACAACGCGCGGCAAGCGCAAGAGTGAGGCAAAAGCAATGCCCCGGCTTCGGATGAAGCCGGGGCGTTTTGCGTATTCAGTTCAGTTTTGCGCGTCTTTTTCGCTTTTGGGCATAAGCCTGCCGAGCCAAAGCACGAGCGCGCCGATGACGACGGCGAGAATGCACTGGACAGGGCTGAACGCGGCCTTTATCGCCGCAATGCCGAGAAGCCAGAGTATTAAAAGCACCGCGCCTGCCGCAAGGCACACCGCGCCGATGATGAACACTATTTTTCCCTTGTTTTCCTTTATCTTTTCCGGCATGATGCTGCCTCCTTGTCGATTGTACATCAGAGTATACCACATTTTTCGCGGCGCTTCAACATCCGCTTGCGCCGCTGCCTGTGCGCGGCTATAATATATCCGACATATCTGACAAAAGGAGACGTTTAAATGTATAATTTCGACGAGATAATAGACAGACGCGGCACGAACGCCCTGTTCGTCGGAAACGCCGAGGGCTTGATCGCATGCGCGACGCGATTTTCCAGTGGCGCATTACCGCAGTTACGGATACGCATAGTGCGGTATCCCGACCGGAAACAAACGACTAAACCATAGCGTTTCGCGTCCCGTTAGTGCGGCGCTGAATTTTCCGCCGCACCCTCTTATCTTCCCTTTGCGCAGCCTGAGGTGTAAATATATCGCGCCATAGGCGCTACATTAGCTCTCGGCTGCGGCGAAGCCGCACGGTTTCGTCGGCAGTCCCGAACCGGGCTACCGGAAATAACCGTATTGGTAGGTGCAGTAAAGCGCCTCTAAAATAATTTGGAATAATTAACGCGCTGTTCATATATTGTTCACAATTTAACCGGTGAGTTGTGTATAATATGTAAACAGGAGAGTGTAACATATTCGGCGGTTTGGCCAAGTTTTTTAAATATCATTTGGCCAGACCGCTTTTTTTAGGCAAATTTACTAAGAAAAAAGTTAAATATTTTTCAAAAACTTTGTCATTTCTTCTTTACTATTTTGACATTGTGTGTTACACTGACAAAAGTCAAACAAAATTGGGAGATTTGTATTAGCTTTTAACTTTTCTTTTAAGTCTTTAAGTAATATTTTATACATAATTAGGGAGGAATAAAATGAAACGAGTATTACTTATGGTCTTCAGCATCATCCTTATCCTCGCGTGCATATTCGGCCTGTTCGCCTGCGTCGCCGGCGTTCGTGACGTGCTGAATATCAACGACTATAAGCATGCTGACGCCGCCTTCGCAAGAGAGAATCTTGAAACGGCGCGGGCAGGCATTGCCCAGCTCAAAGAGAACGAAGAGACCTACCTGACCGGTGTCGGAACCTACACCGACGGTCTCAGCCAGTACACAAAGGGTCTGAGCGACTATGCCGCAGGCAAGGCTACCCTCGCAGCAGGCGAGAAAACTCTTGCAGAGGGCTATGCAGCCTATGAAGCAGGCAAGAAGAAGCTCGCAGAGGGCCAGGCTACTATCGACGCCAACACTCAAGCTTATAACGAAGGCAAGGAAAAGCTCGCGAAGATCGAGCCGCTGCTGCCCTATCTCAACCAGTACGTCCAGTTCCGCGACGGCACCATCGCAAAGCTGCCCGGCTTTGACAGCGCGCAGGCGTGGTTTGTTTCCGTTGTCCGTCCCATCGCGTCCAAGATGGGTCTGAACATTCCCGCAGATGTAACAGACTTCCCGGCATACATCAACCAGATGGTCGCCGACGGCAAGGCTCAGCTCAAAGCCTATGAAGACGGCCTTGCGGAGCTCGAAGCCGGCAAGAAGCAGCTTGCAGAGGCCGAGAAGCAGCTCGCAGAAGGCGAGGCAAAGCTCGCGGCAGGCCGTCAGGATCTCGCAGCAGGCGCAAACAAGCTTGCTACGGCAAAGGGTCAGCTTGAAGACGGCAAGGCTCAGCTTTCCGTTTTCGAGCAGGGCGAGATCACCCTGGCAGAGGGCGCAAGATCACTTTTTGAAGGCATGCAGCCCTGCTTCAGCTTCTACGGCGGCGAGCAGACCGTTAAGTCCCTGCCCGAGTATCTGGCAATCGAGTTCGGCCTCGAGATCCCCGACAACCTCATCGTCAAGGAAGACGGCCGCGCACATGTAAACGAAGAGGCTTACGAGGCGTTCGGCGAGTACGTCATCTCCAACATGTATAAAGTAGACGAGAACGGCGCAGTCGTTGAGAAGAACGGCTACCCGATGCTCGACCTTAAAAAGTGCGAGATTCTCTGCGACAAGGCAGAGCAGTACCTGCAGGATCAGGAAGCCGACATCAAGAGCGAGGTTTATGTCCGTATCGGCATGTACGTTGCTCTGGCAGTTGCAGCCGTCCTCGGCATCATCGCCGGTATCTTCGGCATCGTTGCGGCAGTCAACGGCAGCAAGCGCACCGGCAAGACCCTGAGCCTGATCGCAGCCATCATGGCAGTTGCAGTCCTCGTCACCGGCCTTGTCACCAAGTTCCACGATTATGTTTACACCATCCGTGTTGACTCGGCAGGCAACTATGTCGGCGAGACCGCGGCAAAGCTCGATTTCGTTCCCGTTCAGGAATACACCGGCTCGCTCCATCTGACCGCTATCTGCGTCCTGGCAGGAGCCGCGATCCTCGGTGTGATCTTCGCGTTCATCGCAAGCAAGGCAGCCAAGGATAAGGAAGCAGCCCTCGCAGCCGCAGCTGCAGAGGATAACGACGAAGACGTCGGCTACACTCCGGAAGCCTACGCCGCAGCTTACGCAGCAGCAGAAGCAGCCATAGCCGCTGCCGCTGCCGAAAAAGCAGCCGCCGCTCAGGCAGCAGACGAAACCGTCATCGAGGCAGAGCAGCCTGCTCCCGAAGCATCCGACGAGGAGACCGTCAAGGAGTAATTTTTAGAGGCGCTTTGGGGCAACTACGGATACGCATATTGCGGTTGCCCGGTTCTAAGAGTGCTGACGAAACCGTAGCGTTTCGCGTAACGCAGGTGCGGTAATAAATTCCGCGCGCCCGATTCAAAACCTCAGCAAAAACAATAACTGCATCGTACTACAACAAAGTACGATGCAGTTTTTTAATTACGAATTACCGCCCCTGAGGATACGGTTTTTGCGTGAACCCGGTATCGAGTGTGCCGGCAAAACCGTGATTGCCTCGCGTAACGCAAGTGCGGCGCTGAATTTAGAGGTGCACTACCGTAGCTCGGCTGTTTTACGGTTTTGTCTGTATATTCCGGTCGTGCTGACGCAAGAAATGTATCGGTATCAGCGTAAAAACGCAATTAAAAAGTGCGGCCAAAGGCTGCACACTATAATTATTCAATATTAATTATTCATCATTCATTATTCATTGGGGCGGTCACAGACCGCCCCTTTTTGCCTTCCTCTGCACCCTTGTAGGGAACGGATTTATCCGTTCCGCGTGTTGCATCTACCGACGCAGTTAATACAACGGTACGCAGCCAAGGTTTTGCCCTTGCCTTCCCCTGCGTAGCTTGAGGGGAAGGTGTCGCTTGCGACGGATGAGGTGTTATTAAATCTGCGGCGTTAGCCGCTACATTTTTGAACCGGGCGAGCAATGCTCGCCCCTACGGCTATAGATTTCAGTTCCGACTAAACCATAACAGGCGGAACGGGCAAGCCCGTTCCCTACAAGGGTGCTGTGCAAACTTTATCAGCGCACTTGCGTTACGCGAGGCAACTACGGTTTATTCCAATGTTCCGAACCGGGACACCGGAAAAAACCGTATCCGTAGGTGCTTCAATTCGCCTCTGAAGAATTCGCCTCCGGAGAATCCGCCTCCGCAGAATCTTCCTTGACTGTGTGTGCAATGGAGATCACCTTCGCGTCGCCGGTCAGGCGCATGACGCGCACGCCCTGGGTGCTGCGCGACAGCAGGCTTATGCTGCCGACGTCCATGCGGATTATCGTGCCGTCGTCGGAGATGACGAGCAGATCCTCGTCGCCGGTGACGATAACGACGTCTGCGACGGGGCCGGTCTTATCGGTGACGTTATAATTCTTAAGTCCCATGCCGCCGCGGTTCTGCACGCTGTATTCGCCGACGTCGGTGCGCTTGCCGTAGCCGTTTTCGGTTATGCTCAGTATCGCCGCGCCCTCGGCCGCGATACCCGCGCCGACGACATAGTCGCCTTCGCGCAGGCGGATGCCGCGCACGCCGACCGCATCGCGTCCCATTGCGCGCGCGTCGGTCTCGGCAAAGCAGATGGCCATGCCGTCATGCGTTGCAAGCAGGATCTTATCCTCGCCGGTGGTCTGCAAAACGCTTATCAGCTCGTCGCCCTCGTCCAGCGACAGGGCGCGGATGCCGTTCGAGCGTATGTTCTTGAACGCCGACTGCGCGGTGCGCTTGACGGTGCCGTTGCGCGTGACGAACACGAGGTAGTTGTCCTCGGTCACGCCGCGGCCTGCGATCATGGCGCTGACCTTCTCGCCGGGGTCGGTGGGGATGATATTGACAATGTTCTGGCCGCGCGCCGAGCGTCCGGCCTCGGGGATGCGGTAGCCCTTGCGGACATACACCTTGCCGAGATTCGTGAAGAACAGGATGCTGTCGTGCGTGGAGGCGGTGAACACCGTTTCGACATAGTCCTCCTCGCGCGTGGCCATGGCCTTGACGCCCTTGCCGCCGCGGCCCTGTGCGCGGTACTCGACCGTCGGCAGGCGCTTGATATAGCCGTTGTGCGTGAGGGTGTAGACGCAGTCCTCCTCCTCGATCAGGTCCTCGATGTCGATCTCGTCCTCGACGTCCTGGATCTCGGTCTTGCGCTCGTCGCCGTACTTTTCGCGGATCTCGATCAGCTCGTCCTTGAGCACGCCCTTGATCTTTTCGGGGTCGGCGAGCAACTCCTTGAAGTAGGCAATGCGCTCCTCAAGCTCGCGGTACTCGTTCTCCAGCTTCTCGCGGTCGAGACCCTGGAGCGATTTCAGGCGCATGTCCAGTATCGCCTGCGCCTGCACGTCGGACAGGCCGAAACGCTCCATCAGGTTCTGCTTTGCGTTGTCGTAGCTGTTGCGGATGATGTGGATGACCTCGTCGATGTTATCCTGCGCGATGAGCAGACCCTCCAGCAGGTGGGCGCGCTCCTCGGCCTTTTTGAGGTCGTATTTCGTTCTGCGCACGATCAGCTCTTCCTGGAAGGTGAGGTACTCGTCGATGATGTGGCGCAGGTTGAGTATCTTCGGCTGGGTCTGGTTGTTTACCAGCGCCAGCATGTTTATCGAAAAGCTCGTCTGCATCTGGGTCTGCGTCAGCAGGCGGTTGAGCACGACCTGCGGATTTGCGTCGCGCTTTAGCTCGATGACGATGCGCATGCCGTTGCGGTCGGTCTCGTCGCGCAGGTCGGATATGCCCTCGATGCGCTTGTCGCGCACGTTCTCCGCGATCGTCGCGATGAGCTGGCGCTTGTTGACCTGATACGGAAGCTCGGTGACGATGATCCTCGTTCTGTCCTTGCCGAACTCCTCAAACTCGGTGCGCGCGCGCATGATGACCTTGCCGCGGCCGGTCATGTACGCCTGGCGGATGCCCGAGCGGCCGAGAATGATGCCCTTTGTCGGGAAGTCGGGGCCGGTGACGTGCTGCAAAAGCTCGCTCATCGTCGCCTCGGGGTTATCCAGCACGCAGATGCACGCGTTGATGACCTCGGTGAGGTTGTGCGGCGGAATGTTCGTCGCCATGCCGACCGCGATACCGGACGAGCCGTTTACCAGCAGGTTCGGAAATCTTGACGGCAGCACGCGCGGCTCCTTGCGCGTTTCGTCGAAGTTCGGGTCCCAATCGACCGTGTCCTTCTCGATATCGCGCAGCATCTCGTCGGACATGCGCGCCATGCGCGCCTCGGTGTAACGATATGCGGCCGGGGGGTCGCCGTCGACCGAGCCGAAGTTGCCGTGGCCGTCGATAAGCGGATAGCGCATCGAGAAGTCCTGCGCCAGTCGCACCAGCGCGTCATACACCGATGCGTCGCCGTGCGGATGGTATCTGCCCAGCACGTCGCCGACCGCCGTCGCGCATTTGCGGAACGGCTTGTCGTGCGTCAGGTTATCCTCGTACATTGCATACAAAATTCTGCGGTGCACGGGCTTGAGACCGTCGCGCACGTCGGGCAGCGCACGGCCGATGATGACGCTCATCGCGTATTCGATATAGCTCGTCGTCATTTCGCCGACCAGCTCCGACTGGACTATGTGCTGCTCGGGAAAAGCAATGTCTTCAGGTTTGTAATCCTTATTCTTACTTGCCATTTTTTAGTTACGCCTTTCTGCTGTACTTATACATTTATTGCAAAATCCCGACCGGAATGTTCCGGCGAAACCATAAAACTCTCGCTCTGTTTTACATTCTTCAACGCTTAACAGACACGGTATCGCGGCAATGATGGAAACCGTAAGGTTTCGCGCTGTTTTTGTGCGTACCGTATTTGTTTATTCTTCATTATTCATTATTCATTAGCAGACGCAAGTCTGCATACTGGCTTCCCCTTGAGGGGCTCGCTCGCCGCGAGGGGCATTGCGCCTTACACTATCCACCTGTTCAGAACCGGAATATGCGATATTACCCAATACACGGCGGTGCCGACGGCGACGATCGCAGCAGTCAGCAGCGGTATTGATACTGCCGGTGTTACGACCGTGAACGCACCGAGATTTTGAAGCGTGTACATCACGAACATATGGCAGAGATATATGCAGAACGATGCCCTGGACATATAAGCCACAAAACCTTTGCCCTTTTTCAGCCCTTCGCCGGCGTGCAGACACAGGATGAATATTCCCGCCGAAAGCAGGCACATTCCGAATGTCATGCCGTCGAGGCAGCCCTGAAACAGTACACCGTTTGCCCTTGTCACGAGCAGCGTCGGCAGAAGCACCGCGGCATAGCCTATAACAGCAAGCAGCATACCGGTTTTTACCGAGAATCGATTTCTGTTTATGTAATAACCGAGCACACCGTAGCCTATGGCGGAGTAGCTCATTACCATCGACCATTGCGACGGTATGTCACCCACCAGGTTAAACGGCCAGTACGGCTTCACGGTCGGGTACAGTATGCCGAACAAGAACCACACCAGCAGAAAATATCTCATTTCCTTTTCGGTCGCGTTTTTTACAAAGCTTCTCGTTACCGGAAGGAAGAAGTACACCAGCAGCATTATGTGGATATAATACAGGTGGAACTCCTGATTAAACAGAAGCACTTCCTTAAATGCATTGACAATATTCGCTGCATTGAGCGCGCCGCCGAAATACAGCCACCACAGCTTATATGCCATTGCCCAGACAAGCATTGCGATAACAAGGCGAAGAATATTGTGCGAATACAGCCTTTTTACCGTAAGCTCCTTTTCAGGGCGCAGCATAAGAGCGCCCGAACACATGAGAAACAGCGGCACACCCGCTCCGCAAAGGCATCTCCATACGACCGATGCGTCAAACTGCCATGTGCCGACCGCACCGTACACCACAAGGTACTGTGCCGAAACATGGATCATAACGATGCTGAATATTGCAATCGTTTTTATCAAGTCTATCCCCGTTGATCGCTTCATTTTCTGATTTTTTTCTCTTCTCTTGTTCATTAGCCGACACAATATCTCTTTCGCCGCTGCTCCTTTAAAAATCGAGATTAACCGCGTATTTGGCGTTTTCTTCGATGAAGGCCTTGCGCGGCTCGACCTGCTCACCCATGAGGATGGTGAATATCTCGTCGGCCTTGACAGCGTCCTCGAGACAGATGCGGCGCAGGGTGCGCGTTTCGGGGTTCATTGTCGTCTCCCACAGCTCGTGCGGATCCATCTCGCCGAGGCCCTTGAAGCGCGAGATATCGACCTTTGCGTTCGGGTTATCGCCGCGCAGCTCGGCGGAGACGCGGTCGCGCTCCTCGTCGGAGAACGCCACGCGCGTGGTCTTGCCGCGCGAGAGCTTATACAGCGGCGGCACTGCGGAATATACATAGCCCTGCTCGATGAGCGGACGCATGAAGCGGAAGAAAAAGGTCAGCATAAGCGTGCGGATGTGCGCGCCGTCAACGTCGGCATCGGCCATGATGACGATCTTATGGTATCTGAGCTTATTGACGTCGAACTCGTCGCCTATGCCTGCGCCCAGCGCGGTTATGACCGGCGCGAGCTTATCGTTGCCATAGACCTTGTCCGCGCGCGCCTTTTCGACGTTGAGCATCTTGCCCCAAAGCGGCAGGATCGCCTGATACCGCGAGTCGCGGCCCTGGGTGGCCGAGCCGCCTGCCGAGTCGCCCTCGACGATGTACAGCTCGGTCAGCGACGCGTCGCGCTCGTTGCAGTCGCGCAGCTTGTCCGGCATCTGGCCGGACTCAAGCCCCGTCTTTCTGCGCACCGATTCGCGCGCCTTGCGCGCAGCCTCGCGCGCACGGGAGGCGGTCATTGCCTTGTCGAGTATCGCCTTGCCGACGGCGGGGTTTTCCTCCAAAAACTGCTCTAACTTATCGGATACCACACTGTCTACCAAGGTTCGCATCTCGCTGTTGCCGAGCTTTGCCTTGGTCTGTCCCTCAAACTGCGGCTCGGTGAGCTTGACGGAGATGATCGCGGTCATGCCCTCGCGGCAGTCCTCGCCGGAGAGCTTATCGTCGTTTTTCAGAATGCCGGCCTTGGTGCCGTAGGCGTTCAATACTCGCGTGAGCGCCGTGCGGAAGCCGGTCTCGTGCATGCCGCCCTCGGGCGTGTGGATGTTGTTTGCAAACGAGACTATGACCTCGTTATAGCTGTCGTTGTATTGCAGGGCGATCTCGGCCTCGGAGTCGGATCTTTCGCCCTTCATGTAGATTACCTCGTTGTGCAGCGGGGTTTTGTTCTGATTGATGAACGAAACGAACTCGCGTATGCCGCCGGCGTAGCACATCTCATCCTTCTGCTCCTTGCCCTCGCGCTTGTCCTCGGTGGAGATGTAAAGGCCACCGTTGAGGAAGGCCTGCTCGCGCATGCGCGTGTGCAGCGTGTCGTAGTCATAGACCGTGTCGTCGAACATCTCGGGGTCGGGCTTGAAGCGGACGGTCGTGCCGGTGCGGTCGGTGTCGCCGACGATGCGCATCTCCTGCGTGATGTTGCCGCGCGAGAACTTCATCTCGTAGATCTTGCCGTTTTTGTGGACGTGGACGACGAGCCACTCGCTCATTGCGTTTACGACCGATGCGCCGACGCCGTGCAGGCCGCCGGACACCTTGTAGCCTCCGCCGCCGAACTTGCCGCCGGCGTGCAGCACGGTGAAAACGACCTCGAGCGCGCTCTTGCCGGTCTGCTCCTGGATATCCACGGGGATGCCGCGGCCGTTGTCGCGCACGCAGATAATATCGCCCGGCTCGATGATGACCTCGATGCGGTCGCAGTAGCCGGCCAGCGCCTCGTCGATTGAGTTATCGACGATCTCGTACACAAGGTGGTGCAGACCCGACGACGACGTCGAGCCGATGTACATGCCCGGGCGCTTTCTGACCGCCTCAAGCCCTTCGAGCACCTGGATCTTCGATGCGTCATATTCCTGCGTTATCTTCTCGTTAATATCCGACATTTTCTATCGCCTTTCATTGTAATTTGCTCTGCTTTTGAAAAAGCCTCTTCATATATACCCTTGTTTCCGGGCAAAACTTGTACGTTTCCGTACAAGTTTTCAGTAGCGTTTTAAAAAATTTCATATACAGTAATTGCGCTTGCACGGTTCGGAACAATGGCGGAAACCATATTGTTTCGCACTACATTAGATTGTTCTATATTAGTGCAAAATCTACGCCTGCACCTCGTAGGGAACGGATTTATCCGTTCCGTTTGTTGCGGTTTGGTCGGCAGTTTCCGGTCGGGCTGACGCAGTATGTGTATCGGCAATTATTCACTATTAATTATTCATCATTCATTATTCATTGGGGCGGTCACAGACCGTCCCTTTTGCCTTCCCCTGCGTAGCTTGAGGGGAAGACATTTAGAGGCGCCTTACTGCTCCTACGGATACGTTTTTTGCGGTATCCCGGTTCGGAACAATGGCATAAACCATATTTGCCTCAAATCGCCTCTAAAAATCGTTTAAATAGGGTTTGGGGTGACATTTGGCTCAGATACACGGTCATGCCGTCGGCGCCTTGGCAGATGACGAAGCTTTTGGGGATATCCTCAGCAACGTTTACGACGTGGCCGCTTTTTTCGGCTGCGGCGAGGTACTTTCTCGTAAGGTGCGACTGGCTGGTGTTATCGAGGTCGAACACGCCGACGATGCTGTCCTTGCGGACGACTGCGCCCGCGCCCAGATGCAGATACATCAGCCGATCCTCCCGTTTGCGACGTGCAGCACCTTGCCGCCGGTGCGGCGCGAGATGCCCTCATCCTCGCAGCAGGTTATAAGCGTTTGTCCGCCGCCGATGCGGTTGAGCACGAACTCCTGCCGCTTCGTGTCAAGCTCCGAGAGCACATCGTCGAGCAGCAGTATCGGGTACTCGCCGGTCTCGTCGAGATAGATCTCGCGCTCGGCAAGCTTTATGGAAAGCGCGGCTGTGCGCGTCTGGCCCTGGCTTGCGAAGCTGCGCGCGTTTTTGCCGTTAATGCTGATTATCAGGTCGTCCTTGTGCGCGCCGGAAAGGCACTGGCCGCTGTCAAGCTCGGCGCGGCGGTGCGCCTCCATGTGGTCGCACAGGTCGTAGAAGATCTCCTTTGCCGAGGCGGTCGGGTCCTTGACCGCGGACACGGTGGAGTATTCAATGCCGAGCTTCTCGTCCGCGCCGGAAAACTCGCTGTGTATGGGCGCGGCCTCATCGGCAAGGCGCGCGGCGAACGAGGCGCGGTATCGGATAAGCTGCGCCGAGGTGCGGCACATGCCGTCGGAAAACTCGTCGAGCGTATCCAGAAGCGAGGGCTTCTCGCGCCAGTCCTTGAGTATGCGCGTTTTGCTCTCGTAGAATTTGTTAAATTGCGAAAGGTACTCGGCGTAGCGCGGCCGGATCTGGCTTATCGCGTTGTCCATAAGCCGCCTGCGCGCCGCCGCGCCCTCCTTTATCAGGTTCAGATCGTCCGGGCAGAACAGCACGACGTTCAGCGTTTCGCCCAGCTCCGACGCGGTTTTTTTCACCGAGTTTACGGTTATCTGCTTTCTCACGCCGCTTCGCAGCAGTATCCTTACGGTCTGCTCGCGCTCGTGGCTCACGACATCGGCGAGTATCTCCGCGCTGTCGCAGCCGAAGCCTATAAGCTCCCTGTCAAACCGCGTGCGGAAGCTTCTGCCCATCGCGAGCATGTACACCGACTCCAGCAGATTGGTCTTGCCCTGCGCGTTTTCGCCGTAAATGACGTTCGTGCCGGGCGAGAAGTCCGCCGTTTCAAAGTCGTAATTGCGAAAGCCGTTGAGGGCGATGCGGTTTATTCTCATCTCGTTATCTTGACGGTCTGTCCTGCAAACGTGACCGTGTCGCCCGCGTGCAGCTTTTTGCCGCGCATGGTGCATACCTCGCCGTTTACCTCTACAAGACCCTCGGCAATGACGTATTTCGCCTCGCCGCCCGTGCCCACCAGCGCCGCAAACTTCAGCAGCGCATCAAGCTTTATAAACTCTGTACTTATCTCTACATCCATTTTTTCAGAGGCGAATTAACGCCGCTCCTTTACGTTTTTTCAGAGGCGAATTAAAATTTTGCTAATACGTCTATTGCGTGAACCCGGTATCGAAACATTGAATAAAACCATATTGTTTCGCATCCCGGGAAGTTGTGCTATATTAGTGTAAAATTTAGTCTGCACCCTTGTAGGGAACGGGCTTGCCCGTTCCGCGTGTCGCGTCCAAATGCGCAGTTAATACAACGGCACGCAGCAGAGGCTTTGCCATTGCCTTCCCCTGCGTAGCTTGAGGGGAAGGTGTCACCTTTGGTGACGGATGAGGTGTTATTATATCTGCGGCGTTAGCCGCCACATTAATTATTCATTATTCATCATTCACTATTCATTGAAGTTAAAAATTCATTGCATGAATTTTTAACTTCTCAGTCTTATCGGGAGGATCATGTATTTGAACTTATCGCTGCCGTCGCAGGGGACCATGATGCAGGGCGAGGTGTTGCTGTTCAGGCACAGATCCAGCTCGTCGGCCGGGGCAGCCTTCAAGGCGTCCATGAGATACTTGCCGTTGAAGCCGATCTCCAGACCCTCGCCGTTGCCCTCGGCAAAGCACACGTCCTCGGCCTTGCCGATGGGTGTGTTGCACAGGCAGTCGATGAAGTTATCGTTAAAGGTCATGCGCACTGGGTTTTTGGTCTTTTCGTCGATGATGAGCGCGACGCGGTCAACGACCTTCAAAAGCTCGCCTCTGCCGACCTTGATATGGATCTTAAAGGTGTCGGGCATCGCCTTGCGGTAGTTGAGGAAGTCGCCCTCGAGCCGGCGGCTTATGACTACGGTGCTGCCGACGGTGAACGAGACGTGGTTTGCGCCGACGAAGATATTCGTATCCTCCTCCGAGTCGCTTGCGCTGATGCGCTCGATATCCGAAAGCGCCGTGCCGGGCACGATAAACTCGTTGTGCTCCTCGGGGCCTTCGATGTGCTCGCGGCGTATCGCGAGGCGGTAGCCGTCGACCGAGACCATGGCCAGCGTTCCGGCCTCGACCTCGAACAGCGAGCCTGTGTACACCGGGCGGCTGTCGTTATCGCTGATGGCGAACATCGTCTGGTTTATCATGCTCTTGAGCACGCCCTGATTTATTTTGTAGCTTCTTATTCCGTCAACGCTGGGCAGCTCGGGGTACTCGCCGCTGTCCATGCCCATGAACGAGAACTCGGTCTTGCCGCACTTGACGGTGGTCTTGTTATCCTCGTCGGAGAATATCGTCACCATGCCGTCGGGCATGCGGCGCACCATCTCGCCGAATAGCTTCGCGTCGAGGACTATGCTGCCGGGCTCGGAAACGTCGGCCTCGACGGTCGTATATATGCCTTTTTTCAGGTCGTATCCAGTGACTCTCAGCCGCTCGCCGGCCTCGAGCAGAACGCCCTCGAGCGTCGGGATCGGGCTTTTCGCAGCTGCCGCTCTCGCACACACTGCAACGGCTGCCTGAAGAATGTGCTTTTCACATGAAAATTTCATAACGTTCCTCCCGTTAAAAACGAAAAAAATAGAATGATATATAAATAAATCTTTTTAAGTTCAGTAGTATTAGCAGTAGTTGAAATTATTGTGGAAAAGTCGAAAACTCGCTTGATACGCCTCGATTTTTCGTGTTGAAAAAAATGTTCGTAAATTTTAGACTTTCAACACACAAAATTTTGACCCCGAGTTTTCAACACAAAAAAACAAACAATCAACATTCCCTTGTTGTTTTTTTTAGTGGCGATTTGACGCACCTACGGATACATATATCTCTGGTGGCCCGGTGTCGAAGTTACCGACGAAACCGGGAAACTGCCGCCATACGTTAGTGCGCTGCTAAGTTTTGCGCCGCAGCCGCTCGTAGGGAACGGATTTATCCGTTCCGTTGTGATGGTTTTGCCGGCATCCACCGGTCGGGCTGACGCAATGAATGTATCGGCATCAGCGTCAATGCGCCTCTAAAATGCCTTCCTCTCGAGCTACGCAGGGGAAGGCAAAGGGCAAAACCTCTGCTGCGTATCGCTATACTAACTGCGCAGGTAGATGCAACACGCGGAACGGATAAATCCGTTCCCTACTAATTGCTAACAGCTAACAGCTATCAGCTCACTGGGAATTGATGTTCGAGGTTATATCGCGGACGGCGGCGGAATACATGGGGTCTTCCTTTATCATCTCCTCGACCTTGCGGATGGAGGAGAGCACCGTCGAGTGGTTTCTGTCGCCGTACTCGGCGCCGATCTCCTTAAGCGGAAGATTGGTGAGGGTGCGGATAAGATACATGGATATCTGACGCGCGGTGGCGGTAGCCTTGCTGCGGTTCTGGCCGCGCAGATCCTCCTCGGAGAGCTGGAAATAACGCGCGCTCTCGCGGATGATGAGCTGCGGCGAGGGGATGAACGTTCCGATGCGCACAACGTCCTTTATAGCGCGCTTGACGGCGGCGGTGTCGATCGTGCTGTCGAGAATTTCCCTGTACGCGGTAAGGCGCTTTATGACGCCCTCGATCTGGCGCACGTTCGAGGTTATCGTCTCGGCGATATACGCGACCGCATCGTCCTCCAGAACGAGGCCGAGCTGCGCTGCCTTGGCTCGGGTTATGACCATGCGCGTTTCAATGTCCGGCGGCTGGATATCCGCCATCAGTCCGCCCTGGAAGCGGCTCATAAGACGGTCGTCGAGCAGGCTCATCTCGATCGGCGGACGGTCGGAGGTGATGACTATCTGGTGTCCGGCCTCGTAAATGTTGTTGAAGGTGTGGAAAAATTCCTCCTGCGTGGCCTGCTTGCCGGCGATGAACTGGATATCGTCAACGAGGAAGAGGTCAACGTTGCGGTATTTCATGCGAAATTCCTCGCCCGTGCCCTCTTTGATGGATTTGAGCAGCTGATTTGTGAACTCATCGCCCTTTATGTAGGCGATCTTCGCGCCGGGATTGTTCTCGCGTATATACTGGCCGATCGCAAGCAGCAGATGCGTCTTGCCGAGGCCGGAGTTGCCGTAGATAAACAGCGGATTGTACGCGCTGCCGGGCTTGTGCGCGACGGCAACGGCGGCATTGTGCGCAAACTTGTTGGAGTTTCCGACGATGAAGCGATCGAAGGTGTAGCCTGCCATCTCGGGCAGGGGATCGTTGTCGGCCTTGCGCTCTTCATAGTCGCCAAGCTCGTCCTCGGTGAGCACCTTGACAGTGAACTCGGTCGAAAAAATGTCGCTCATCGCGTTTTTTATAGTCTCGGCAAAGCGCTTAACTATAATGTCGCGCTTAAAATCCGAGCTTGTCTTGAGAACAAGGGTGCTGCCGTCGATCTCGACCGGCTCGCAATCCTCAAACCAGGTGGAAATGGCCGTGTCCGTCAGGTTCTGACCCAGCACGCCCAGCACCGCCTGCCATATATCGTTCAGTGAATTAACGCTCATATACAGATCCTCGTTTATTCGCAAATTACCCCATTTTTAAAACTAATATATTATATCAAAAACCGCCCCCCTTTGCAATATTTATAATTATAATAATGTAGTATATTATTATATCATATCTATAAGATATAGACTCGTAGGGAACGGGCTTTTTTAGTAGCGATTTGACGCAGCTACCAATACGCATATTGCGGTGTCCCGGTATCGAAGCTACCGACGAAACCGGGAAACTCTCGCGCTACGCAAGGTTGTGCTATATTAGTGCAAAATTTCGTCTGCACCCCATTGTCTTCCCCTTGCGGAGCTTGAGGGGAAGGTGTCACCTTGGTGACGGATGAGGTGTTATTAAATCATTGCCGTCAGGCAAAAACATTTTTAGAGGCGCATTCACATTGTACAAATACATATATTGCGGTATCCCGACCGGGAGCTGCCGACGAAACCACAGCAAACGGAACGGATAAATCCGTTACCTACAAGGTGCGGAGCAAAACTCAGCAACGCACTACCGGGTTGCGTAGCAGCTACGGTTTTTACCAATGTTTCGACACCGGGATACCAGAGATATGAGTATCCGTAGGTGCGCCAATGCGCCTCTGAAAAACTTGAAATCGCTATTGAAAAAAGGTATAATTATAAGACTATGAAAATACTCAATCAGCAGATATTTGAAAACAAGGAAGCGGCCGCCCTCCCGGGTCTGATGGAGAGCGGAGGGCTTCCTGCGCTCGTTTCGGGACTTTCGGGCATACACAGGGTAAACCTTGCAGCGGCGCTGTACGAAAATCTGGAGCTGCCGATATTCGTCGTGTGCCCGGACGACAGCGCGGCGGAGAGCTTCACGCGCGACCTCGAGTCTATGCTCGGCAGGCCGGTAAACACCCTGTACTCGCGCGACTTTACCTTCTACCCCTCGCTGGCCGCGTCCAGAGAGGCCGAGCAGAAGCGCCTTTATGTTTTAAACGCCCTCAGATGCGGCGAAAGCCCGGTTACGGTCGCAACGGTATCCGCGCTTATGCAGCGCGCAATACCGCCTCAGACGCTCGGCAAGGCCACTTTCACGGTCAAGGACGGCGAACCGTGCCCTCCCGAGGAACTGGAGGCGGCGCTTCTGCGCTGCGGCTACACACGCTGCGAGCAGGTCGAGGGCGCAGGCCAGTTTGCCCGGCGCGGCGGAATAATCGACTTTTTCTCGCCGGCGTACCCAGAGCCTGTGCGCATAGAGTTCTGGGGCGACGACATCGACAGCATGGGCTTTTTCGACATAAAGACCCAGCGCAGGACGGAAAGCGTCGAATTTTGTCGAATACTCCCGGCGGCCGAGAGCCTTACGACGCTCGCCTCCGGCGGAACGCAGACGCTTATCGACGCATTGGGAGCGGCTGCGGATAAGTGCGCAAAGCATAAAAGCTCGCAGCAGCTGCGGCAGCTTGAGCAGAACCTGCGCGCGGATATCGAGCGGCTCGGGCAGAACGTCAAGATAGAATACGCCGACAGATACATGCCGTTTCTGTACGAAAAGGCCTCGGGCGCGGACTATATACCCGAGGAGGCGATAATATTCCTTGACCAGCCGCCGAGATGCGCGGACAGGGCAAAGGGCTTTGCAAAGCAGCTCGGCGACGATCTGAGCGAGCTTGTCAAGGGCGGCATGGTCGCGACCGACGCGCCGTCGTTCCGCATAAGCTGGGATGAGCTGACGAACGTTTTGTCAGAGCATGCGCTGTATATGGCAGACGCGTTCACCGTCGGGCGCTACCCCGTCGAGCCTAAAACGCTCGTGAGCATCCCTGCAAAGCAGCTGCCGTCCTACGCAGGCTCTGTCAAGACCGCGGCCGAGGACGTTTCGGCGTATCTCAAGCAGGGCTTTCGCGTCGTGGTATTGGCAGGCGACATGCGCAGAGCTGAGCTTCTGCAAAGCTTTCTGAAGGATTCGGGCATCATCGCCTACGTTCAGGAAACGCTCGAAAAGCTGCCGGAGGAGGGCTATTGCACGATATCCGTCGGCGGCATGTCGGCAGGCATGGAGTATCCCGGCATAAAGCTTGCCGTCATAAGCGACATGCAGCTTCTGCGCGTGCGCGAGCATAAGCATAAAAGCAGCAAAAAAGCCCCGTCGAACAGGCAGCGCATAAACTCCTACGCAGACCTTGCTCCGGGGGATCTTGTCGTCCACGAGGTTCACGGCATCGGCCGCTTTGCCGGCATAAAAAAGATGAAGGTGGACGGCTTTGAAAAGGACTATATCATGATCCGCTACGCCGGAACGGACACGCTTTATGTTCCGGCAACGGCGCTGGACATGGTGACGAAATATCTCGGCGCGGCAGAGGATCAGCACGTTAAGCTCTCAAAAATGGGCGGCGCGGAGTGGTCGCGTGCGCGCTCGCGCGCCAAGGCCGCGACGAAGAAGCTGGCCGGCGAGCTTATAAAGCTGTATGCCGAGCGTGCGCGCATACCGGGCCACGCCTTCGCGCCCGACTCGCCCTGGCAGCGCGAGTTTGAGGATAACTTCGGCTACACCGAGACCGACGATCAGCTGCGCAGCATAAACGAGATCAAGGCCGACATGGAGTCGGAAACGCCGATGGATAGGCTGCTGTGCGGCGACGTCGGCTACGGCAAAACGGAGGTCGCGCTGCGCGCGGCGATGAAGTGCATCCTCGATAACCGCCAGGCGGCGATACTCGTGCCGACAACGGTGCTCGCCCAGCAGCATTACCAGACCGCCGTGCAGCGCTTTTTCGGCTTCCCGATAACCGTCGAGGTGCTCAGCCGCTTCCGCACCCCGGCGCAGATACAAAAGACGCTCGACGACCTTAAAACCGGCAAGTGCGACCTCGTCGTCGGCACTCACAGGCTTTTGCAAAAGGACGTCAAATTCAAAAGCCTCGGGCTTCTTATCGTTGACGAGGAGCAGCGCTTCGGCGTCGGCCACAAGGAGCACATAAAGGAAATGAGCCGCGGCGTGGACGTTCTCACGCTGTCGGCAACGCCCATTCCGCGCACGCTTAATATGGCGCTTTCGGGCATACGCGACATGTCCTCGATCGACGAGCCGCCGCAGGACAGACTCCCGGTGCAGACCTTTGTCATGGAGCACGACTGGGGCATTATCTGCGACGCGATACGCCGCGAGATCCAGCGCGGCGGACAGGTGTATTACCTGCACAACCGCATCGACAGCATCGAGCGCACCGCGATAAGGATACGCGAGATGCTCGATAACGAGGTGACCGTCGGCGTTGCGCACGGGCAGATGGATAAAGACATGCTCGCCTCGGTCATGGAGGACGTCACCGAGGGCAAAACTCAGGTGCTCGTCTGCACGACGATCATCGAGACCGGCATCGACATACCAAACGTCAACACGCTTATCATCGAGGACGCCGACAAAATGGGCCTTGCGCAGCTGCACCAGATCCGCGGCCGCGTCGGACGCAGCACGCGCCGCGCCTCGGCCTACCTCACCTTCCGCCAGAACAAGGTGCTCACCGAGGTCGCGGAAAAGCGCCTCGAGGCGATCCGCGAGTTTGCCGAGTTCGGCTCGGGCTTCAAGATCGCCATGCGCGACCTTGAAATTCGCGGCGCGGGCAGCCTTCTCGGCGCGGAGCAGTCGGGGCATATGACCGACGTGGGCTACGATATGTACATGAAGCTCCTGAGCGAGGCCGTGCTCGAGGAGCGCGGCGTCAAGGTCGAGCATCGCGCCGAGTGCTCGGCCGATCTCGCCGTTGCGGCCAACATCCCCGAGGCGTACATCCCGGCCGAGGGGCAGCGCATGGATATCTACCGGCGCATCGCGCTTTTGCGCACCGAGGACGAGGCCGACGACCTTATCGACGAGCTTATCGACCGCTTCGGCGATCTGCCCTCGGGCGTGAGCGCGCTTATCCACGTCGCGCTTTTGCGCGGCGAGGCCGGAAAGGCCGGCATAAGCGACATTTCGCAGAAGTCCGGCAAGCTCATATTCGCACTGCGCGATTTCGATATGGAGCGCATCTCCGCGCTCTACGCGCGCCCCGAGTACAAGGGCGTGCTCAAGGTCGAGGCCGGCACCGCGCCGCGCGTCAGCCTGCGCCTGAGATCAAACGCCCGCATCGTCGATCAGGCTCGCAAATTCATCAAAGATTTTTCAGAGGCGCATTGACGCACCTACGGATACATTTATTGCGGTAGCCCGGTTCGAGGGTGCGTGCAAAACCATGTGTGCCACGCAATCCGATAGTGCGATGCTGTGCTTTGCGGTAGCCCGGTTCGAGACTGCGGAGGAAACCGTATTGTTTCGCGTAACGCAAGTGCGTTGCTGAGTTTTGCTCCGCACCTTGTAGGGAACGGATTTATCCGTTCCGCGTGTTATGGTTTTGTCGGCAGCTCCCGGTCGGGCTGACGCAAAAAACGTATCGGTATCAGCGTTAAAGCGCTACTGAAAAACCGCTTGCGGCAGATGAGGTGTTATTATATCCGCGCCGTAGGCGCTACATTGTTGACATATGTATCGGTTTTGCCGGAACTTAAATCTATAGTCGTAGGGAACGGATTTATCCGTTCCGCTTGTTATGGTTTCGTCGGCAGCTCCCGGTCGGGATACCGCAATATGTGTATTTGTACAATGTGAATGCGCCTCTAAAAAAACGCCTCTGAAAAAATGTTGCGGTTAGCACCGCAGATTTAATAACACCTCATCCGTCACCAAAGGTGACACCTTCCCCTCAAGCTACGCAGGGGAAGGCAAAAGGCAAAACCTCTGCTGCATATCGCTATATTAACTGCGCAGGTAGATGCAACAGGCGGAACGGATAAATCCGTTCCCTACAAGCGGCTGCGGCCGCAGTGAAGAGGTAATAGGTAATAGTGAATAGTTTTTAATTCAACCCCTCGGCAGCAAAGCTGCCTGCTCCCCTTGACAGGTGAGCCAATGGGGTGCAGCCTAATTTTGCACTAATATAGCACAACCTCATGTTGCGCGAGGCAACTACGGTTTATTCCAATGTTCCGAATCGGGACACTGCAATAGACGTATTCGTAAAATTTTAATGCGCCTCTAAAAAAGCGCGAAACGTCCCGGTTTCCACCGCAGTCTCGAACCGGGCAACCGCAAAACACAGCACCGCACTAATGTACGGCGTGGCAACTACGGTTTCCACCGCAGTTCCGAACCGGGCTACCAGAGATGGATGTATCCGTAGGTGCGGCAAAGCGCCTCTAAAAAAAGGAGAAGGAATGAAGAGAAAATTACTAAGCGGAGCGCTCGCGCTTGTGATGCTTGCAGGCTGCACGGCGCCCGTGCCCGATACTCAGAAACTGCCGGACGACGGCGGCGAGGAGACGCGCGTTGCGTATGTTCCGCTGGACGACCGGCCGGTGAATACGGACAGGGTCGAGTACCTGGCAGGCTCGCTCGGGTACGAGCTTGTCATGCCGGACGCGGAGACCTACCGCACGCGGCTTGACGAGCAGCCGCTGGGCGAAAGCGGCCTTAAATACGGCGACCGCGCGGCGCTGTACGAGTGGGTGCTCGAGCAGGAGGAGTCGGGCTGCGACAGATACATTTTGTCGCTCGACCAGCTCCTGTCGGGCGGACTTGTCAACTCGCGCTGCTTCACCGGCGCGGACGTTACACTCGGCGACGGCACGACTATGACGGAAACGGAGCTTATCGAAAGCCTGTTTGCCGCGCTCGACGCGCCCGAGAACGAGATCTGGGTCGTCGACACGGTCATGCGCCTTGCGCCGACGGTCGGCTACGACGGCAACACGCTCGAGGACTACAATGCCCTGCGCGAGTACGCTCGGATCGCGCGCCCGGAGCTTAGCGGCGACGAGCTGACGATAGAGAACATTGTGAGGAGCTATCCGCTTGACGAAAGCGGCAGTGTGATAGCCTTTGATGAGGACGTTACCTCCGCGTACTTCAAGGCGCGCGAGCGCAAGCTTGAGCTTATCGACTGCGCGCTCAGGGCGACCGAGGGCATGGACAACGTGCGCTTTCTCGTCGGCGTTGACGACTCCGCGCCGTCTGCGAGCATCCAGACAAACGAGCTTGCGTGGCTGTGCCGCGCGATCGACGGCCGCGGCGCGGTGCTGTCCGGCGCGGACGAGGACGGCATGCTCGCAGTGTGCAAAATGTACGCCGAGCTTGACTGTTCCGGCGCGCTGCCCGAGCTGCGCGTCCGCTATTTCGGCGGCAGCGAAAACAGTGCCATGAGCGCCTATGACCACCAGACCGCAGCCGAGGTCGTGACCGCGCACCTTGACTATCTCGGCCTTGATTCGACAGATTCCGACACCGCAGACAGGCTCGAGCTTATCGTGCTGACCATGCCTGCCGACGAGAGCAAAAAGAGCCGATACATAAGCGACGCGATCGCCGCGCTGAACGAAAACCGGAAAAACGGCGTTGCGACCGTTTTGATGGATGCCTCGCGCAATAAATACGGCGCTGATTTCCAAGCCCGGCTCGTTAAGAGCACCGAGCTTGGCTTCCTCATGGGCTACGCCGGGTACTACGACCTTGCAAACGCAAGCGGAATCGCCCTTGCAAACGGCGTCGCGCGCTGGCTGTGCCTCGCGCAGGGCGGACCCGAGACCCAGGCTCAGCTCGACGATTTCCGCCGCACCCTCGCCGACTCGCTGATAAAGGACATCTGCTATAAAAACGACGTGAAGATTGAGCTTGACGCCTACATCCGCGGCGAGCTTGGCGGCGATCCGGATAATTTCTGCCGCAGCGGCACCGATCCCGACGTCGTTCTGACGAAGGCACGGCAGCTGCTCGACGAAAGCGCCGCGCCCGTGCTCGACAATCTCGCGCACAGCTCGTACCTCACCGATCTTGACGGCGGCACCGCCGGCTTCGGCTCGCTTTCCGTCAAAGACCTGAGCTTCCCCTGGCTCCGCATCTTCGAACTCCACGTTTTTTTGGAGGCGCATTGACGCAGCTACGGATACGCATATTGCGGTTGCCCGGTTCCAGACTGCGGTGGAAACCGTGAAACTCTCGCGCTACGCAAGATTGTGCTATATTAGTGCAAAATTTGCGCCGCACCACATTGGCTCACCTGTCAAGGGGAGCAGGCAGCTTTGCTGCCGAGGGGTTGAGAATAAGACCTATTAACTATCAGCTATTAGCTTTCCGCTGCGGCCAACGGTCGCTCGTAGGGAACGGATTCATCCGTTCCGCTGTGATGGTCTGGTCGGTACCTACCGGTCGGGCAACCGCAAAAAATGTATCGGCACAATGTAAATGCGCCTCTGAAAAACCGCCTCTGAAAAAATGTGTTTGCCTGACGGCAAATGATTTAATAACACCTCATCCGTCGCAAGCGACACCTTCACCTCAAGGGGAAGGCAAGGGCAAAACCTTGGCTGCGTACCGTTGTATTAACTGCGTCGGTAGATGCAACAAAGCGGAACGGATAAATCCGTTCCCTACAAGGTGCAGGGGAAGGCAAAAAGAGGGGCGGTCTGCGACCGCCCCAATGAATAATGAATGATGAATAATGAATAGTGAATAATTGTTGTGTGCAGCCGTCGGCTGCACTTTTTCAGTAGCGTTTTTACGCCGGTGCCGATACATTTATTACGTCAGCCCGACCGGTGGGTGCTGGCTAAACCGTGCGGTTTCACCGCAGCTGATAGCCGTGAGCTGATAGCAGAGAGCCGTTGGTGTGCCTACGGCACGAATTTAATTTAACCCCTCGGCAGCAAAGCTGCCTGCTCCCCTTGACAGGTGAGCCAAAGAGGTGCAGCCTAAATTTTGCACTAATATAGCACAATGTCATGGGCTGCGTAGCAGTCACGGTTTATTCCAATGTTCCGAACCGGGCCACCAGAGATATGCGTATCAGTGCAAACTCAATTCGCCTCTAAAAAAGCGCGAAACGATACGGTTTCCACCATTGTCATGAACCGGGATACCGCAAGGCTCAGCATCGCACTTGCGTAGCACGAGGCAAATACGGTTTACTCCGCAGTCCCGAACCGGGCCACCAGAGATATATGTATCGGTAGGTGCGTCAATGCGCCTCTAAAAAGCCTCTGAAGATTTTTTGAGCTCTTCGAGGATCTCGGCGAGGAGCTGCTCGGTGGTGGGAGCAGGCTCTTCCTCCGGCTCCGGCTCCTCGATCTTTTTCTCGGTCATGGCGCGTGCCTTGTTAAACAGCTTGAGGATGATAAACACCACCAGCGACATGAGCAGGAAATCAATGACGACGGCGACGAAGCTGCCGAAGCCGATGGTTATCGCCTCCTGCACGACGGCGCCGTTTTCGACGATCTCGGGGCGCACGATGAGGTTGAGCGCGCTCATATCGCGCGTGCCGAACAGCCAGCTTATGAACGGCATGAACAGGTCGTTTACGAGAGAAGTCGTTATCTTGCCGAAGGCCGTTGCGACGATGACGCCGACGGCCATATCAAGCACGTTGCCGCGCATGATAAATTCCTTGAACTCAGACAGAAACTTTTTCATATCTTAACTCCCTATGTATGTAATTTCAGATCACTTTTTGCACGGAATGAGGACTTCCTTGCCGCCCATGTAGGGGCGCAGCACCTCGGGAATGGTGACGCTGCCGTCGGCCTGGAGATGGTTTTCGAGGAAGGCGATGAGCATGCGCGGCGGCGCAACGACGGTGTTGTTGAGGGTGTGCGGCAGATACATCTTGCCGTCCTCGCCCTTGACGCGGATCTTGAGTCTGCGCGCCTGAGCGTCGCCGAGGTTCGAGCAGGAGCAGACCTCGAAATACTTCTTCTGGCGCGGCGACCACGCCTCGATATCGCAGGACTTGACCTTGAGGTCGGCCAGATCGCCCGAGCAGCACTCGAGCTGGCGCACGGGTATCTCAAGATTGCGGAACAGCTCGACGCTGTAGCGCCACATCTTTTCGTACCAGTCGCGGCTGTCCTCGGGCTTGCAGACGACGATCATCTCCTGCTTTTCAAACTGGTGGATGCGGTAAACGCCGCGCTCCTCGATGCCGTGCGCGCCCTTTTCCTTGCGGAAGCAGGGGCTGTAGCTCGTCAGGGTCTGCGGCAGGCTCGCCTCGGGCAGGATCTGGTCGATGAACTTGCCGATCATCGAGTGCTCGCTCGTGCCGATGAGGTAGAGATCCTCGCCCTCGATCTTGTACATCATCGCGTCCATATCCGTCTGGCTCATGACGCCCTCGACGACGTTGCCGTGGATCATGAACGGCGGTATGCAGTAGGTAAAGCCCTTGTCGATCATGAAGTCGCGGCCGTAGGCCGTTACTGCCGAGTGCAGGCGCGCGATATCGCCCATGAGATAGTAAAATCCGCTGCCGGAAACGCGGCCGGCCGAGTCCATGTCAACGCCGTTGAAGCTCTCCATGATCTCGGTGTGATAGGGAATGTCGAAATCGGGAACGACAGGCTCGCCGAAGCGCTCGACCTCGACGTTTGCCGAGTCGTCCGGGCCGATGGGAACGGAGGGGTCGATGATGTTCGGGATGGTCAGCATGATCTTGCGGATGCGCACGGCAAGCTCGTCGTGCAGCGTCTCAAGCTCGGCAAGGCGGTCGGCGTTTGCCTTGACCTGCGCCTTTGCCTCCTCGGCCTCGGCAAGCTTCGAGGGGTCCTTCTTCGCCTGACCCATGAGCTGTCCGACCTTTTTCGACAGCGCGTTGCGGCTTGCGCGCAGCTCGTTTGCCTCGGTCATCGCCGCGCGGTACTTCACGTCAAGGTCAATGACCTCGTCCACCAGCGGCAGCTTCTCGTCCTGAAACTTCTTTTTGATGTTTTCCTTTACTGTATCCGGGTTCTCGCGGACAAATTTTATATCGAGCATTGTTATTTCTCCTTTTACTTGATTATTTCTTCCCAGCTGCGGCCCATGCGCGCCAGATTTGATATCAGCGCCTCGCGGTCGTCGCTGTCATAAAATTCCAATATTATCCTGCCGCCCTTGCGCTTTTGCTCGAGCGCGACCTTGCGCGCAAGCGACCGGCTGAGGTAATCCTCGGTCTCGCCTATGTAATCGACCATAAGCGCGTCGGTTTTGGACTCGGTTTCCGGCTCCTCGGCGAGCTTTTTGAGCGTTTTCGCCGCAAGCTGCTCGGTCTTTCGCACGGAAAGGCTGCCGTCGATGACTGCCCGAGCGGCTTTGAGCTGCTCGGCCGGGTCGCTTATCGGAAGCAGTGCGCGCGCATGCCCTGCCGACAGCGTTCCGTCCTCGACCAGAGGCAGGACCTCCTTGCTCAGGCTCAAAAGACGCATTGCGTTTGCGATCGCCGGACGCGATCGCCCCACGCTTTTGGACGCTTCCTCCTGCGTCAGGCCGTATTCCTCGATGAGGCTTTTGTAGCCGAGGGCTTCCTCAATGGGGTTTAAGTCCTCGCGCTGGAGATTTTCGACCAGCGCAAGCTCGGCGACGCGGCGGTCGTCGGCTTCGATGACGCGCACCGGCACCTCGACAAGTCCGGCCATGCGGCAGGCTCGCCAGCGTCGCTCGCCTGCGATTATCTGATAAAATCCGCCCTCGCGCCGGCGCACCGTGATCGGCTGGATCAGGCCGTACTGCGCGATGGAGTCGGCAAGCTCCTGCAAAGCGTCGTCGTCGAAGCGATTTCGCGGCTGTTCTGCGCGCGGCTCGACCTTTGCTATCGGAGCGTAGATCAGCTCGCCTTCGTTCTCGTTATTGAGAATATCGTCGCCGAAAAGCTCGCTGAGGCCGCGTCCGAGACCTTTTTTCGTATCCTTGGCCATATTTAGCTCCTTTTCCTGTACTTTTCGCGCAGCAGAAACTCGTCGGCGAGCTTCATGTATGCGCGGCTGCCCTTGCCGATGCGGTCGTAGGCTACGCCCGGCTTTCCGTGGCTCGGCGCTTCCGACAGGCGCACGCTGCGCGGTATGACCGTTTCGTAGACCTTTGCACCGAAGTATTCCTTCAGCTCAAACGCCACCTGCTGCGTCAGATTGGTCCGCGCATCGTACATGGTCATGACGATGCCCTGTATGCGCAGCGAGGGGTTCAGGCGCTTGTTGCACATGCGTATCGTCGTCATGAGGTCGGCGATGCCCTCGAGCGCGTAGTATTCGCACTGCATGGGGATCATCACGTTGTCGGCAGCGACGAGAGCGTTGAGCGTCAGCAGCTCCAGCGACGGCGGACAGTCGATAAATATGTAGTCATAGTCGTTGTAGACCATTTGAAGCGCGTTTTTGAGAACAAACTCACGCTTTTCCTGCCGCACAAGCTCGACCGACGCGCCGGACAGCTCCTTGTTCGACGGGATCACGTCGCCATACGGCGTATGACGGATGCAGTCGAGAGTGTCGGCGTTTTTGATCAGCAGCTCATACGCGCCGGGCGTCGAGTTCTTGTCCACGCCCATGCCCGACGTTGAGTTGCCCTGTGGGTCGCAATCGACGAGCAGAACGCGCTTGCCTTTCATTTTCAGCGCGCAGGCAAGGTTAACGCAGGTCGTTGTCTTGCCGACGCCGCCCTTTTGGTTGGCTATCGCAATGATTCTTGACATAGTCTCACCTCTTGCGGCTATTATATCAAGTCTGCGTCTGTATTTCAATGTTTCACATGAAACATTTGAAAATTTTTTGCCTGTGTTTCACGTGAAACAGGCAGGGCGGCGTTTCACGTGAAACATTACTCGATGAGCGCGTCGATATCCTCGATACCGAGACCCCGGTGCAGCGCAAGGTCGATGCCGTAGGCGATGAGCTTGGAGGCCGAGCGCACAAGCTCGTCGATATTTCGCGGTGTGACGAAGAGACTCTGCGCGTCCGCACTGTCGCTGAGCGCCGCTGCATCGGCGACCGTCGGAACGCCGACGGCGATCACCGGGCATCCGAGGTAAGCCTCGCTTAACTCGGCGCGGTCGTTGCCGACGCCGCTGCCGGGGGAAATTCCCGTGTCGCAAAGCTGAATATTGCGGCAAAGCCGGTGCATCTCGCCGCTTGCGAGCGCATCGACGGCAATAACGCAGTCGGGGCGCACAAGCTCGCACATGCTGCGGATGGTCTGCGCGCTTTCAATGCCGGTCGTGCCCAAAACGCCGGGGCGCACCACGGATACGGACGAAAACGCCGCAAAATCCTGCGGAAGCGAGGATTTCAGGTGCCGCGTGACGATAATTCCGTCGGCTGTAAGCGGCCCGACCGCGTCGGGAGTCACGGCGCGGTTGCCCAGACAGGCGATTAGGAAGCTCTGCGCGCGCTCAACAGCCTCGAAGCTTTTGAGCAGATCGCGCAGCGCCGCCGCGCAGTCGGGAAAGCTCTGACCACGCCGCGTAACATAATCTGCCATTTCAAGCGTGAGGTATTTGCCCATAGGCTTGCCCAGCGCCTCGGCTCCGGCCTCGGAAGATATCACAACGCGGCTGACCTCGCAGCCGTGCAGCGAAAGCGTGTCGGCGAAAACGCCCTCGGGTGCTTTGTCCAGCCGCCCGACTGCCTCGGCGGCAAGGTCCGTGCGCGCAAATTTATTCTGCATGCTCCACCTCAACATAACAAGATATAGTGGTAGTTTTACCATCGACGGCACAAGCGATACATTTATTTATAAAAAAGCGGAAAAAGTAAAGAAAAAGCTTGCAATTTCAGTGCTTTGATGATAAACTAATTATCCGCGAGCGTCTACTCGCGTTTCGTTACGTTATTCAGTCCCAACGGCAGTAACCGCCAGAACGGAAAATCAGTCTGGCAGCCGGCGTAAACCGGCGGTTTTCGCCGGAAAAGTCCGTAGACTTTTGTTACTAAGTTACAAGGAGGTGCAACAACGATGCCCAACATTAAGTCCGCAATGAAGAGAGACGCAAAGAGCAAGGAGCTGCGCGCAAAGAACCGCGCCGACAAGACCGCTCTTAAAACCGTCATGAAGAAGTTCGACGCAGCCGTCGCAGGCGGCGACAAGACCGTCGCAGCAGAGAGCTACAAGGTCGCAGTCAAGGCAGTGGACAAGGCAGCCTGCAAGGGTCTTATCCACAAGAACAACGCAGCTCACAAGAAGAGCGCTATGACCGTCGCACTCAACAAGATGGATTGATCTCAATACCATATAAAAAACCCTCGTCCTCCCGGACGAGGGTTTTTTAGTGGCGCCTTGACGCAGTCACGGATACGGTGATTGCAGTAGCCCGGTTCGGAACTGCGGAGGAAACCGTGACGTTTCGCGTAACGCAAGTGCGATGCTGAGTTTTGCACCGCACCATGTAGGGAACGGATTTATCCGTTCCGCTCGCTATGGTTTTGCCAGTAGCTTCCGGTCGTGCTGACGCAAAAATCGTACCGGTAGCAGCGCAAAGGCGCCACTGAAAAAACGGATTTATCCGTTCCGCTTGTAACGGTTTTGCCGGTAGTTCCCGGTCGGGATACCGCAATAAATGTATCGGTACAATGTAAAAGCGCCTCTAAAAAACGCATCTAAAAATGTGGCGGTTAGCACCGCAGATTTAATAACACCTCATCCGTCACCAAAGGTGACACCTTCCCCTCAAGCTACGCAGGGGAAGGCAAAAATGGGGCGGTCTGTGACCGCCCTAATGAATAATGAATGATGAATAATTAATAGTGAATAATTGCGGTGTGCGGCTTTTGCCGCACTTTTTTAGTAGCGTTTTTACGTTTCTCCCATACGCTTATTGCGGTATCCCGACCGGGAGTTGCCGACTAAACCATGGTACGCGGAACGGATAAATCCGTTCCCTACAAGCGACCTTTGGCCGCAGCGGAGAGCTGATAGCTAATAGTTAATAGCTGTCAACCCCTCGGCAGCAAAGCTGCCTGCTCCCCTTGACAGGTGAGCCAATGGAGTGCGGCGCAAAACTCAGCACCGCACTTATGTATGGCGGCAGTTTTACGGTTTTGTCGGTAGCTTCGACACCGGGCACCGCAATATGCAGCTTGCACTACCGGGTTGCGTAGCAGTCACGGTTTATTCCAATGTCCCGAACCGGGCTACCAGAGATAACCGTATTGGTAGGTGCCCCAAATCGCTATTAAAGAGAAACGTTGCGGTGGCGGGAGTTATAGACCTTATTGAGGATCGGGCGCACGCCGTAGTACAGCAGCTTGTTATCGAGATTGAACCAGTATATGAGCATGCTCAGGGGAACGACGCTCAGCGCGCCGATAAGAAGCTTCTTTTTCATTTCGTTTACCATCCTTCGTAATCGTCAAAGTCCACAAGGCTTGCGTCGAGCGGCTCCTCCTGCATGACGGCGGTCATGTATTCGGAAAACTGCCTGCGCATCTCGTTGCGGCTTATGGTGCGGTGGTCGAACATATCGTTCTGCACCCAGACGAGGTGCTTGTTTTTATCCTTGGCCTGATCGTTCACGACGCCTGCAAGACCCATCGCGCCCTTGCAGGTGATGTCGTCATACACGAGCACCATGTCGCAATTGAACCTCTCGGCCTCGTCCCAGACCTCGAGCAGATGCTTATATCCGCCGGTGAGGTGGCGGCGCATGACGCCGCGCTCGTAGTTGTGCGCGATGCCGAGCAGCGCCTCGTCGAGATCATCCTCGGAGATGATGACGTTGCCGGAGAACATGTCCATCTGCGCCGGGACCAACACGCCCCAGCAGTTGTAGGCCCAGGAGTTGAAATCGACAAAGTAGCAGCCGGGGCCGCCCCAGGTTATCATGCGGTGACGCGCCTTTTCGAAGCTGACGGTTTTGTTTTTGTATGCCTTTTCGGCGACCTTGAGCGCCTTCTTCGCGGCCTTGTCGATATACGGCATGCTGCCGCCGGAGAAGGTGAAGTAGAACGCGTGGAACAGCGGCGAGATGACGTTGCCGAAGGCCGTGTACGGCGTTTTCGCGTACTCCCAGACCTCGAACTCGTTGCGCACCTCTTTGTTGTGCTGCTTCATGACCTCGAAAAACGCCTTCTCGTCGAACTTCTCGCCCGTCGTGTCCTCGATGAATTTTATGACCTCTTTCATCTGCGCAAGGGCGTATCTGTCGGTGGACTCATCCTCCCAGCGCATGGGTATGCCGGCGACGGTCGTGGGTATTTTTATTCTGCGCTCGATCAGCTGGCTGTTCATTGTCGAGGAGTCGCAGGGCATGTTGTTCGTGACAAGGCACGCGCCGACCTCGGGGTAGTCGTCGTTTATCGCAACGCCGGCGGCGTTTGCGCTCAGGCGGCAGGAGTCGGCAGGCAGACCGACGCTTTCCATGATGTCCATGTAAAACGGGGCGAGGTTCTGATCCATATATGTTCCCAGAAGCCCCTGCAAGACCTCAAGCGGCAGCGCCTTGAGCTTGGGAAAGCCCGCGACGATCTCGGGGCACATGGTCTGCTCGAGCATGACGAATTTATCGGCAGCCTTGGTATCGCCGAAGCGGCGGTCGCCGATCATGCTGTCGGCGAGCATGCCGGTCGTGCCCTTCATGATCGCGTGCATGTGTATGTGTGCGGTCCTCAGCGCCGGGCCGCGCAGACCGGCGGTGCACTTATCGACCATGTGCAGCGCGCCTATATAGCCGCCGAACCAGCGGTACTCGAACAGACCCTTGACGATGCGCACGGGGGATTTTGCCGCAAACTGCACCAGTATACCCAGATTTTCCGCCCACTGGAGATAGTCATAGAAGGTGTCCTTCAGGCCGCGCCACTCGCGGTGCTTTGCGATGCCGCTGCCCTTGTAAAAGCGTTTTCTCTCGTCTGCCATCACATTTTACCTCCCTGGAGCTTCTTTATCTCGATGCTTTCGACAAAGGCCTGGAACCTCGTGCGGAGCTGGCCGGCCGAAGCCATAGTGTATTCCTTCTCGATGCCGATGCAGGGTATGCCCTCGACCTCGTTCATGTCGTGCACGCCCATGACGCGCTCGTAGCTCCAAAATTCGCAGAACTTCATCTGAAGATACAGAACACCGTCGGCGTCGTAGTCGTTTACAAGCTGCTTGAGGTAGCTGCGGCGCTGCACCTGCTTTTCCTTGTTCATGAATCGGGGGCACTCGCTCGTGCTCAGATAGTGCCGCGCAACGGCCGTAAGCGCGCTCTCGCCCTCGCGGATCTCGATCTGCTCCCTGCCGGGCAGCGAGCCGTAGCAGTAGCGGTCGGCAACGACATACACGCCGCAATCCTCCAGCAGCTTTGTGAACGCCGGGTCATCGACCTCGGAGCCGGTCACGACTAAGCGCGCGCGGTAATTGGGCTTGGGATCGACCTTGCGCTTGCTGACCTCTCTGAGAGTTTCGCGCAGCTTCTCCTTTATCAGATACTGCGGACAGCACTCGCTCACCAGCTGCAAAACGTGGAACTCGTAGCTCGTTATCGGGGGATTGGGCAGCTTGCGCAGCTCGCCAAGCTCGCTTATGATGCCGCATATATCGTTGTGATCGTCGATCGCCGCGCGGATAGCCTTGTCGGAAATATCAACGCCGTAGACCTTCTCGAGCGGCTCGAGTATGTGCCTGCGCAGCTGATTTTCATAGTGCTCGTAGGCGGCCTTCGTAGTGACGAAGGGCACGTCCATCATGCTCAGGAAAAAGTCGGGGTTCTGCTCCTTGACAAGACCCATGATGTCGAAATACTCATGCGCCCTGTGCATCATCTGGCATGTTTCGGACGAGAGCATGGCCGACAGGAAGTTATAGCCGCCCTCCATGCTGCGCTCAAGGATGCTGCGCGTGAACGGGCAGGTCTTGTTGGTCATGTAGTATGTACCAATGTCGGTGTTGCTCGTGCCGGGGGCACGCAGGCGCACCGAGAAGCAGCCGCCGAGGTTGAGCAGTACCTCGGGGACAAAATAGCAGGTGTAGCCCAGCGCCTTTTTCCCATCCGCCGTGGCCTGCTTGACAAGCGCGTTGTTCGCCTCGCTCAGCAGCTCTTCAAAGTAGATGAGGTGCTTCAAGTCTTTCATAGTATCCTCCTCTTATTTTCACGGACGCACTTCAACACGCCCGATAACGCTCCAAAATCGTGAATAATCACAAGCAAATATTAGCACATAGCTAATTTTGTGTCAATTAAATCCTTGACAGTTCTATAAATTTGTTTCATAATATTCCTGTGATTGTGATTAATCAATCACCAATCTACACAGGCGGTAACGGTAAATGGCATTTGAGAAAATTAGCGTGCCCTCGGCGAAGGAGTGCTTTTTTGAGAGCATAAAGGCGAAGATACTCTCGGGCGAGCTGCGCCCCGGCGAGAAGCTGCCGAGCGAGCGCGAGCTTGCCGAGAGCACGGGGATAAACAAGTCGGCGATACATCTGGCGATAAAGGATCTTGAGCGCACGGGCTTTCTGAGCATCGTGCCGCGCCACGGGACATATGTCGCCGACTATGTGACCAGCGGCAATTACGACACTCTGCACGAGCTGCTGCGCTCGGGCGAGAGTTATCTGACGCGGCAGCGCACAGTTGCGCTTGTCGAAACGCGTAACGCCATCGAGGGCGGCGCGCTCATCCGCCTTGCAAACAGCCACACCGAGGATGATATACGGGTTCTTGAAGAGCACGTCGAGCGCTTCAGGGCCTCGCGCGGCAAGGGGCTGAGCGATGTTCGGCTCGGCGAGATGACCAAGGATTTTCACTACCTTATCTGCAAGCTCAGCGGAAACGAGGTGTTCATCCTGATCATGAACTCCTTTGCCGAGATATCGCGCGGCCTCTGGCGGCACTGCGCCGGGCACTGGGGACTCGAGGGGCTTATCGAGCAGAGCGAGCACATTGTCGAGCTTATAAGATCCGGCCGCGGCCTCGATGCGCAGGTTTATATAACCGATAAATTCAACGAATTCGTCCGTGACTGCGGCATCGTTTTTTAGTTTTTTCAGAGGCGCATTGGGGCTGCTACGGATACGGTTATTGCGGTAGCCCGGTGTCGAAGTTGCGGAGGAAACTGTGGTTGCCGCGCCACACGGTAGTGCGATGCTGTGTTTTGCACCGCACCTTGTAGGGAACGGATTTATCCGTTCCGCGTGTTATGGTTTTGTCGGCACTTTCCGGTCGGGCTGACGCGAAAACCGTATCGGTATCAGTGCTGACGCGCCTCTGAAAAACCGCTTGCGGCAGATGAGGTGTAAATAAATCCGCGCCGTAGGCGCTACATTTTTTCAGTGGCGCATTCACATAGTGCCGATGCGTTTATTGCGGTTGCCCGGTGTCGAAACAATGGTGGAAACCGTGCGTGCCTCGCCGCTGAGAGCTGATAGCAATAGCGAATAGTTTTTTCAACCCCACGGCAGCAAAGCTGCCTGCTCCCCTTGACAGGTGAGCCAATGGAGTGTGGTGCAAAACTCAGCAGCGCACTAACGGGATGCGAAACGCTATGATTTATGCCAATGTTTCCGGTCGGGACACCGCAATATGCGTATCCGTAGCTGCGTCAAGGCGCCTCTAAATGTCTTCCCCTCAAGCTACGCAGGGGAAGGCAAAAGGGACGGTCTGTGACCGCCCTAATGAATAATGAATGATGAATAATTAATAGTGAATAATTGCGGTGTGCCTGCGGCACGGATTTTTAATTGCGCATCAACGCTGATGCCGATACGGTTATTGCGTCAGCACGACCGGGAACTACCGGCAAAACCATCACAACGGAACGGATGAATCCGTTCCCTACAAAGTGCGTCCTAAAACTCAGCAGCGCACTAACGTTACGCGAAACGCTACGGTTTCCACCAACGTTTCGAACCGGGACACCGCAATATGCGTATCCGTAGCTGCGTCAATTCGCCTCTAAAGAAGAATGTCGTCGTAGGTGACGGAGAGGGCGGTGCGGAGGGCTTTGATCTCGTCGGGGCAGAGCATGCGCTGGCCGACCTCGATCTTTGCCAGAGCCGAGCGCGTCATATCGCAGCCGAGAAGCTGCATGCGCGCGGCAAGCTGCTCCTGCGTGAGCTTTTTCTGCTTGCGCAGCCACGATAAATGAGTTCCGACCCTGTGTGCGTATGCCTTGTCCATGCGTTTGCCTCCTGTTCCGAATCGGTGCAAAAATTACGTTTTCGATAAGTCGATTTTAAACGAAAAATGTCGAAACTTTGCACTAATATAGAACAAAGAAAAATTCGCGCCCGAAATTTCTGCACCATATCGGCGCAATCACGGAACGCCGCGCGGCGTGCGCAGCTTCGCTATGAGAAGCAGCGACGGCAAAATGACAAATAGGATGGTGAGGCTTGCGCAGGGCACGATCAGCTGGGAAATGCGCCGCATGACGTGCTCGCTTGCCGGCATGAGCAGCGCCGCCGTGCCGGACAGCGCCGCGCACAGCGGAATGACGGCGCGGCCGTTTGACATGTCGAGAGCGCGCACGTCGCCCTTTTCGGGGCGAAAACCGAAAATGAGGCGGAAAATGTGCGACGCGGTGCACAGAAGAAGCGTAAAAATGACAAAGTCGGAGAGCACCCACAGGGTCGTGACCAGCGCCTCGATGCGCTCAACGGTCTTGGTCAGCGTCACGTCGCGGATCATCGAGAAAAACGGGTGCAGCGTGCGCGAGGTAAGGCGCGCGCCGTAGCAGCCGATGATGACGGCGCAGAACGCGCAAAGCAGCAGGCAGATAAGCGCGAGCCAGCCTGCATATGAGGCAAAGCGCCGTCCCTGAAGCGGCGACTGATCCTCCAAAAATGCCGCGCAGTAGAGCACGGCGCCGTAGATCTCGACGACGGCAAGCCCGGAGATGAACACCTTGCCGGCGCTCTGCGTTTTTATCGGAAGCAGGTTGCGCACATCCACAGAGCCGAGCGAAAATATAAGCGCCAGCACGATGACCGACAGCAGCACCGGCGCGAAAACGCGCGAGGCTCTCGGCAGCGCCTTGACAGGCCCCAGCGCAGCCACCGTTCCGATGATGAGCATCGCTATCATAAAAAACAGCGGCCCTGCGTCGGGATAGATCGTCGAAATGAGGCGGTGCGCGCCGGTACGCAGGATAAATCCGGCGGAAAAAAGCGTGAAGGAGCCGATCAGCGCAAGCCCGATGGCCCCGGCCGTGCGTCCCGAGCGACGCATTATGACTTCGCCCAGCCCCTCGCCCTCGCGGCGCATTTTCATGAGCGAGGTCAGGATGAGCAGAAACAGCAGCAGCGGCGGCAGCGCGCAAAGCGGCGCAAGCCAGCTTGCGCTTCCGGCAAGCTGCGCGGCCGCCTTCGGAAGAAGCCGTGTCACGGGCGCGAGCGACGCGACAAAGCACATAGCCCTCAGCTGCCGGCGGTCGTATTGAAATTTCATTGGCCGGTCTCCTTCAGGTCAAGATTGAAACTGCGGTCAAGCCGCGCCGAGACGCAAACGCACATATCCAGCTCGGGAAGGACGAGCGCGAGATTTTCCGCCGCGCCGCGCAGACGCACGGGGTGGCGCATCTCGAGCGCGCTGCCCAGATGCAGAAAATCGCAGCCCGTGCTTTTTTCAAGCTCGAGCACGCCCTCGGCGAGCGCGCGCACCGCGTCCTCAAGCCCGGCGGCAAGCTCGTCCGGGTCAAAGCCGCCATTGACCTCGGCAAGCGATGCGTTGATCTTAATATTAAATGTAAGCCCCTCAAGCCCGTCGCCGAACGCAGGCTCGATATCGCAGTCGGCCTTGTCGATCTGAAGCGCAGCGTTGCCCACACTCACGGTCATGGGACCGGCCTCATTGAGGATAAGGCTGACGCCGCACGCAAGCTCGGCCGGGATGCGGCCGCAGGCTTTGTTCTTATATATAATAGTATAGCCGTCGGGCACGACCGCCATTTCGTCCTCGCCGGCGTCGGGATCGGTCGCGCCTGCCGGCGCGGCTGCTACCGCGCAGATGAGCGCCGCACCGTTTACATCCATGGCCGATATGATCTCGGCGGCGGTGTAAACATGCATGTTGCCCCGAAGCCGCAGCTCCTGCGTCAGCGCATGCATCAGCTTTGTCGCGTCGCGCTCCTCGTCGCCCGCGCCGAGGATAAGCTCCGAGGCACTGCCGGAGGATACGGCATACACGGGTATGCTCAGCCGAAACGCCGTGTCGCGCTCGATGCAGTCGAAAAACCGAGCCGTGTCCGTGTTCAGGACGTCCGCGCCGAGTATGAAATACGCCGTGTGGCCGAAAAACAGCTGAAGTCCGCCGCTGTAGTGCTGAAGCCTGTCCTGCGCTTCGGTCAGCGAGGCCGCGCCTGCGCTCAGGCGCTCGGGCTTTTTGCTGCCGTCCTCGCTGTCTGCGCCGGAGCTTCCCTCGGCGGAGACGGAGACGGTCACGCCGCCGTCGGGCATGGCGTCGAAGCCCAGTGTCTGCACGATCATAAGCTCGGCAATGTCGCGATAGTTTGAGTAAATGCTGCCGCCCGAGCAGCCCGTGGATAAAACGGCAACGCCGAGCGCGCACAGAAGCGCAATGAGCTTTCTCATGCCTGCCTCCTTCTGTCGGGCGTGTTCAGCTCCGGCTCGCGCATTTTCTCCTCGGGAAGCGGCCGCCGAAGAAACGTCCGGCTGAGATTTTTTCTGCGTCCGCCCGACCACGGCGCCGTGTAGTTGCGGCCGAAGGAGTCGATCGTGCACAGATACCACACGAAAAGGCACAGCGATATAACAACGCCGAACAGGCCGGCGGCGATCGCCGCGATGACCAGCGCAAAGCGGCATATCCTGAGCGCCGCGCCGAGATCCTGACTCGGCTGCGCGTAGCCTGCTATGCCGGCAGTTGCGACGACGATCACGGCGATGGGCGATATGACCTTTGCCTCGACCGCCGACTGGCCGACGATGAGCGCGCCGATGATGCTTACCGTGTCGCCTATTGGGTCGGGCAGGCGAAGTCCGGCCTCCTGCAAAAGCTCAAAGGCGACGAGCATGCCGATAAGCTCCAGCGCCGTCGAAAACGGAACGTCCTGCTTCGACGCAATGACCGAGAGCAGAAGCTGCGTCGGGATCATCTCCTGATGATACATGGCGATGGCCGCGTAAAACGCCGGAAGCGCCAGCGCAAGGATCACAGCGGCCCAGCGGATGACGCTCAGCGCGGATGAAACGACGTAGTTCTGGCTGTCCTCCTGCGGAACGCGCAGAAATTCCGGGAACGATACCGGAACGAGAAACGCTATCGGTATGCCGTCGATGATAAGCCCGACGCGCCCGTTGAGAAGCTGCCGCGCGAAGCGGTCGGGGCGCTCGGTGTGCACGAGCTGCGGAAACATCGAGCGCGGCCGGTCGGCGATGTATTCCTCGATAATGCCGGTCGAGAGCGCGCCGTCTACATTTATATTATCAATTCTCCGCCGAAGCTCGGAAACGACCGCAGGATCTGCAATGCCGTCAACATAGAGTATCGCCGCCCGCGTCATGCTCTTGCGGCCGATGACGGTGCTTTTGATCTTAAGAGCGGGATTGGCGATGCGCTTTCGGACAAGCGCGGTGTCGGTGCGAAGGGTCTCGGTGAAGCTGTCCTTGCCGCCCTTGAGCGATTTCTCCATTGTCGGCTCGCTGATGCCGCGCTGTATCTGCTGCGATCTCAGCTCAAAGCACACCGCGCACAGTTCGTCCTCGAATACGACCGCGCAGCAGCCCTGCGTGATATCGCCGACGATATCGTCAAGGCTCGTGCGCAGCTGCGCCTGCGCGCTGTACACCGCGCCGTCGAGCAGCCGCTGAGCGGATATTGCAACTCCCGAGCGCAAAAGCTCGGTAAGCGGCCGCAGAACATCCTTTGAGATGTCGCCGCCGGCCGCAACTCCGTCAAGCCAGCAGACAAAAAGCAGCCTGTCACCGGCAAGTCCGGGGCGTATCTCGCGCGACTGAAAATCCGAGCAGCCGTCGAAAATATCCTCGAGCGTTTTCCTGCCGACTGCTCCCGTGTACGCCGGCTCGCGCCGGACGTGGATACCCTCGCCGCTTTTTTCGCGGCGGAACAGTTTCATAAAATCAGACATGTTGTTATTATGCGCGCCATTATGCACAATATTTAGTGCAAGGGAAATTCCGCGAAAAAAAGTTGTGAAATTAGTCGAAAAAAGTGTTGACAAACTGTGTCCTGAGTGGTATTCTAAGCAAGCGCCTCGGGAGAGAGCGCCGCATCGATGAAAGAGCGAAATAAAAAACTTCAAAAAAGTTTGAAAAAACTCTTGACAAATGCGAACCTTCGTGGTAAAGTAAATAAGCTGTCCGCTGAAAGCGGCGGCACGAATTGTACCTTGAAAATTAGATAATGTAAGAACAGCTTATGCTAAATAAGCACCGGAAAAGGGTTCAAGTTTTCCGAGAGGAAAGCTTAAATTAATTTCTTTGAGAGCTAAGAAAAGCAATCGTAATTTAGATTATATCTGCTTAGAGCAGTTATGATACAATTTATAGAGAGTTTGATCCTGGCTCAGGATGAACGCTGGCGGCGTGCCTAACACATGCAA